>Ga0209086_10004201_pt1 | contig 10722 bp, 11 predicted proteins | sample M_130207_XF_Meta_FD_187312 | JGI IMG/M metagenome (GOLD analysis project Ga0209086, IMG submission 187312) | Freshwater microbial communities from Lake Montjoie, Canada to study carbon cycling - M_130207_XF_MetaG (SPAdes) (version 2) | ecosystem: Environmental > Aquatic > Freshwater > Lake...
CAATTCCGGCAAGCGGTGCCACAGGCGCGGAATCTTGAAGGGCGCTAACCGCTCAGAAGCGTGCGCCATCAAGGTGTCACGCCACGAGGAATAAGCCGAGGCCGATTCATCCAGAACGACATACCCGGTAACGATCTCGCCCCATTCCTCATCTGGGGTTCCGACAACCGCGATATCTATAACCAATGGATGCTCGCGCAACACGTCTTCTAGTTCACGCGGATACACATTGAAACCACCAGAGATGATCAATTCGCTCGTTCGTCCAACCAAACTGAGATAGCCATCATCATCGATAGATCCCACATCACCGGTACGAAACCACCCATCCGCGGTAAAGGCGGTCTCGGTCGCGTGCGGGCGGTCGAGGTAGCTACTAAAGACATTGGCACCACGCACTTCGACTGCATCGCCTTCACCCAATCGCAGTTCAACGCCCGGAATAGGCCGACCGACAGTTCCCGCTTTGCGTACTCCGTCAACTGGGTTTGAAGTTAAGACCACCGTCTCCGTCATCCCATAACGCTCAAGAATCTGCACACCGCTGCGTTTGGCGATGCGATTCCACACCGATATCGGCAACGGCGCTGAGCCGCTCATAGCCACGCGCAGAGCTGCCAATTCGGTGACGCGATCAGAGGCAGCGATGCGCGAATACATCGTCGGCACGCCAGAAAACATGGTGGCGTTAAATTCAGCGATCGCATCAAAGACCCCATCGACGGTGAATTTCTCCAGGACTACAGCACTGCCGCCCGCTAGCAACAAGGTATTGAGACAAATACCCAAGCCGTGCATGTGAAACAGGGGCAACGCCAAAACCAAACGATCGGCTGCTGTCCACTCCCACGCCAGCTTCAGACTCTGTGCACCCGCCAACAAATTCGCGTGGGTCAACACCGCACCTTTAGGTGCACCAGTGGTTCCCGAGGTATAGGCAATAAAGGCCGCTGAGGTGGGGTCAACCGTAGGTAAGTCACCGGTGACCGGAGCCTGCGGAAGGTCAAGGGCCGGCCCGATCACCATCTCGACACCGTGGCGCTCAAGCCAGCGGAGTTTCGCTGGTTCATCAACGACGGCGGCCACCGGCTTGGCATCATCAACAATGTATTCGAGTTCGCGATCGGTGTATCCGGTGTTAGCCGGCACGATCGTCACCCCTAAACGCATTAGCGCGATGTAGGTCAAGATCAAATCAACACTGGGTGAGCACGACATCAACACGGTTGACCCTGTTCGCACACCACTGGCGGCAAGCGAAGCGGCTCGCTGAGAACTTTCGTCCAACACCTCTTGTGCTGAATGCATCTGTCCCGATCTATCGATCAGCACCACCGCTTCCGGCGCAGCTCGCCATACCTGTTCCCAGGCTTGGGGCAACGCCTCCACAGTCACAGGTGAAGGGTACGGCCCCAGGGACTGTGTACGGCCCCTTTATAAGCCGGCGTGGTCAACTCATAAACCCACGCGCTATGGCAATGAGGCGATCGTTGGCTTGCGGTTCCGCAATCGTCGCGCGCACGCCCACCCCTACAAATAGGCGAACTGACAATGCTTGATCCTGGCACTCTTGAGCAAATTCAGACGAGCGTTCGCCCAGCGGCAACCACACAAAGTTGCCTTCAGGATTCGCAGCACACAGTGAGCCCAAAGCTGCTACTACGCGCTCGCGCTCGAGGTTGAGTTGCGCGATGCGGGCTTGAAGTTCTCGTTGAGCTGGCGAGGCGAGCGCAGCTAAGCCGGCAGCTTGTGCCACCGATGAAATGCCAAACGGTAAAGCCACGGCTCGAAGGGCACTCGCCACATTTTCGGAGGCAATCGCATACCCCAGTCGAATAGCGGCCAAGCCATACGCCTTCGAAAACGTGCGCAAGATGCACACATTGGGGAACTGTGACATCAACTCCAGGGAATCAAACGATGCATCATCGGAAACGAATTCGGTATACGCCTCATCGAGTACAACCAAAATCCGTGACGGCACCTTGTTGAGAAAGTCCACCAAGGCGGACCGCTCCACCGCTGTGCCGGTCGGATTATTTGGACTACACACGATGACCAACCGCGTGCGAGACGTGATCGCCGCAAGCATCGCGTCAAGATCATGGTGATGATCACTAGTGAGCGGGATGTGAACCGCTTGTGCACCAGCCACCGCGGTCACAATCGGGTACGCCTCAAAAGAGGGCCAAGCAAAAACGACCTCGTCGTTATCCGCACACGTAATCTGCGCCGCATATTCCAACAACGACACCGAGCCGGTGCCTAAGGCGAGTTGATCAGGGTTCACGCCCAGCGTCCGGGCAAGTTCAGCAACGAGTCGTGACGATCCAAAATCGGGATAACGGTTAATACCCGTTGCAGCATCGCTGATGGCTGCTAAGACTCCCGGCAAGGGCGGATACGGGTTCTCGTTCGAAGCCACTTTGTAGGCAACCATTCCCGCTGGACCAGGAGGAGGAGGAGCTCCGGCTCGATAGCGCGGGACAGCATCAAGCGATGCTCGAAGTTCCGGTTCGGAGTGTGCAGGCGCCACAACTGTGAGCCTAGACCTAGCCTTGCCTTTATGGGTATTCGCCGGCGATTACAGATTGTTCTTGCTGTCGTTCTGCTTGCCCTAGTGGTTTTTGCGGCTTTGGTGAGCTCACGTCTTGCGATGGTCTCAAACTCAGGCTCCATCGTTACCAATCAAGTCCAGCCTTCCGTGCGTACTGCCAGTGACATTGCCCTCAACATCCTTGATGTTGACCTCACGGCTTCCCGTTACGCGCTAACTCAAGCCGTTGCTGCTCGCAATGAAAACGCTGTCGCCGACAACCTCGTGCGTTCTGGGCTGCGTTCACTGAGTGAAACTGCGCAAGGCGACGAACGCACACATCAAGCCAGGGAAAAGCTGGAAGCCTCATATCTTGATTGGTTCACGACAGTCATTTCGCCAACGATCTCTGCAACGACCTCAAGCCAGCGAACAAAAGCGCGTGAGGCGGCGGCATCAACTGCGGCGGCTGAGCAAACCGACGCCTTGCGAACCAACCTCAACACATTACAAACCGATTTGTACTTGTGGCGCACGCGGGCAACCGATGACACTGCTCAATCCTTAACGATCTTGAAGTCCGCTCTCACGGTTTCTCTGATCGGAATTCTCCTTCTGGTTCTTGTTCTGCGTTGGGGACTACGACGCTGGGTAACCCAACCGCTCATCGATGTCGCCGCTGACCTACGCCAAGTCGCAGACGGTGACACCACTCATCAAATCGGCACAACCGGACCTGCCGAGATCGCGCAAACGGCCCAGGATGCCGAGGACATGCGCAGACACCTCGTGTTGGAAATTGATGAAGCCATCGCCGCACGCGAAGCCCTCGACCAACGAGGCCCAGTGGTTGCTGCATTGCGCCGAGAACTCCAGGGTCGTGTCACCGCAACCACTGCCACGATCCCTGGCCTAGAAACCGCTGGGTTGATGTTGCCAGCTGAGGGAGTCCTAGCCGGCGACTGGTTCACTACTCAGGTTCTGGCCGATGGTCGCTTGGCCATCACACTCGTGGACGTCTCTGGGCACGGACCCCTGGCCGGATTAACCGCCCTCAAAATCAAATACGCGATGACTGCAGCCCTAGATACTGGCGGCAGTCCACGCTCCGCTCTCGAGGCAGCCGCCAGCACCTTGAGTGGAGAAAGTGAACGCTTTGCCACCGCCTGTGTGGTCACTATTTCCGGAGCTGGCGAAGTGGTGTGGGCTAATGCCGGCCACCCTGCGCCAATGATCGTTGATCGCCGGACCGTTACCGCCCACCTTGATCCCACCGGTCCGTTACTCAGCGGACTTGGTGGTGCCTGGACCATGAACAAAACCAAGTTGGCTAGCGAATCCACCGTACTTTTTGTCTCGGATGGATTTACCGAGTCACAAGACAGCGATGGTGTAGAACTCAAGGATGCGTGGCCGGACGACTACATCGCGACGTTGATGGCCACGTCCGATTCACTGCGAGGTGGCATTGAGCGTCTTGCTGCCGCCGCACGAGAGCGTGCGGATCAATGGCGAGTGGACGACTTAACGATTGTTGGCGTACGCCGATCCTGACTTAAATGCGTGCCATGTCGGCGAAGCGGCTGTAGTGACCCAAGAAGGACACAGACACGTGATCGGTGGGGCCATTGCGCTGCTTGGCCACGATCAAGTCAGCCTCACCCGGACGCACTTCCTTGTCGTAAGCATCTTCGCGGTGAATCAAGATCACGACGTCAGCGTCCTGTTCGATCGCACCTGATTCTCGCAAGTCCGACAGCATCGGCCGCTTGTCAGCGCGCGCTTCGGAGGCACGATTCAGCTGGCTGATGGCGATGACGGGGACTTCGAGCTCCTTGGCCAGCAACTTCATGGAGCGGGAGAATTCCGAGACTTCCTGCTGTCGGCTTTCCACACGCTTACCGCTGGACATCAACTGCAAGTAGTCAACAACGATGAGCTTGAGGTCATGGCGTTGCTTCAAACGTCGGCACTTGGCGCGAATTTCCATCATGGACATGTTGGCCGAGTCATCAATGAACAACGGAGCGTTGTTGACCCGGCCCATGTGCTTGGCGATTTCTTTCCACTGTGGCTCGCTCAAGGTACCCGCACGCATGTTGGTCAGTGGCACGCCACTTTCGGCCGACAGCAAACGCATAGCGATTTCGTTGCGACTCATTTCCAGGGAGAAGATCACGCTGGTCATGTCGTGCTTGATGCTGGCCGAGCGGGCGAAATCCAGGCCCAACGTTGACTTACCAAAACCAGGGCGGGCCGCCACCACAATCAACTGGCCTGGATGCCAACCATGGGTGAGCTTGTCCAGATCCACCAAGCCGGTCGGGACGCCACTAAACCCACCACCGTGCGCCTGAATTGCATCAATCTCATCGACCGTGCCTTGCAGAATTCCCGCCAGCGGGAGGTAGTCCTCGCTGGCACGACGCTCCGTCACTTCGTACACGGCGGCTTGCGCTTGGTCCACCACGTCGTCGACTTCGGTGCCATCAGCGGCATAACCCATTTGAACAATCCGGGTTCCGGCTTCAACCAATCGGCGCAAAATCGCACGCTCGCGAACAATGCGCGCGTAGTACCCAGCATTGGCGGCGGTGGGAACGGAGGAAACAAGAGTGTGTAAGTACGGGGCACCACCGATGCGCGCGAGTTCGCCACTAGTAGTCAAGCGGCCAGCAACAGTGACAGCGTCAGCCGGTTCACCACGACCATAAAGGTCAAGAATTATGTCAAAAATTGTCTCGTGAGCTGGCTTATAAAAGTCGGTACTGCGCACCACTTCGACCACGTCAGCAATCGCATCTTTGCTGAGCAACATGCCGCCCAAGACCGACTGTTCAGCAGCCACATCCTGTGGCGGAGTGCGCTCCAAACTGGGACTTGCCAACGGCGGGACTTCGGCCAAACTCATGGATTCTTGCCTCTCAGGGGTCGCGTGCGCGCGTTCTCCAGACCATCTTCGCCCTGGTAACCGACAGTCTGTGGGCTGTTCAGGCCCAGACCAAATCTGCCTGTGGACGAACCTGTGGATAAGCCGTGGATAGGCCTGGGGAGAGTGTCACAGAACTGGGGAGCGCCTTGTGGAGCCTGAAATTTTTTTTCCCGCTGATCCGCCCCCTGCCTGGGCCCAACGCCGGTCTTTCCTGTGGACAAAAAGTTTTTGCCGGCCCCCACGAGGTAGGGACCGGCAAGAACTGACGTACGGGAGGGACCTAGTGGGCGGCCACTGTGATGGCTTGTTCCACGGTCACTTCTGGGTGGAGCTTGATCGACACCGTGTGGTTGCCGAGGGTCTTGATAGCGGTAGCAATGGAGATGCTGCGCTTATCCAAGTCCGGGCCACCAGATTCGATGATGGCGGCAGCAACATCAGTTGTGGTTACTGACCCGAACAGGCGACCAGCATCACCTGCATTGGTGCGCAAAACAACGGTGATTCCGCCCAGTTGTGCCTTGACATCGTTAGCGTGATCGAGGTCGCGGATCTCGCGCGCCGAACGCGCCCGCTTGATCTGCACGATCTGCTTTTCGCCACCGCGAGTCCAGCGCAATGCCAAGCCACGAGGAACGAGGAAGTTGCGGCCGTAACCGTCCTTGACCTCGACGACGTCGCCAGGTGCACCAAGGCCGGTGACCTCTTGAGTGAGAATGAGTTTCATGTTGATGTCCTAACTCAGCGCGCTGATGAGGTGTAGGGAAGCAGAGCCATTTCGCGAGCGTTCTTAACCGCCTTGGCGAGTTGACGCTGTTGTTGCACGGTCACACCAGTGACACGACGTGCACGGATCTTGCCGCGGTCTGAAATGAACTTGCGCAGCAATGCGGTGTCTTTGTAGTCGATGTACTCGACCTTCGCAGCCTTGAGCGGATTGCTCTTCTTCTTCGGCTTACGAAGCGGAGCTTTGTTTGATGGCTTCATAGCAATTCTTCCTAGTGAGTGAGATTAGAAGGGGGGTTCTTCGGCGGCTGGGGCTCCCCAACCACCATCGCCGCCACCAGAGGGGGCAGGCGTGGCCCAGGGATCGTCCGCGGGAGCAGAAGCAGCGTTGCCGCCACCAAATCCACCCTCGCCGCGAGAGACGCGTGTGACCTTGGCGGTTGCAGTGCGCAACACCGGGCCAACGTCATCGACTTCGCATTCAACCGAGGTGCCCTTGGAGCCATCGCGAGCTTCGTACTGGCGCACCTTGAGGCGACCAGTAACCATGACGCGCATGCCCTTAGTCAAAGACTCTGCAACGTTCTCGGCATATTGACGCCACACACTGCAACGCAGAAAAACGGTGTCGCCGTCTTTCCATTCGTTGGATGCCTTGTCAAACGCGCGCGAAGTTGAAGCAACGGTGAAGTTGACAACTGCTAATCCGTTTGCGGTGAACCGCAATTCGGGGTCAGCAGTGAGGTTGCCCACGACCGTGATTTGAACATCACCTTGTGCCATGGTGCTACCTACTTCGCATCCGGACGAAGAACCTTGGTACGCAGAACCGACTCGTTGAGATTGAGCTGACGGTCCAGCTCCTTCACAGCGGCTGGTTCACACGTCATGTCAATAACGGCATAGATGCCGTCTGACTTCTTCTGGATCTCGTAGGCCAAACGACGACGACCCCAGATGTCAACGTTGTCGACATTGCCACCGGATTGCCGAACGACATTGAGGAACGTATCCAGCGAAGGAGCGACAGTGCGCTCTTCCAGATCGGGGTCGAGAATGACCATCATTTCGTAACGACGCATAAATTAACCCACCTCCTTTGGACTAATCGGCCACGGTCGATCCGTGGCAGGAGGGCACCTGCGTCGTAGCAGGAACGTCAAACAGTACCAATGTCCCTTGATCCGCTAGGCACAAGGTCTAGTCTGGGGGCATACCGCACGCCTACAGGAGTTGAGATGTCACAGGTAACGTCAATGTCCCCCACTCAGACCAAAACACGTAGCAATGGGATCGCGTTCCTTTGTCTGGTTCTAGGCGTGATTACCGTCATGCTGGCGGTGGGCGAAAGCTTCGACATCGCCACGACCGCCCACTGGGCCGGCGTTGTGCTTGGCGCCTTGGGCTTCCTTATTTCCATGTACGCCCAGATGACGTCCACCAACACCCGGGAGCGCTGGATCTTGATGCCCGGTTGGATCCTGTCCGGCACCTTCGCGGCCGTGAACTTCTGGTTCGCCATCAATTGAGCCACTCTCCTAGGCTGACCTCATGAGGATCGGCTCGCACGTAGACCAGCTCAACCCCGTTGCAGACGCACAAGAGCGTGGCGCGGAAGTGATCCAAATCTTTCTCGGTGATCCACAAAAATGGACCAAACCCAGCGTCGCCTTTGACGGTGGCGCAGCTGCACTGAAGGCAAGCCTGGAAACCGCCAACGTCCAACTCTTCGTGCATTCGCCCTACATCATCAATGTCGCGTCGACCAACAACCGCATTCGCATTCCGTCGCGCAAACTGTTGCAACAAACCGTTGACCTCGCCAGCGAGTGTGGCGCTAGTGGTGTGATCGTCCATGGTGGCCACGTCACCAAAGATGACGATCCTGCAGTGGGATTTGATAACTGGCGCAAGGCCTTTGAGTCAATGGATCAAAAGGTTCCTGTGCTGATCGAAAACACGGCTGGCGGGGATCGCGCGATGGCACGCAGACTGGAAGCCATTGACCAGCTCTGGACCGCTCTGGACGGTCAAGATGTCGGTTTTTGCCTGGACACGTGCCATGCCTGGGCTGGTGGCATTGAACTGGTCAACGCGGTTGACCGCATCAAGACGATCACCGGGCGCATCGACTTGATTCATGCCAACAACTCGCGTGATGGCTTTGATTCTGGTCGTGACCGGCACGACAACTTCGCGTCCGGCACGATTGATGCGCAAGCAATCGTCGAAGTCATTAAGTCAGCAAACTGCCCCACCGTGTGTGAAACACCAGGCGGGGCAGAAGGCCATATTGCCGATATTGAGTTCTTGCGCTCACACGTGTAGCGCTTTATCCAAAGCGTCCGTGCACGTAATCAAAGGTGCGTGGGTCTGACGGCTCGTCAAACATCGCTTCGGTCGGGCCGTATTCAACAATGACACCAGGTGTTCCTTGCTCGGCGAGGAAGAACGCACACTGTTCAGACACGCGCTGTGCTTGCTGCATGTTGTGCGTCACGATGACAATCGTGACTTCCTCTACGAGTTCACGAATGGTCTGCTCAATGCGACGCGTCGACGTGGGGTCTAGGGCCGAACATGGTTCGTCCATGAGCAACACCTGCGGGCGAACGGCCAACGCACGCGCAATACACAACCGCTGCTGCTGACCACCGGATAGCGCACCGCCGGGTTGACGCAACCGGTCCTTTGTTTCTTTCCACAAACCCGCTTTAGTCAGGCACTCTTCGACCAAAGCGTCCTTTTCATCGCGATGAGCCTTCGTGCCCGTCAGCCTCAAGCCCGCCAGCACGTTGTCATAGATCGACATCGCCGGGAACGGATTGGGCTTTTGGAACACCATTCCCACGTGACGACGAGCATCCGTGAGTCGACGATCAGGCGCGTACAGGTCTTCACCGTCAAGCAAAACCTCACCAGCAAAGCTGGCACTTGGGATCAGTTCGTGCATGCGGTTCAAGGTGCGTAGGAAGGTGGACTTACCACACCCCGACGGCCCAATCAGTGCAGTGACCTGACCAGCTGGCATGGTCAAAGAGACGCGGTCCAGCACCTTGTTGGTGCCAAACCATGCTGTGATCTCCCGCGCCTCTAGGGCACTTTGGTTGCCGCGTACGGGAACCGTGGAATCGGTTTCCTTCAGGCTTGCAACATCACTTACCGCTGGCAACACAATGGTGTCTCCATTCAGGTTGGACATGGTCTCTCCTTAGATCAGATTAGGTAGCAACAACGATGCTTGTCCGGCTAAAGACAAACCGATGAACAAAACGACGGGCACGCCAACGATCCAGGCTTGCCACTTTCCCCAGCGAATCCATGCCCAAGTCATGCCTACAGATGCAATCAGGAGTGCCTGGATCCAAAAGACCAAGGCAATCCATGCGCTTGTGTCGCCAGCCAACGCCGCTTCTGCTGGTGTCAACGAAGCATCCGAAAGAAGTTGGGCCGGGGGATTTTGAGCCGGAGTAATCAACTCTGCATCAACCCGGGTGATGCCAGATGGAACAAACCGATACCCGCTCGCGGTAATCAGAGTCAAGCGATTTGCGGGCAGGTTAGCGGGGGCGACCGAGGCCTTGTCACCACGAGAGACGGCGATCACTTTGTACGTGGCCTTTCCCTGTCCCGATGTGGTTTCAATCAACTGGCCTCGATACATGTTCTTCACGCCACTGAAGGGACCGCCGTAGGCATCCTTGCGGCCCATGATGATCACCGACCCCGCTTGTCCAGGCAGCGCTGAACTTCGTTGATGCCCCGGTCCACTGACCAGAACTCGAGATGTCGTTCCTTCGAGGACTGTTTGCTCAATACCCAATTTCGGAATCTTGATCAATGCAACTGGTGTCCCCAGCGGAAGCAATTTCCCAGCCGAGTCGCTTGGCCCCACCGGAGCGGTGGCCTTGGCTAGTGTGGTTCGCAAGGTGTCAAAGGCGACAACTTGATCGCGAGAGTGCTTCAAGGATCCCACGAGAGTCAGGTTCACCAGAAAGCCAAAGAGCAAGGCTGCCAGGACGCACAAGCTCGCACCCACCAACAGGCGCTGTGACATGACGGTGCCTTGGTTGACTTCAGCCGGTGACGAGCTCTTGGGATCCGCAGACGACCGCACGACCTCAGACCCTGATGTGACATCAGGGTCTGAGGTGCGTTGTGCGGAAGTGGTCGTCATAGGACTAGGCGGCCTTCTTCTTGGCCGTAGTTGCAGCATTGCTGGCATAGCCTGCCTTGCGCACGGTGACCGTGCACGTTAAGTACTTGCCCTTGTCCTTGGCCACCACCTTGTACGAGATCTTCTTAGCCGTGGTGCCGCTGATCGCCACACCATTGCGCTTCCACTGGTACGAGTAGGTCAAGCCAGCTAGCGACCAGAGACCCTTGCTGGTTGAAATCGTCCTACCAACCTTGACAATTCCTGAAATCACGGGCGCCCTACGCAGGGCAGGTTTGGTTCCCAACGCGATGAGGTGGCCAGCGCTTATCGACGGAGTGTCTCCATATGTGTTGCGACCGGTTGCGACGC
>Ga0209086_10004202_pt1 | contig 10721 bp, 8 predicted proteins | sample M_130207_XF_Meta_FD_187312 | JGI IMG/M metagenome (GOLD analysis project Ga0209086, IMG submission 187312) | Freshwater microbial communities from Lake Montjoie, Canada to study carbon cycling - M_130207_XF_MetaG (SPAdes) (version 2) | ecosystem: Environmental > Aquatic > Freshwater > Lake...
GTCTGCATTGGAATGCATTCTTGATTGTTCAGCAATTTGAAGTAGTTTTTGCTCATCAATGTTGGCTTCGAGTTTAAATTTAACGAGGGTCCCTTTGAAGTTCCAAGTGGTTCTGAATTGGTCGATCAATTTGGGGAGAGGCTTTAGCTTCAGCCATAATTCTTGATGACTGCCTGATAATTTTTCATTGCCCGAGGTTGAGACCGGGGTGTTGAAATCGGGCGTTTGGAATATCCCCTCACAACCATAATCGCTTACTGCCGCAGTCATGATGATCGCATCGTAAATGTTTTTGCAAGTTTCTTTTTCAAGGAGAGAAAGTAAATCATCGAAGGAATCAAACAGAATGGATTCAATGTTTTGCTGGTTGGTTGTGAGGTGGGAGTTGCTGGTTAGCAGGCAAACCTGATGGCCTCGTTTTGCGGCTTCAATGGCAAGGGTTTGGCCTGTAAAGCCTTTTGCCAAGTTGGTGATTTTGCGTGCGGAATCAATCGCAACAGAGGTGGCACCAGCGGTAATAAGAAAGCGGGGCATAAAGCAAAGGTACCCTTCTTGGATCCTGTGATAAGAATTATTTTACGGAAAGGAGTCGATTTGGCCTAGGAAATTAGGAACCCGCGGGGATGCGTACTTTTTCTGCAGAGGGCAGATTAAGTTTCATGATGTGGTTTTGTAATTCAGATTCAGGAAGTTGAATGACTTCAATCAGTTTTTCGCGCAGGCTACCGGGGCTTGGGTTTTCTCTAAGGGTTTGCATGAAAGCAAGCAGTACCTTTTTATTTTCTGGAGTTGAATGCAAGAAGTAATGCACCCATGCCCACGATTCGCGGTATTCCGCTCGATTCATTTTGCCCACTTCGTCCATGAGTTCAAGCCTGATTAGATCGGGCTTAAAATCATTGTTGAGATCTTTTCTTAAATGTTCAACATGCTGGCGGTTGATCCCTTTTTTATCAGGGGGCAATTCGTAATATTCAGCAAGGCCTTCATCAAGCCATAATGGAACATCTTTTAACACGCTATGAAGTAAGGCGTGCGTGAGTTCATGCCTTAAATCCTGGGCAACGCGTTCGCCCCAATAGGTGTAAATAAGTAAGTCTTCGGATCTGCCAACGCCTCGGGTCTGGGCGACAAAGAAGGCCCTTCGCGATGGTAGTTTGGGATATTTTGAAACCATGAATTTATCGTACTTTTCCCGATCTTCGAACAGGTAAACTTGAATCATGGTCGAGGATTCAGGCAGTTTTAAATCGCCATATACTTGATCACGAAGCTTGGCGAGTTCATCGAAAAGGGGAAGGTCTTTTTTGATTTCAAAGTCGCTGAGAAACACATAAGGTGCAACTCGGATCAGGAATTTTCCCGGCAAAACTGGAACAGCCAAAAGGTTGGCCTCAGCGGTATCTTTTCCCGGTTGATTGGGATTGAAATTAAAGGTGGAGCACCCACTTGAAATGATGATGGCGAACAGGAGTATGCTAAACAACCTTGCAAAAATCAACTTTTCGAACCCTTTTCGCAAAAGGAAATCTCTCTTCAGTGGGTAGGAAGCATAGGCAGGAATTGACTTTAAATCAAGGCTAGTCGGTGTGGAAAAGTCAAGCGAGTGGTCTACCTGACTTCTGGTTTTTAGCTATTTTAAAGCCTGTGAGTTTGCCTATTTTGCGCCACCAAGCTTTCCATGTAAAAGGCCCTTCCATCCCCCATTTTAAGTACTGCCTTAGAAAGCGCAGTTTCTCTGTATTGCTGATCTGTTTAGAATTAACAAAGCTCGAGTTTAATCGGGCTAGGTTCTGCGCCTTTCTATCCTCAGGAAGATGGGTGTGAGTGCGTACCCCAACAAGATCCACTAACCAAATCTTGACATCCCCCCCGCTTTCAGAAACCATGAGATTGGGGGATTTTAAGTCGCGGTGTGAAACTGCAAGATCGTGCATTTTTCTTATCAAATGGGCGACTTTTTCAACAAGAACCCTTAGCACTTGAGTTTTTAACGGCTCATCAAGCAGGTCAATTTTTAAAAGATACTTGGGCAGATCCAACGCATCTGGTATTTCTTCGGTGATTATCACCCCGTCCACTTTTAATCCCAAAGTATGCGTGTGCCACATCGCAAGAGGCCTTGGCGTTGGCAGTTGTCTGATGATCAGAGCGTGGCCCATGGTCCAAGATCTAGAGCTGCCATCCGGCCTGAATAAGGTAAGCAACGGGTCAAGCATTTTGGTTGCAAATATTTTCTTGTAAATGAGCTTTCTTTCGATTGAGCCATCGTTCATCGTTAAGGAAATTACCTCAGAGCTTTTGGATTTTTTGAGGATCTTTAAGTGTGGGGTATTCCCAGATTCGGTTTGAAGATTGACAAGATCGTTGAGGCAGTCTTTTCCAAGATCTGTAACATGATGACCTTGAATGGTGTTGCGATGAAATTTTTTGAATCTGCGGTTGTTTCCCATGCAACGAAGATCAAAGCTGGACCAAAGCTTCATGTTGGCATTTGATTCCAAAGCCTTCATGATGACGATCTGTTTTTTTAGCCAGTATTTGTCATGAAAAGCGAATGCGTTAGCTCCTTCAAATTCGATTACCTCTTTCGTGTAGTAGTCCCAAAGTCGCATCCGATCAGCGAGGCTGGCATGCAAAGCTGCCCACCTATCAAGCATTGCAAGATTTTCCAACCTGATTTCCCAAGGCACGCTGGTGCCATGGATTCTCACAGGGTGCAAATCCAGCATGATGATTCTTGAGGGCTTTTGTTGTTGAGTTTCAACCATGAGGTTGCCAGGGTGTAAATCCGTATGGACGACTCCCTTTCGGTGCAGCGTTGCAAGAAAAATTGCAAGTGCTTTGATCAACTTATGCCGCTGATCCCATGACTCTTCCCAACTTTGGTTTTGCAAGGCTTCCCAATAATCGTTTAGAGGTATGGCGTTTTCAATCGTATGGGAGATGATGAAACTATCAGGGATAAAGCCTGAAGATGAGCCAAAAGCCAAAGGCGCAATAGTAGGGATTCCCAGAGCCAATAAATCTAAAGCCATCTTAAATTCGTTCTTTGCCTTAGTCGTACGGAAGCACTCCCTAAGAAAAGCCCTTGGGCCCGAGATGCGATTGTGTTTCAGATGAATATCAAATTCGGAGAGTGGAATTTGGTAGACCGATCTGTGCACTCCACTTTTGATGGTCTTGACTATATTTGCATCAAGCCATTGGGGAAAACGAAGTACACCTTCACAAAACAAAGCTTCTCTGATGATTTTGCAATCTGCAACTTCAGGGGCAAGAATCCATTTCACATGGGCCACCGTGTCGGCGGTTGAGTTTGTCATCACCCTACCCTGCCTGAAGTTTTTGATGAGTAAGAGTATTCAACAAGGTGACCCAATGGGTTGCATTTGCATTGACACTATAAAGCGAGTCAACGATTTCCCGCCCCCTACTTCCCATTGCTTTTTGCTGCTCTTTGTTTTTGTAAAGAAGCGCTATGGCATTGGCCCAATCTTCGTAAGTGGTTGCAAGAAATCCGTTGTGCGCATGCCTTATGATTTCATTATGAACTCCAACAGGGTTGGCGATCACGGGCAAGCCTGCAGCCATGTATTGCAAAAGTTTTAAACCACACTTACCTCTGCTCCAGCGGTCATCGGGCATGAAGCAGATGCCTAGATCTGCAGCGCTGATTTCTGCAACTTCGTTGCTTTCTTGCCATTGCACGGGAGAAACCTTGAGATGATCAAAGGTTGGAAAAGAATCGCAAATAATTTTAAGGGAGAGGTTGGGAAAGGTTTTTCCGAGTTCTTCTAGAATGGGGCGAATGATTTCAAGCGATTGAAGGGTGCTTTTAGATCCTATCCAGACCATTTTGAGGGAATCGCTCAAGGTACCAGCATGCGCATTTTGATATTTTGAAGTTTCAATCACCGTCGGAATGACAAATACTTTTGCAGCGCCTGCATAGTGGGTTGCGGAGTCGGCAAGAAACCGATTGCCTGCAACCATGGCGTCTGCGGCTTTGGATATTGCGATGAATCTTGCAAGTTTGGAGCGATCATCCAAGCCTTTTTTGGAGTAGGAATCGCGTAAAAAGATAGCATCATCGAAGTCGAATATCAAATGTTTGCAGCTTCGCCTGATAAGCCAGGTCATCCAAGCAGGGGGTAATTTGCGTTGTAATATAACGGTTTTGTTTTGAAGTTTTGCTGCGAGGCTTAGTAATCCTAACAGGGATTTGGGCCATGTGAGATATCGCAATGTATAGCCCGATTTTCCGAAGTGCTCTTTGTAGGCACTTAATCGGTAGCGGGTGCAGACATGCTCTTCAGATTCCACCAGTGCAACGATTTCCAAAAAGCCCTCCATGGCGATTGGGTTTTAAAGCTTCCGTCTTTTAGACATTTCCCTGCCTATTTCTCGCTTGGCTTCGTTTTTCTTTTGAGCCTGCCTCTTATCCTGAAGCTTCTTTCCTTTGCCTATCGCAATTTCAACCTTGGCTTTACCTTCTTTGAAGTACATCTTGGTGGGGATCAGGGTAAGGCCGCGCTGCTCGGATTTTTCTGCAAACTTGGCGATCTCGTTCTTGTGCAAAAGAAGTTTACGCGCCCGCTTGGGTTCGTGATTTAACTGGTTGGCCATCGTATATTCTGGAATATCGCAACCGTAAAGCCAGATTTCCCCTTTTAAAATACGCGCATAGGCACCGTCCAAATTCGCCTGACCGGTTCTTAAACTTTTAACTTCACTTCCTCTCAACATGATGCCACATTCCAAACGCTCTTCTAATTCGTATTCGAACGAAGCCTTGCGGTTTTGGCAGATGTTGATGTACTCAGGGCCTTCTGATTTCTTTCTGTCCGCCATTGAATTAACAAAGCCCCTAATAGAAAACCCTAGAAAAAAGTATTCTAACAAGCGGGCCCCTTTTTGGGAACGCTAGAATCTGGGAATATCAAGACTTTGAAGGTAGCTCGTAGGTTCTACCCCCAGCGGTTGTGGATTTCAAATTCACGGAGAGTTGATATAGTTGTTCCCCGGTTTTTGTAGGGTATTTCCCGTTGATGCAGGCCTGGCATAGCTGCGATTCATCAAGCCCTATACTTCTAGATATATCCTCATAGGGGAGATATCTTAAACTGTCTGCGCCCAGTTCTTTTGCCATGTCGTCTTGTATCTGGGTGCTGATAGGGTTGCCTTTTAAGAACCTAGGCGCGAACAACTCTTTTACGGTGGACATGTCGATGCCATAAAAGCACGGGGCAATAATGGGCGGGCACGCCACTCGAACATGAATCTCTTTCGCTTGGCCGCGGGTTTTCATGTCTGCAAGCAGCACCTTCATCGTGGTGCTTCTTACAATGGTATCTTCAATTAGCAGCACTCTCTTTCCTGCGATGACTTCTTTTAAGGGGGTGTATTTAAGTTGCACTCTTTCAGCGCGGTTTTGCCCTTCGATGAAAGTACGACCCACATAGCGATTGCGCATCAACCCTTCCACCGAAGGAAGGCCAAGTTCATGAGCCATTGCATCTGCAGCAGCCTTGCCTGTATCGGGCACGGGAACTATCACCGTATCCTTATCTAGGGGCACGATGTTTAAAAGTCGCTCCTGTGCTGCAAGCCTTTGCCCCAGCGATGCCCGTGCAAGATAAACGCTGCGGTCATCAAGATTGCTTGCAACATTGGCGAAGTATATCCATTCGAAGAAACAATGGGTGGTTTCGCGCTTCGGGGCAAACCTTGCCTGTCGCATTTTCCCATCCTGAATTACGATCATTTCGCCAGGCGGAAGCGAGCGCACATCTTTAAACCCAAGGTTTAATAATGCTACGCTTTCACTTGCCGCTGCAAACATCGGGCCATCTTGTGCCACGCATAACGGCCTAAACCCGTTGGGATCGCGCAGTACCACCATATCGCCCATCGCATTTAAAAACACAATATTATAGGCACCATCAAACTTGCTGCAAAGCTTCGAAAAAACCTCAACAAGATCGGGGGCCTTATCCACATGATTGCTTAATTCATGGCTGAGGTAATGCATGATTACCTCGGTGTCTGTATCGCGGGTGAGGTGGTAATCGGTCTGGCTTAAAAGTTCTTCGCGAAGTTGAGTGTAGTTGGCAAGTTGGCCGTTGAAGGCAAAACTAAACCATTTCCATCTGCAACCGTGATGTCTTTCGAAAGGCTGGGCGTAACTTTTATCGTTTGCGCCGCAGGTTGCATAACGGGTGTGGCCAATCGCAGCCATGCCCGCATATTCTTTCATCAAGGCCTCGTATCGATCTTGATGGCTTAATCTAAAAGCCTCGATTACGGTGCCGATTTGTCTGTGGGTATCAAGTATTTTTTGCCTTCGTGGGTGGAAGGTGCTCATGCCCGCTGCCAACTGCCCGCGGTTTTGCAAATCCAGCAACATCCTAGGCATTAATCTGGATACTTGATCAGGCCCTGCAAGAGGTACTAATTTTGAAGTCGGTAATTCAGGGAGATGATAGATCGCTGCTATGCCACACTCGTGTTGAAGTTCGTCCATAGAATTCTTTAGGCCTGCTTGCCAATCGGAGTTGTAAGTTCATGACTGCACCAATCATGTTTCCTTATTCTAGATTACGAAGTGCGGGCACTCAAAAGAATTCATTGTCATTATTTTTGATAGTTTCTTGAAACTCTTTTTCCTTGCACCATTCTCCAAAACACTCAAAAAGCTTGTTGTTAAAATGGGGGTTATAGCTCTAAGTGTCTGTAAAATTTGTGCTTGTGGTTCATTTGCTTAAGTCCATCTCACAAAGTTTCTCACTTTTACCATTTTTTGTTCTGTTATTTGCCGATTTCTAATGGTATGCTTGCGTATATAACTTTCTTAACTGCTCCCCTAAACGGAGTCCCGCCATGTTTCGAGTCGATGCTGGAAATTCCCAAAAAGGTTATTGTGATGGTGTTAACCGCCGTAGCTTCCTCCAACTTGGTATTGCGGGCATGGCTTCCGCTGGTTTAGCAGACATTTATAAAGCGAAAGCAGCCTCTAACGCAGAAGGCATAGCCCCCAAAGATACTTCAGTGATTCTTATTTGGCTCGATGGTGGCCCCGGCCACATGGATATGTACGATATGAAGCCCGATGCCCCGGTAGAATACCGAGGCTTGTGGAAACCCATCCGTTCTAAAGTTCCAGGCTTTGATGTTACCGAACTTTATCCCAAACAAGCCATGGTCACCGATAAGTTTTCTATGGTTCGCTCGCTTTACCATAATACAGGCGATCACTTCGCTGGCGGGCATCGCATGCTTACCGCCAAGGATATGGGCGTAAGTGGTGCGAACAACATGCAGAAGTTTCCCGGGATTGGTGCCATTACCAATCGCGAAGTTGGAGCCAGAAAGCCCGGTATGCCAGGCTATGTCGGCCTGCCCTATGCTGCTAGTATTGGCCTAAATCCAGGCTATTTTGGTGGTCATATGCTAGGTGTTCAGCACGATCCGTTTGCTTCGGGTGGCGACCCCAACGCTGCTAACTTCCAAGTTAAAAACCTTCACCTTGCAACTGGCCTTTCCATTGATCGCCTTGAAGATCGTAAAAGTCTTAGTTCCAGCTTTGATGCAATGAACAAGACTCTTGAAACTTCCAAAACCTTGGACGCCATGGATCGCTTTAACAAGCAGGCTTTTGAGTTTGTCAGCGGCGCCTCTGCTAGGCAGGCGTTTGATATTTCACGCGAAGACCCAAAGTTGCGTGATCGCTATGGTAGAAACACTTATGGCCAAAGTACTCTTCTTGCACGCAGACTTGTAGAAGCTGGTTCTACTTTTGTGACCGTTCATCTGGGTGGCTGGGATCATCACTGGGATCTCAAAGCTGGTTACGAAACTTATCTGCCCAAGGTTGATGCCTTGGTTAGCACCCTTTTTATCGATCTTGAAGAACGAGGGTTACTCGATACCACACTTGTAGTTCTCTGTGGCGAGTTTGGTCGAACCCCGAAAATGAACGATGGTGGCAACGGTGGCCCAGCTGGCAGCAAAGGCACTCCAGGCCGTGATCACTGGGGCAATTCCATGTTTTGTCTTATGGGTGGTGGTGGCATTAAAGGTGGGCGTATCATTGGTTCTACCGATAAGCTAGGCACAGCTCCCAATAGCCGACCTGTTACCCCAAGCAATATTCATGCAACCATTTATCAGGTCCTTGGCATGGATCCCAAGCTTCATCTGCTTGATCCAAGTGGCAGGCCTACTCCCGTGCTGGATGATCCAACTCCAATTCACGAGTTGTTTTAAGCGCAAACTATCAAAGCAAAAAGCCAGCACTTTAAAATGCTGGCTTTTCTTGTTTCATCACCTTGCTTCAAAGAAGTTAGATCAACTCAGAAATCGGTTCGCCACCCGTGAGCATTGGCATTGGTCTGCCCGAATGATCATTGAATGCAATGTTCTTGTAATCAACGCCTAGATGGTTAAACATAGTGGCCCAAAGATCGTTAGGGCTAAGTGGTCTATCTTTAGGGTGTTCACCCTTCTGGTTGGTAGAGCCCACAATCTGGCCCATTTTCAATCCACCACCAGAAACAAGAACCGACATCGCTTGTGGCCAATGATCGCGACCTGGTTGTTTCACTCCTGTTTGAGTGCCAACGGAATAGCTGATCCTAGGGGTGCGGCCAAATTCACCGGTCACAATCAGGAGAACTTTTTTATCGAGGCCCCGATCGTAAAGATCATTGATCAGCGAGGTGATTGCTTGGTCATACATGGGGAAACGCCAGCGGGCATCATCAAAAATATGCCCATTCACTGCGTGTGAATCCCAGTTATAAAGTACACCCTTGGGCCATTGCTTGCCCGGCATATTCGGGCTTTCCAGCACCATGGTTACAAAACTAGAACCTGCTTCGACAAGCCTTCTTGCAAGAAGGCAACGTTGGCCATAAGTATGCATCCCATACTTCTGGCGCACGGATTCTGGTTCCTTATTTAAATCAAATGCAGTCTGAGTAGTATCATCCGAAAGCAGTTGCATTGCACGGGCACGAATAGCTTTCATTTCTGAAGAGGTGTTGTTCCCATCGATGCTGGTTAGCAAGTCCATTCGCTCTTTAACTTGCACCAGTTTCTTTTCTTCGATACCTAGATTCTGGATTTTAAATGTCGGACTGCTCGGATCGCCTGGCACCATAAAAGGATGGCTACTGCGCTCTAAATAAGCTGAACCGAAGCTAAAGGTGTCGATATTCTGCCTGCCACCATCCATGCCTGCGATGTAGTTGGGGATTTTGGCGATATAGTTTTCGCGAACCTTGGCGAACATCGAGCCAACCATCGGGTAATCGTTGACAAACCCGACGGGGGACAATGGATCACGGCCGGTGAGGAACTTTTTGTGCCCGCCACCATGATCTGAAAAATTGTGCGCGATCGAGCGGATGATGCTGTAGCGTTTTGCAGTTTGAGCATGAAGGGGCAAAAGTTCGCAAACATCCAAACCAGGAACTGTCGATCGAACGGGTTTAAAATCGCCCTTGTATTCGGAGGGGGCATCGGGCTTCATGTCGTAGGTTTCCATGTGCGGTGGGCCACCGGGAAGCCAAATGAAGATTACTTGTGTTTCAGGGGTCTGTTTGCCTAGGTTTTTTTCTTGAGCCCTTGCGGAGTGGAGGTTGTTAAGAAACATCCCGCCCAAGCCCGCGGTTCCTATTTTTATGAACTGCCTGCGAGATTGAGGCCCGATACATCTTTTAAGTTCTGATTGATCCATGGTATGCATCCAACTCATTCGGTGGGTTACAACTACTTAAGCTTATATCTTAATTCGTCTTAATGCCCTAGTCAAACCTAGAAATAATACTCTTTTTGTTAATTTTCTTACTAATTGCGCTTTAAAGCCATCCAAGAGTTAAGCTCCAGCCCCTTTTCCACATAAAGCATCGCTTCATTCCCTCGGATATTGGGCCTTAGTTTCTTCACCAAATCCACAAGGCCATTCGAAACCAGCATGCGCGAAGATTCTTCTATTACAACGATGCCAAATTCCTGCAACTTTTCTACGCTGATAAGGCCCCGTATTTCTCCGTAGCCACTCTGATGAAACACTACCCTTCCCTGCTCTCCACTTGCAGCCAAGCCTACCGCAGCTAAGGCGCCCACGATTCCATGATCTCTCCCTGCAATAGACCACAATAAGCACCCCGAAACTTTGGCTTTTTCGATGGCCTCGGCTGGATTAACCCACTCCGCAGTGGTACGCCAACCTTGCGAAATCATTGCTTTCGCTTGGTCTTCAGTAGCTATGCAAAGCCCCGGATCACTCCCTTCAACAAAATGCGTCAAAAGAAACTCTTTGCAGAATCCCCCAAGGGTTGGAAAATCAATTGTGCCAGTGCATTGAAGTTGCATCGATGCAGAACCATTTTTAGAAGTGTAAGGTACCCTAGGATCGTACCAAAGCTGATGCCTTAAAATCATCGTTGTTTCGATTCCGATTTCTTTGAGTTTTACAGCAAGCGCCATGGCTATTTGATTGGTGCCCGGGCTTCCCAAAATATCGGTATCATCAAGTCCCAGAAATATTTTCATAACCGCTCCGGTGGAATTAGATGTTGCATCATCCCGCATTGATAGCACTTGCATTTTGCCTGCTTTCATAGCAATATAACATCTTTGCTGTTCTATGGGATAAGAGTCGATTCATGTTGAAAATACCAAAAACTGCAGGCGGATGGCGCGCAATCTTTTAT
>Ga0209086_10004206_pt1 | contig 10713 bp, 6 predicted proteins | sample M_130207_XF_Meta_FD_187312 | JGI IMG/M metagenome (GOLD analysis project Ga0209086, IMG submission 187312) | Freshwater microbial communities from Lake Montjoie, Canada to study carbon cycling - M_130207_XF_MetaG (SPAdes) (version 2) | ecosystem: Environmental > Aquatic > Freshwater > Lake...
GAGGTGACGCCGACCGAGGGACCGAGCGCGGTGCTCTTGGCCACCAACCGGGCGGGATACGGCCGACTGTCGCGATTGCTGACGCTCGGCAAACGGCGGGCACCGAAAGGGGAATGCCATCTGACCTTCGACGACGTGGCTCACTTCCACGCGGACCTCCTGGCCTGCGTGCTGCTCGACACGAATCAACCGGAGCGCCAGACGGACGAACTGCCTCGCTGGCGGGAGACGTTCGGCGACCGCTGTTACGCGTTGGCCGAACTCCATCGCGGGCCGCACGACGAGTGGCTGCTGCAACGCTTCCAAGACCTCGCACAGCAATCCCGCATCCCACTCGTCGCGGGCAACGGCGTCCTGTATCACGCTGCCGAGCGGCGTTATCTCCACGATGTCCTCACGGCGACGCGGCTCGGTGTCACCGTGGCGGAACTCGGCGAACATCGACAGACGAACGGCGAACGACATCTCAAGTCGGCCGACGCGATGCGGGCGTTGTTCGCCGCGTGTCCCGCCGCCGTCGAACGGACACTGGAAGTTGCAGGACGATGCCAGTTCTCGCTCGACGAGTTGAAATACGAGTACCCGGAAGAACTCTGCCCGCGCGGGGAGACTCCGCTGGCGTGGTTGACGCAACTGACCTGGGCGGGGTCACGCGAACGCTACCCGCACGGCCTCCCCGACAAAGTGCGGCGGCTGATCGAACACGAACTGACTCTGATCGCCGACCTGCACTACGAAGCCTACTTTCTGACCGTGTGGGATCTGGTGCGGTTCGCCCGCAGCCGGGGAATTCTCTGTCAGGGACGGGGAAGTGCGGCGAACTCGGCTGTTTGCTTTTGTCTCGGCGTCACGTCGGTCGATCCCGACCGGATCGACACGCTGTTCGAGCGATTCATCAGCAGGGAACGGGGCGAGGCTCCCGACATTGATGTCGATTTTGAACACGAAAGAAGGGAGGAAGTCCTCCAGTATCTCTACACCAAGTACGGTCGCGACCGAGCCGCCATGACGACTGAAGTCATCACGTACCGTCCCAAGTCGGCCGTGCGAGATGTCGCCAAGGCCCTCGGTCTGTCACTGGACCGCGTGGACACGCTCGCCAAATCGGTTGAGCATGCGAGCCGCGAGGACGATGCGCTTGCCACCCGGTTCCGTGAGACGGGCTTCGATCCGACCTCGCGACTCGGACGACAGTTGATTCATCTCGTGCAGGAAGTGCTCGGGTTCCCGCGCCACCTCAGTCAGCATGTCGGCGGCATGGTCATCACGCGCGGACGGCTCGACGAACTGACGCCGCTGGAAAACGCCGCCATGCCCGGCCGGACAGTGCTTGAATGGGACAAGGACGATCTCGACGTGCTGGGCATCCTCAAGGTGGACTGCCTCGCGCTGGGAATGCTCACTGCCATTCGGAAATCGTTCGAGTTGATCCGGCTCCACACGGGCCGCGAACTGACGCTGGCCACGATCCCCGCCGAAGACCGCAGTGTCTACAACATGCTTTGCCGGGCCGAGTCGATCGGCGTGTTCCAGGTCGAGTCGCGGGCACAGATGTCGATGCTCCCGCGACTCAAGCCGCGTTGCTTCTATGATCTCGTGATCGAAGTTGCGATTGTGAGACCGGGGCCGATTCAGGGAGGCATGGTTCACCCGTATCTGCGACGACGCAGCGGCGAAGAGCCGGTCACGTTTCCCAGCGACGCCGTGCGTGAGGTGCTTCAGAAGACGCTCGGTGTGCCGATCTTCCAAGAGCAAGCGATGAAACTGGCCGTCGTCGCGGCGGGCTTCACGCCGGGTGAGGCCGATCAACTCCGCCGCGCGATGGGGGCATGGAGGCGACGGGGCGTGATGCAGCCGTTTCGTGAGAAGCTGCTCGCCGGGATGCAGGCCCGTGGCTACGACGAAGACTTCGCCAACCGGGTCTACGATCAGATTCAGGGCTTCGGGGAATACGGCTTCCCGGAATCGCACTCAGCCAGCTTCGCGCTCCTGGTCTATGCGTCGGCATGGCTCAAGCGGCATCACCCGGCCGAGTTCACGGCGGCGCTGCTCAACAGTCAGCCGCTCGGGTTCTATGCCCCCGCACAACTCGTGGCCGAAGCCCGCCGACAATGCGTGGAAGTACGACCGGTCGATGCCAATGCGAGCGATTGGGACTGCACACTTGAAGCACGGGAGGGCGTGTTCCCCGCGTTGCGGCTCGGCTTTCGGATGCTCTCCAGCTTGAAGCGCTCGACGGTGGATCGTGTGGTCGCGGTACGGGCCGCCGCGCCGTTTGTCACTCAGGCCGAGTTCGAGCAACGCACGCAGCTCGGCCAAAGTGAGATGTCCCTGCTGGCGAAGGCCGATGTCTTTCGTTCGCTCCGCACGGGGCGACGCACGGCGCTGTGGAACGCACTCCCCGCCCCCGATCACTCACCGCTGTTCGCTCCGCTGAACGGTGACGAACCGTCCGTAACTCTTCCCACGATGACCGCCGTTCAGGATGTGGTCGCCGACTACCAGGCGACGGGGTTATCGCTGCACGGCCATCCGTTTCAGTTTCTCCGCGCCGAACTCAAACGCTGTGGCGTGACGCCGAACTCCCGACTCGCCCATGTCGAACCCGACCGCCGCTACCGCATCGCGGGCCTCGTCCTGCTGCGACAGCGTCCCTCGACGGCGAAAGGGATCACGTTCATGACGTTGGAGGATGAGACCGGCACGGCGAACTTGATCGTCCACGTCAACACCTGGGAACGATTCCGTCCCGTCGCCCGAGGAGCCTCCGCCCTCATCGCCCACGGCATCCTCCAACGCCAGCACGGCGTCTGCCATCTGCTCGTCGATCGCCTCGACGACCTGACCGACGTGCTGGGGGCGGTCACCACTCGCTCTCGCGATTTCCGATAAGAATGTCATGAAATTCATGGATGTCGTAATCCATCGACCATCCGAGAATAAGCCCCAGGCACGGGACGTTGGGCGGTGACTTGTCGAGGCAATGAGGTGACACAGAGAGTGCGGGAGACATCCACGCAAAGCGGGGTTTCGATTCGCGTGCGTCCAACTTTCGATGCACTGACTTGCCACGTGTCGCGCGACAGAGCGCCGCCAGTTCGATGGGGAGTGCTTGCGGTCACTGTGGTTCGCTGCACGAGCGGGTCAGCCCCAGTTCGTGAGCCTCCACCTGACCAAGAACGAAACAGGCTTCCGGGGATGGAGTGGCTACTTTCGGAAGCGGCAAGGACACTTTGTACGAGCCGACGCGCGCGGTCGCGTGCCGCTCCGTCGCGATCACACCTGTTCGTCAGTGTGCGCGGGCCGAATGACGTGATGGCTCGCTCCAATCGCTTCAGTGATACGAAGTCCATCTTGACGGCAGACTGTTCACCGCTTGAATCGAATCCAAACCATGACTCCTGAACGGCAGTGGGCTGCATTCCAGGTGGCGCAACGAAAAGCCGACGCCGGATACGAAATATCTTCAGCCTTTGGCGGTCAGGATCTCGCCACGATTGGCGAGTCTCTCCACTGCTACGTTCCTCGGCTGTTGCGGCATCTGGGCTTCGAGCAATTGCTAATGATGCCCTATGAAGAAGTCGCGTGTTTCTACAACACCGGCTTTGGGGCCATTGATGATGTGTGATTCGTCTGTTGGAGCGAATCGCTGACGAAGCGGGCACAGAAGAGAACGAGGCCAACCCTGAACCTCCTTCGGTCACGATCGACGGCGATTCGATTGCCGGAAACGAGTCTGTTCGTTCCGTTCGATGGAAGCACAGCGCCGAATTCGAGTCCGACGCAGCGACACTTTCACCGGCGTCACACGGAGACGAACAACTCAGCGATGAGGCAGGCGAAAACCTGTCCGAACAGGAGACCGCATCCTGCGCGAACGACGATGCGATGCAGGCGGAGTTTGATTCGATGCGGCAGGTGCTTCTGACTCATGCCATCCATCCATTGCTGGATGAGGAACTACGGGAGGAGGCGGGGGGAAGGCAAAGAGCGGTCAGGACGCTTTGTGCCGTAAAGAGACTCCCCGCCTTCTCCCACTCACCGACTTGCTGGCTCTCAGTTGCTGCTTTCCGCTGACGGGTGAACGAAGCCATCGTTAGGTGGGGAAATCCCATTCCGCCTCATCTCCAAAGCACTCCGTTTTGATTTGATTGTGCAGAGCCATTTCGCTTTCCTTTCCGATTTGTTTTTGCAACTCCGTTTTACACTTGCTCTCCCACATCTTCATGCGCATTATTCCGCAGCGAACCTAAACACGAACTGACTCACTCTTGTGCATCACAGTAACCGAGACCGACGCCAAAAAAACGCACAGGAGAGCACAATGACATTGATGCCACGCGGAATTGCCCGACGCTACGCAGGACTGGTTTTTGCGATCTTGTCTGGACTCGGAAGCATCGCGAGGGCGGAGATTCCGAGTCTCATTCAGCGACAACCGGATAGCATCCAACGAGCATGGATTGAGGTCGACAAGATCGTCGCTGAGAACGAAAAACTGGCACCGCCGCTGCCGGAGCCTTACATGGCTCGGGGTGATTTGTGGAGTCGTGTTGGCAGTCACGAGGACGCACTGTCCGACTATCTCAAGGCCACCGAACTGTTCTTTCAGGGAGCGCCGACTCCCAGCGAACAGGCTAGGCACCTGTCACAGTTGCGGCGAGCATTGGATGCGGTCGTTCAGCAACCCAAGCCACGCTACCCCAATGAGGCTGCATCCGAGTACTCACTGGGTCTGCCGGCGAGCCGAAGGGGTGACTACGCCATCGCTGAATCTCACTTTGCCGAATCAAGTCGTCTGATGCCAGAAGTCGCTCTCTACCGTGTGCATCGTGCTCTCGCGTTGCGCGAACTGGGCCGGAATGAAGAGGCCCATCGACAAGTCGCGGCGGCCCTGAGCCTGATCCGTGCCACCGGTCGCGGCGCGTCGGAAGAGATGCAGTTGCTCCATCGCGGATTGGAACACGTTCAAGGTCCGTCGCGATTGTGGCTGTCCCGTGAACTTGAATTGACCAGTAAGACGCCCGCCACGAAGCGGGACGCGGTTCACTGATTCGGTCCCGACACGCGCTCAACGAACGGCCGAGGATTGGCCGTCGAACCATTTCGACAGGGATGATTCATTCGCCTGAAAAAGGGACTGCTGCCGTGGAATTGTCACTCGGTCGAATTCGTCGATACGGACAGGTTGCATTTTGGGTGTATTGCCTCGCGCGGGTCTCGGTCTGTGCGATGGCGGCCGAAACTCCGGTTTCCTCTTCGTTGACGGAATCCTCGCAGCGACTGGCGGCCGCTCGTGCGGAAGCCGAGCGCTCGCCTGACTTCGCTCCGCGCGTCCGAAAAACGACTTGGCAACTACTCGTCGGCGAATTGGCTGGAGACCGCAGCGTCGGATTGTCCAGTGGTTCGTTTGACGAACTCACCAACGGACTGAAGGATCTCGACCAGTTGCTGGCCGAGTTGAAGGATCAGCCGAAACTCGAACGCGACTTGACGAAGCACCTGCAACTCACCATGCGATTCGACGCGATGCAGGCCCGCCACGCAGTATTAGAAAAACAGCGTGACGTCAGCCGGGCGGATGAGCTTCAGCGTCTGAGCCAACTGCGGGAGATCAATCGTTCGTACCGCGACCTCGTTCAAAACCTGATGCGGCTGCAAACATCGCAAATCTTGGGGCAGGCGACGGACGTTGCCAAGCTCGGTGACGATTCCACGAAGCTGATGGCGGGAATCGAGGAGGTGGTGGGACAGCGACGCGACTTCTACCTGTTTCAGGACGAACCGGCACTGGGAGCGGCAGGGGATGGCGAGTTGAAGCTGGTACGCGAGCTGGTTCAACCGCTGACTGGCGACGTGCGCCGACACCAACTCGCGCTGCAAGCCTACACGCTGGCCCAACTGGCCCAGCCCACAACCGCCGCTTCGCGCGAGAAGCTGGCGGTGGCGAAGACGCTGGCCGAAGCTGCGCTGGCCGATTCGACTGAGCCGCACGTCCTCGGACACTGGGCGCTGGCCATCGCCTGTCGCGAGTTGGGTCGTCTGGAAACCATCGCCGCGCCGTGGGATCGGGCCGCTCACGAACGGGCGGCGGATTTATTTGCCCGCGCCCAGCAAAGCCTGATCACCGCCAAAGCTCAGATTCCAAAGGATTCCGGCGAAGCGACGTGGGTCGTGGAAGTGGATCGACAATTGACGGAACTGATGTCTCCTGACGCTGCGTTGCAGCACGCGATGGCTCGGCTGGTTGCCGGTCAGGCAGGCGAAGCGGTGGCGATTGTCGAAAGGTGTGCGACGCTGCACCGCACGTCGCAGGTGGCGGCGTTACTCACCGATTGCCAGAGATTCGGAGGAGCCACGCCGTCAGAGATGGATCAACTGACGGATCGGTTGTGGGCCAGTCAACTCTGGACGGATGATAACGATGCCGCCCGGTTGGTTCGCGGGCGGCAGGGAGTCCTTGGCCTCTGGCGTCAACTTTCCGGCGAAGGGCAGGCTAAGCGAAACGAGGATTGGCTTCGTGCCTTCTCGACACGACTCGACGCAGCCCTATCAGACCTGGCGTTCGCCGCGAAGTCCGAAAACTCACAGACGCGACGCATCGCGGAGTGCCATCGTTCGCTTGCGGCTGCCATGCAGTTGTTGCACGCGCAAACTTCCGATCCGGAATTCGCTCGGACGCAATTGGTGAGTGTCCCGCTGGCTGTTGCCGAGTTGGAACAAGACCTCGATCGTGCCCCGCTGCTCGAACAGTGGACTCGCCGCGAGGCGGTGATTGCCGGACGCTTGGCGCAGGGCTATCTGGCGCTGCGGCTGTTGCCGGAATATCAATCGACCGCGCCGCGCGCGTTTTCCAGTGCGGCTGATGCGTTGGCGCTGGTCCCGGCCGGATTGGTGATGCCGCGTGTGTTGGGCACTCCGGTGTTGCAATCGCTGTCGGGTCGGGCCGATGGGGCTGATGCCCGATTGGCTCAGGAAGAGCAACTGGTGCGACGGGCTCTGCAACGCCTGCTGCCCGCCGTGGCGGCCATGCAGCTCGCACCGTCGGCTGCGATGGCGACCAACCTGAGCAAGGTCGCTCGCGATCTGGAGGCTCCCGCCGGCAGTCTCGACTCTCGTTCCGAACTCGATCCGCGCGAGAAGGGCGACGCGCGGACCACCGCCGCCAGCGAAGTTCGCACGGCAACAATCTTGGCATTCCTCGCCGCGAACGAACCTGCGGCCGCGCTGCGCGAAGCGCTGATGCCGTGGCGAGCCGACCTGACAGTGGCGGACTTGGCCACGCTCGATGTGAAGTCGTTGCGTGAGAGCCTCTTGACCGAGAGCGATCCAATCCGCAAGTCCATCGCCGGGCTGGCCGTCGAAGAGTACGCCGCCTCAATAGTGACGGCGTCCGACAACTGGCTGCCACGTGCGTGGTTGTCGCTGGCGAAAGAACTGCAACAGAGCGCGCTGAAGCAGTTCGCCGATTCGTCGATCCTGCCGAAGACGCATCCGGCGGAAGTCGAGCTGAACCGCCGGGCCGTTCAAAGACTGACCGATCCCGAGTTCTATCTCGCCCCGTCGCGCACGCTGGTTTCCGAACTGCGGCTGAACGACGCCCGCCAGTTGCTCGAAGCGGGGAGCCGTCGTCACCCCGATTCGATTCCGCTGCGCGAGGCACTCGTCCAAACCCTGATTGACGAGGCCGATCTGCGCCCGAATCAATCGGCTGAACTCATCGCCCGCGCCATCGAGCAACTCAAAGCTCTGACGGCCAATCCCACGCAAGACGCCTTGGGCTCAGAGTTGAAGCTAGCCGGATTGTTCGAGCGAACGAAGGACGACGCCGGGGCACAAACCCGGTACCGCCAGGTGGTCGAACGGGCGACTGATCCCCGTCAGCGGTTGCTCGCCCGCTCTCGTCTGGCCGTGTTGCAAGTCAGGGCCGAGGCTCCGTGATCGCCCCCGACACTTCGACCCTCTGAATGATCCCGTGATGGCCGCCCCTCAGGCCGGTTCCCTTCCAGGAGATGAACGATGCCAATCAGATCGAATCGCCGCCAAACCTGGCTCCGCACCGCGGGAGTGCTGCTCGGACTCTGCGTGTTAACCGCCGAGTGTGACCGCCCCGCCAGCGCGGCCGACAAGAAGTCGCTGATCTATGTGAAGGACAAGAACGGCCGCACGACATCGCTGTTGCAAAAGGTGGTCGTGACGAGCGGCAAGGCGACGCTCGCCAACTCGCCGAAGGAGCTGGGCGAACCGATCGAGCCGTGGGCGATTTTCTTCCGCATCAAGAACGAAGACGGCTCAACAAAGGCGGTCGATGGCCGTGTGCGCGTCGGCGATTCCGCAGGCAATGCGCTCGGCTGGATCGGCGAACAGGACGTGCGTGAGTGGGACACCCGGTTCGTGCTCGAACCGATTGACCCGCAGAAGGAACGCGCCTTCGAGTTGAACGTGACAGGTGGCGGCACGGCCCGCCAGAACGCCACGCCGGAAGGCAAGCGCCGCTACGCCCTCATCACGCAAACCCCCGTCGCCGAAAAGGGAGACGACACCGAGTATCCGGTCGTCGTCTACGCGGGCAGCGTACAGGGTGCCGGTCAGCAGGGAACACTAGCCAAACAGCGTAACGAGCTGAAAGACGTGAAACTTGAGGTGATGTTCGTCATTGAATCGACTGACTTCATGCTGATCAAATTCCAAGGAGAAGATCGCACACTGTTCGATTATCTCAAGACGGCAATCCGTGAGACGGTCGATGTCATTCGTGGAGACGACGGGCTGAAGGGTGCCATTAGACTCGGCTTCGCCGAATATCAGGACAACGTTCCAAAGGCAAAGTTTACGAGCCGTTTGAGTTGTGATTTGACGGACGATTATGGGCAGTTTTTGACACGGCTTGATGAACTGGCTGCGACCGAATTGGGGGATGACTGGCCGGATGATGTACTGGCTGGTGTCAACGAAGCAGTCCAGAAAACAAGCTGGTCCAGTAATAGTGTGAAGCACATCATTCTTGTGGGGGCGTCAGCATGCCAAACTGAGCCACGTGGTCAGAACCGTCCGCAGATGGGTGGGTCGTACAACGTGATCGAAAATGTGTATGCGCCAAAAACCAAAGGTCACAACAGTACCAATCTTTCGATCAGTCAATTACTGGGGCGAGCCCGTCCACAAGGTGGCGGAGACTCGAAGGCTCGATTGACAAAGACAATTCACGGGATGTTGTTGGGCAAAGCACTTCCAACGGTGCCCAATGAGTTTGTAGAGGTCGCTGCGGAACTGCCGCGACTTACGGACGATGTCGTGATTTCCGTTTTCGACTCATTGAAAAACAAGCTCGGCGAGGAGAAAGCCAAGGAACAACTCAATTCTCTGACGCTTTATCAGATCATCAAACACCAGAGGGATTTGGCCTCAGCCCAATATCGCCAACTGGCAGGGAACAACGGCGAAGCGGATGGCATTTACATGGCGGTTGAGCCCAGCGGGGCGAAGGTAACCGAGGCGGCTCGGGCGCTGTCGGCCAAGTTAAAGGAATCGTTTGTGGCACTAGAGAGCGTGCGCGAAGGGAAGGGACTGCCCGCCGCCGCGCCCAACGAAATCTCGCAGCCGCTCTACACGCTGGTGGGCGCGGCGGCCGAGAAATTCAAGGACTCTCCCGTACTCACGGGGACAGCTATGGTGCGCGACAAGCGTGGGCGCGAGGTAGCCTTCAAAAAAGTCATGGTCTCCGAGCAGGAGTTGCGTCATGTGAAGAGCACGCTCGACGCACTCTTCACGAAGTTCAAGACGAAGAGCAGTAAGGCTGATCGGCAGGATGTCGGCAGCATCCTCAACGATCTGAAAGAGGTACTGGCCGAGGCAGGAGCCGGGCAGGAGTTGACGGCCGAAGTGAAGCTGAAGGATTTGATCTCGGACCTGCCGCTGAAGACGGCGGCGCTCGACACGTCTCCGGCCGACTTGGCCCTGATGACGACCGAGGCATTCAAGCAATGGCTGGAACGGATCGAAGCGGCCGTGTTCCGCATCGACGATCTGCTCACCAGCAAGCAGGACTGGCTGACCCTTTCGGAAAAGGCGGTCAACGAAAAGTTCACGTTTCTGCGGCTGAGCGAACTTCCCTGATCGGCGCCTTGACGAAGCAAGAAAACGGGCCAATTCATGACTGACGATTCCACGAACCCACCACCGACCGAGTCTCCACCCGAGATCGTGCTTGAACTCGACGGCCTTGAGCAGCGGTTGTTCGATGTCGAGCGAGGTGAGGAGTTCACCGTGCGCGTGTCTCAACCGCTGCGGATTGCCAGCCGCAGTCTGGTTGCATTGCTCGGCCCAAGTGGTTGTGGCAAGACGACGCTGCTGACCGTCCTCGGTTTGCTGCGGTCTCCATCGCATCCGCAGGCGCTGCGCCGATTCGTGATGCGCACGCCGCGCCCCGACGGGGGCTGGGACGAACACGACCTGCGTTCGCTCTGGCTGAGTGGTGCGCGGCGGAGCATTGAGCGGTTGCGGCGCGAACGGATCGGCTTCGCACTTCAAAGTGGCGAGTTGCTACCCGCGCTGACGGTGCGCGAGAACATCGCGACGCCCTTGATGCTGAACGGTGTGATGGCGGCCGTCTGCCGGGCGCGGGTCGATGAGTTACTCGAATCATTTGGGCTGAACGGGCCGCCGCGGTTGAACGGGAGCGGTCGGCGGCTCGATCAATCGCGGATCAACAAG
>Ga0209086_10004208_pt1 | contig 10713 bp, 9 predicted proteins | sample M_130207_XF_Meta_FD_187312 | JGI IMG/M metagenome (GOLD analysis project Ga0209086, IMG submission 187312) | Freshwater microbial communities from Lake Montjoie, Canada to study carbon cycling - M_130207_XF_MetaG (SPAdes) (version 2) | ecosystem: Environmental > Aquatic > Freshwater > Lake...
CATCCGAAGTAGCCGTACAAGGCGCATTGCTAATGGTCCAACGGAATACATTTGCACCCACTCCCAAACCTGTTATACCCGAAGTAGGAGAACTTGAAGTAGTGATTGTTCCTGCTCCTGAAACAAGCGTCCATGAACCCGTTCCTACTGTGGCTGTATTGCCAGCAAGGGTAGCTGTAGTAGCACATACTGTTTGGTCGGTACCGGCTGCCGCTATTGTAGGATTATCGCTTCTGGTGATGCTAATATCATCCGAAGTAGCTGTACAAGGTGCATTGCTAATTGTCCAACGGAATACACTTGTACCCACAGCCAATCCTGTTATGCCTGAATTTGCTACACTGGGAGAAGTAATTGTTGCAGTACCAGAAATTAATGTCCATGATCCTGTACCTGCTGTTGGCGTATTACCAGCAAGGGTAGCTGTAGCAGCACATACTATTTGGTCGGCACCGGCATTAGCTATAGTGGTGCTACCATTTCTTGTAATAACTATATCATCAGAAGATGCAACACATGGAGCATTGGATATTGTCCACCTGAAGGTAACAGAACCAGTTATTAAGCCTGTAACAGTTGAAGAAGGGGAACTTGGTGAAGTGATGGTACCTATTCCAAAAACTTTGGTCCACAATCCTATACCTGTAGAAGGAGTATTACCGGCTAGTGTAGCAGAGGAAGCACAAACTGTTTGATCCACATTTGCTGCTGCTATTGAAGCTTGATCGTTTGCAGTAATAATTACTTCATCGGTGGATGCTAAACAAGTACCATTGGAAATGGTCCATCTAAAAATATTTGGCCCAATACCTAAACCTGTTATACCTGAAGTGGGGGAAGTAGGAGAAGTAATGCTGCCTTGCCCCGATATCATTGTCCATAAACCAGAACCTACATTTGGATTATTGCCCGAAAATGTGGCACTATTTACACCACAAGCATTAACAATATCCGAACCAGCATTAGAAATGGTGGTATTAGCCGTTGCAACATTAAGAGCAAGCGTTCGAGGAGGGCCATTACCGCAAACATTGCAAGGGACAACAGAGAGATTACCAGAAGTAGCAATATCGGAAAAACGAACAGTAATGGAATTGCTAATATCCCCAGCAGTTTTAATAAAACCATTACCTGAGTAGGTCCATAAATAAGTTGTTCCTGGTTCATTCGTAACTGAATACGTAACGTCCGTATTGCCTTGGCATACTGTACTTAAACCAGAAATAACACTAGACTGAGGTGGAGCTTGAGCGCTAATAGAACTTGGCGAAAGCAAAGCCGCTATGGTCAAAAATATCAAAAAAAAAAAAATAAATGAAGATTTCATATATTTCTTTTTACAATTAATTAATGGCGGCTTCATGTTACAACTTACTAATTTTGTCTATTGTTTTTAATAGTCTTCAAATATAAAACTTTTTATTTTTAATAAAAAAATATTTTATTAAATAATATAATTTATTAGACTAAGACGGATAAAATACCTATTAAATCAAAATTATGCATTAGCTCTAAAAAAACATACCAACAAGTTTTATTTAAAAGTAATAAATGTAATTTTGGAAACATGATAATCATCCGTTTTTTTTATATAGCAACAAAGTGATTCAACAGAAAGTGGATTAAATTCACAACAACCCTGTTGAGGCAGGTTTTGTAAATCAGCCATAGGGGTGGCGATTGAGTAGCGCAAGTGAACAAAATTAAATGAACGGATTTAGTATTGCTGTGTTTGAAGTACTGTGTATGGTAAGCACAGCTTACCAATTAGGAACGTCACTAAGCACAGCTTAGCGCCTACGGGGGTAAATTGCAGGTGAAATAACACCTGCAATGGCAGAAAGCTTTTTATTTTTAAGCTATAACAAAAGGCTGGAAGGCTTGTTAAATTAACCGTAGCGAGACGATTATAATTTTCTTTGACACCCTACGCTGAATGGGGTAGTCGGCACGAGTGGAAAACACTCGCGCCAGCCGGATCAATAATATCGAAAAAATAAAAATGTATGAAGATTTCATATATTTCTTTATGATTAATGAATTAAAATAAGAAGGATACTAAAAGTGAATTTTTAGAGATTGTATAAAAACAGCAGCGTCTCTTAAACAATTTATTTCAATTTGTTTCACAATGATACGAAATTTTTCGTTTTGTCGCTAAACGATTTAATTTTAACGAGATAATTTATTAATTAGTCTAGCAAATTAATGAGTTTTCAACAATTATTAAATATTTTCAACAATACCGTTAATACCTATAAAAAAAGATACTTTTGCTAGGCTTTAAAAAAGCAATAATAAATATTGTTAAAATTCATTATATCCATCTTATAGAATATGGCGTCAATACTAGAGTTAGAAAAAATTTGCACACAAGTTCGCAGGGATATTGTTAGAATGGTTCATGCTGTAAACTCCGGTCATCCTGGAGGATCACTAGGCTGTACAGAGTATTTGGTGGCACTTTATTTTGAAACGATGGTACATAATCCATCGAATTTTAAGATGGATGGACTTGGAGAAGATTTATTTTTTCTTTCAAATGGGCATATTTCACCAGTTTTTTATAGTGTTTTATCTCGGTCAGGATATTTTGAATTAAATGAGCTCCACACCTTCCGAAAGTTAAACTCTAGACTACAGGGGCATCCAACAACACATGAAGGATTGCCTGGTGTGCGCATTGCATCAGGTTCATTAGGTCAAGGTTTATCGGTTGCTATAGGTGCTGCATTAGCTAAAAAATTAAATAATGACACCAACATTATATACTCGCTGCATGGTGATGGAGAGCTGCAAGAGGGGCAAATATGGGAAGCAGCGATGTATGCTGCCGGAAGGAAGGTAGATAATATTATTTCCACAGTTGATTTTAATGGACAACAGATAGATGGTTCAACTGATGAGGTATTGCCTTTAGGAGATTTAAAAGCCAAATGGGAAGCATTTGGATGGGACGTTTTATCTATGAATGGAAATAATTTACAAGAAGTAGTAGAAACCCTTAAGATAGCAAAAACACATACAGGCAAAGGAAAGCCAGTTTTAATATTGATGAAAACAGAAATGGGGCATGGTGTTGATTTTATGACAGGCAGCCATAAATGGCATGGTATTGCGCCAAATAATGAACAATTGGCACAGGCTTTGGAACAAAATATTGAAACATTAGGAGATTATTAGGAATTGTTAGTTTAGAGGAGCAAAATAAAAATGCAAAATAAAAACAATACATTTCAAGGGATACTTTCAAAAAAATATTGGTTGTTATTATTTTTCTGTACCACCCTTATGCTGTCTCCATTTTATAAACTCAATGCCCAAAATAAAAACAAACCACAATTACCATTAACACGTATTTTATTTGTATTTGACTGTTCGTACAGTATGTATGGCCAATGGCAAAGTGGAATGAAAATGGATCTATCAAAAAAACTATTGGGTGAGTTTTTGGATAGTATCAGAGGCACAGAAAATCTGGAGTTAGCATTTCGTGCTTACGGCCATCAATTTTCGCTGCGGCCTCAGCGAAGTTGCACTGATACTAAGTTAGAAGTACCATTTGCAAAAGATAATATATTAGCAATAAAAAACAAACTAAAAACATTAGCTCCTAGAGGAACAACACCAATAGCTTATACATTAGAGAAATGTGCTGATGACTTCCCTACCCCTTCAAGTGCCAGCGTTAGAAATATTATTATTTTGATTACAGATGGAATTGAAGAATGTGATGGAGATCCATGTGCTGTTTCATTAGCATTACAAAAAAAAGGGATAGTACTAAAACCATTTGTTATAGGAGTAGGGCTTGACCAAAGTTATATCAATTCCTTTGGCTGTATAGGTAAATTTTATGATGCTTCGAGCGAGACAAGTTTTAAAAATATATTGAGTATAGTAATATCACAGGCTTTAAATAATACTTCGGTTCAGGTGAATCTGAACGATCAAATTGGGCGGCCTACCGAAACAGATGTAAACATGACCTTTTATGATGAACAATCAGGAGTTATAAGATACAATTATATTCATACCATAAATCATAGAGGCTTACCCGATACATTAACAATAGACCCCATCGGAACATATAAAATGGTGGTGCATACGATACCACCCGTTTCAAAAACAGGAATAGAATTAATACCCGGCAAGCATACTATCATTGCGGTAGATGCAGGGCAAGGTTACCTTAATTTGAGAATGTCGGGCAATGCCGATTATTCCAAAAACTTAAATTGTATTGTACGTAAAAATGGTGAAATGCAAACGCTACACATACAAAATTTCAATTCAACAGAAAAATTTATAATAGGGAAATATGATTTAGAAATTTTAACAGTACCCCGTATTATTTTGGATAAAGTAGATATCGCGCAAAGCAAAACAACCTTTATAGAAATTCCACAGTCGGGAAGCGTTATCATTTCGAAACCTTCTGAAGGACCGGGCAGTATTTATATTGAAGAAAATAATAAAATGGTTTGGGTTTGTAATTTATTGAACAACCTAACAAATGAAACAATTGTACTTCAGCCAGGGAGATACCGAGTAGAATTTCGGCCAAAAAATGCTAAAGAAACTATTTATTGTATTGAAAAATCGTTTAAAATAGAATCGGGATTATCAACTGCTATTAAATTATATTAATTAGAGTCAGTCTATAATGTACGATTTTTTCGTTATTATTGTTTTGAAAACCAGTCATTTACCAATGTAAACTCCTGATTTTCAAAACTACGAAAGTCTCGAACTCGAACATTATAGTTCAGACTCTCGACTCTATGGACAGACACTAATTAAAACAACTAAAACTATGAAAAAATATACTTATAACGAGAAAAAAGACACCCGCTCTGGCTTTGGCGCAGGATTAACTGAATTAGGTAAAAAAAATCCGAATGTAGTAGTTTTGTGTGCAGATTTAACAGGCTCCTTAAAAATGGATGGATTTGCGAAGGAACATCCAGAGCGATTTTTCCAAATTGGGATAGCAGAGGCGAATATGATGGGTATTGCTGCAGGATTAACTATAGGAGGTAAAATACCATTCACAGGTACATTTGCTAATTTCTCTACAGGCAGAGTTTATGATCAGATAAGGCAGTCAATCGCCTATTCCAACAAAAATGTAAAAATTTGTGCATCTCATGCTGGTTTAACACTTGGCGAAGATGGCGCTACCCATCAGATTTTGGAAGATTTGGGTTTAATGAAAATGTTACCAGGCATGGTTGTAATTAACCCCTGTGATTATAATCAAACAAAAGCGGCAACAATTGCTATTGCTGAATATGTAGGACCTGTATATTTGCGTTTTGGACGTCCTGTGGTGCCAAATTTCACAGCGGCAGATCAAAAATTTGAAATTGGTAAAGCGCTGGTGTTGAATGAAGGAGTTGATGTAAGTATTTTTGCAACCGGACATTTAGTTTGGAAAGCCATTGAAGCAGGAGAAATATTAGCTACACAAGGAATAAATGCAGAGATAATTAATATTCATACAATAAAACCACTGGATAATGCTGCAATAATTGCATCCGCAAAAAAAACAGGATGTGTAGTTACAGCAGAAGAGCACCAAATGAATGGAGGATTAGGAGACAGCATTGCGCAATTACTATCAAGGGAATTACCTACACCGATAGAAATGGTTGCTGTAAATGATAGTTTTGGAGAGAGTGGCACACCAGAACAATTGATGATAAAATATGGCCTTGATACAGTAAATATTATAGCCGCTGTAAAAAAAGTTTTGGAAAGACGAAGTTCTTCGAAGCAACTAGCATAGAGCAGTTTTGTAAATTTTCAATTAGCAGCCAAGTTGGTCATGCTATGTTTCTTTAATATTAATTTTGAAATTAAAAATTTCCTTTTCCGACAGGCAGATAATAATTTATTGCGATCAATAAGAATAGTAAAATAAATATTTAATATTCCAGATCTACAAATTTTATTCCGAAGGATTCTAATTCATTTAATAAAGGGTCGTAAACTTCCTTAGTGGTAGGAATCATAAGTCCCACAGCTTTAATTTTCCCTTGCAAAATAAGCTTGGTAGCAATAGCTAATGGTAAACCAACTGTTTGGGCCATTGCAGTATAAATTTGATCATGGCCCTTAACAACTAAAGAAGATTTTATTTTTCGAATTTCGGCATTAGAATTTTTATATTCGAATTGATGCTGCATCACAATCATGTCTTTATCCAACTTTTGTAATTTCCATTTTTCTTCCAATAAATTTTGGAGTATTTCGGCAGGAGTGGCATTCACTAGTTGAATTAAATTATCTTTGAATATATCAATCCATTCGATTTTACTTAAGGTATCTTCATCCATTTCATTGCCCATCAAAGCAATTAATTTTTCTTTTGTACTTTTTTTTCCGCCAGGCAAAAAAGATTCTAAAAATTGCCTGTACGTTAATTTATTTGAGGCTTCAATTCTATAGGAATCGTCGGTTAATCCAAGTTTAACAAAAACATTCCATGCTTTGCAATAGCCCGGCATACGCAATGTTCCGCGCAGCATGGTTGGAATTGTTGGGATATTATATAATTTACGATAGGATAAAGAATCACGATTTGCATAGGCCTCAAAAGTACCATAACCGTCAATTTGCACAGTATTAATTAAAGTAAACAGGCGGTTATAAGGGATATATTTATATTCATTATCCTCTATAAATTGTGCAGTGCCTTGTCCAGCTAAAATAACATTACGAGGGTTCCATGAAAATTTATAACCCCATGGATTATCATTAGATTCGGGTGCCACCAAGCCGCCCGTAAAAGATTTAAATGAAGTTAATACGCCGCCCTTTCCATGGATTTCATCAATTACTTTCATAGCAGAAGCGTGATCAATACCTGGGTCTAAGCCAATTTCATTCATTAAAATAATGCCAGCAGCTATAGCTTCCTCATTTAAGGCTGCCATTTCTTTAGAAACATAAGATGCAGTAACTAAATGTTTTTTATAACGAACACAATCTTTAGCTACATTTAAATGCATGGATGCCGGTAACATAGAAACTACAATGTCGGCAGATTTTATTTCATTTACCCGTTGATTTTCATTGTTAATATCAAAAACAATAGCGCGTACATCAGGGAAATTGGCTGTTTTTTGTTTAACTAAATCAATAGATAAATCACCAACAGTAATTTTCCAATTTTCTTTAATTGAATTGTCTAAAAGATATTTGATGAGGGAAGATGCTGAACGACCTGCACCTATTACTAATATATTTTTCATATTAAAAGACTATAAATAAATTATTTGAATTCAGAATTTATTAAAATAAAAAAATAATTGCATACAAAAAAATAAAAAAAATGGCTTTAACGGTCAAATATGCGACGCCGTGCAATTGGCTTTTTCAGCGTGTCGGCAAAGGTATAGCATATTTCATGTTATGTATGGTTTTTATTTTTCTTCCACTTGGTCTTGCTACGCCAATTCCTACAAGTTACTGTGTATACAGGGGTCGATAACCTATATTTTTATCACAAATTCGTCAGGTGATAATACTGGAATTTCGCACTCCCGAAAGTCTTTACTATTCCTTGTCACGATGCAGTCCATTTTTTCTATGGAGTAAGCGCATAACATTTGAATTGCATCTTCAAAGTCTTTATGTTTTGATTTTAGACCTTTTTTTATTACGTCCAAGTTGACTGGTATGACTTGAATATAGTCCAATAAATTATAAAGAACATTTCGAAGTTCTTTCTCTTCGATATATTTTTTTAATAAATAGTGTGTTGTTGCAATCGAATGAGATGAAGTATAAAGCTTTAACTTCTTATCTTCCGCTTTGCTGAATATTTCAATCGCAAATTTACTGAACGGTCTTCTGTCAGCAATGAGGTCTACAATAATATTGGTATCAACAAATATTTTTTTCATAAATGTTTCTTTTCTAGATACGAACGCAATTCTTTTTCTTCATCAAAGTTTTTCGGAAGGGTAACAGCTCCAATAATTTTTTTAAGTTTTGGAGATATTTTTTGATTACCCTTGTCTTCGGTAATAGTTTCTAGGTAATTTTCAATAAGCTCAGATAAACTTCTGCCAGTATTTTTGGCATATATTTTAGCTCTCTCTATGATTGATTTTTCTACAGTTAAAGTGAGTTTAGTTGTCATGATACGTGTGGTTTATTCAAAGGTACGTATTTGTTTTACAAAATCCAAATTGAATCGTCCGGATATGCCGATTGCTTCTCTTTTTTTGTAAAATCAAACATAACTAGATATAAGTGAAGTTTTCGAAATAAATCCGCAAGTTAAATGGTTCAAAAACTGTGTGTTTTTCTTATGTAATGCTACCCTTTGGCAAAAGCTCAGGACAGGCTCCAGAAACAAAAAATAAATAACAAACGATGCCTCTCCTCTGCCACAATGCATCGCGTTTGTTCATTCCTCACGGGCGTTTTCATAAGCATATTTTTAAAAAAAAATGAAATCATCTGTTTTTTATTAATATATCTGTTTTGTCAAAATTATTTTGAAAGCTTTACTAAGGTAAAATATATTTTGAAAGAATAGCTCTACATAAATTTATAATAAATGAATAAACCGAAGTAAAATGTATGCAAATAAAAACAAATAACAAATACCAGCTAACATAATAATTTGAATAATTACGATGGTCTTTTGAAAGGCTTCTTTTGTTTCCGCTTTAATTATTTTATAAATAAACAAGAGGAGGGGCAGCTGCAATAAAGCCAGAAAATAAAAAAATGTTAGCCAATCATAATTTTTTAATTGTAATATTTGGTAATAAGATAAAAAGATTATTATTATTATAGCAATTAAAATAAGTACAAGTTTGCTCAACTTAATTCCTATAACAATAGGCATTGTATTATATCCAAAATAAATATCACCATCATAACTCTCCATATCTTTAACAATTTCATTAATTAAAGTAATTAAAAAAAGAAATAATGAAATCCCTGTAAGGTAAAGCCAGATAGCACTAAAACTAAAATTTTCGTCGAGCGGCAGGTAAGCTTTATAACAAGGTAATATTTCATACATAACAACTAAAAAAGGAACTAAAGCAGTAAAAAGTGCAATTATTAAATTGCCAATTATAAATTGTTTTTTGAAAGTAGTAGAGTAAAACCATAGACCTGAAACACAAATAAATTGGATGAAAGCAAGCTTAGTAAGACCAACAGAAAAGGAGAGATATAAAACTATAAATAGTGCTAAAAAATTAAATATTATATGAGATACTATTGATACCCGTCTTTTGACACCATTGTCAATTAGTATTTTCTCTGGTTTATTAATTTTATCAATTTTCACATCAAAATAATCATTGATTATATAACCAGCAGCTGCAATAAGTATAGTAGAAAGCACCAATAAAAAAAAGTGAAATTCGCTTAATTGCATCTGATAGTAGCTGCTTTGTGCCTTTAAGAGGGGGAAAACCAAACACCACCGTATTACATATTGCGTAAAAGCAATAATAAGAAGTTGTTTAACACGTATAATTTTTAAAAAAGATATCATAAAAAAAAATATTTGAATTTATTTCTTTCACATTGAGGATTAATAGTCATAAGGTATGCTACCACTTGCCCTGAACTCGCATTACTTGTTCTAACACATCTCGCACACAGCCCTCCCCCCCTTTTTTATCGGACACATAGATAGATATTTCTTTTATCTCCTGTGCTGCATCATTGGGACAAACTGCTACACCCACTATTTTCATCACCTCGTAATCAGGAACATCATCACCCATATATAAAATTTCATTTGCATTAATTTTATTAGAAGATATGTAATTATTGAATACTTCAATTTTATTTTCAGCACCAAGAAATACATCGTAAATACCTAAGCCATTAAGCCTGAGGCGAACAACTTCAGATTTTCCACCAGAAATTACAGCAATTTTATAACCCATTTTGACAGCCAATTGCAAAGCAAAACCGTCTTTAACATTCATGGAACGAATTTGTTCCCCGTCAGGCATAATTGTAATAGTGCCATTAGTAAGCACCCCATCAATATCAAATATAAAATTATTAATGCGAGTTAATTTTGTTTTAAAATTTTCCATTTTTATGAAATTATAAAATTTATGAACAACAATTAAAATAAATATACTAAACAGAATTTAGCCTAGTCGAGATAAATATTTTTTTTTGTTGTTTTAATACTTTTACTGATTAACTTATAAAGCTGAAAATAATCTTTATTATTAATAAGCATTTTTAAATGAGTGTCCATTGTTTTTTTATCATTCCTAATTGCTGGACCAGTTTGATTGTCATTAGGATCTGTTGTATTTATTTTTCTAACTGTTTCTAAGATTAGGGGTTTTAAAATGTCCAAAGATAAGTTAGCTGATTTTAAAATAGAAGCGGATATCGTAAATAAATGATTGGTAAAATTATTTGCAAAAATAGCAGCCAAATGAATTTTTTTTCTTTGGTTTGAGTTTATCTTTTGAACATTGTTACTAATACTTTTGGAAATCAATAGAAGGGTTTTATAGGTAGAAGTATTATTTGCTTCAAGGCAAATTGGAATTGTTTTAAAATTTAGAATTCTACTTTTAGTAAAAGTTTGAAGAGGATAAAGAACACCGATATTTATTGAAACAGGTTTTAAAACATTCATTTCTACAGTACCAGAAGTATGCACAATAATTTTATCGGTTAGCCTTATTTTTTTTACAATAT
>Ga0209086_10004209_pt1 | contig 10712 bp, 10 predicted proteins | sample M_130207_XF_Meta_FD_187312 | JGI IMG/M metagenome (GOLD analysis project Ga0209086, IMG submission 187312) | Freshwater microbial communities from Lake Montjoie, Canada to study carbon cycling - M_130207_XF_MetaG (SPAdes) (version 2) | ecosystem: Environmental > Aquatic > Freshwater > Lake...
CTGGTAGTAGCCCTCCTCGGTCACAGCCTGGTAATCCACGAGCACGTCGCACAGCGTTTTTCCAGTCGCGGAGACCTCCTGCACGATGTCATCCACCACGGTCGGATCCACGATTCCCTGCTCGACGAATATGTTCAGTGTCTGCCTTGCGTTCATGGGTGAAAAATGGTGGTCAGCGCCGTGCCTCGCGTCCGGCGAGAAGCTGCGCGACGAGTTCGGGATCTTGTGCCTTTCCAAAAATCTCCTCACGCGCGATCACGCCCGCGAGGTAGAGGTCCACGAGCGACTGCTCGATCGTGTTCATGCCGTATTTCGCGCCGGTCTGGATTTCCGTCGCGAGGCGGAACGTCTTGTTGTCGCGGATGAGCGCGGCGACGGACGGAGTGTTCACCATCACCTCGAAGACCGCGATGCGTCCCGGTCGATCGATCCGCGGGATGAGGAGTTGCGAGATCACCGCCTTGAGATTCGTCGAGAGCTGCACGCGGATCTGCTCCTGCTGCCCCTCGGGAAATGAATCCACGATGCGATCCACCGTGCGGCCCGCACCCGTCGTGTGCAGCGTGGAAAAGACAAGGTGCCCCGTCTCCGCCGCGCGGATCGCCGTCTCCATCGTCTCCAAATCACGCATTTCTCCGACGAGAATCACATCGGGATCCTGCCGCAGCGCGCGGCGCAATCCTTCGGCAAACGATCCCACGTCAGTCCCGACTTCGCGCTGATTCACCATACCCTCCTGGTGTTCGTGCAAGTATTCGATCGGATCCTCGATCGTCACGATGTGATGCCCGAGGTGCAGATTGATGTCGTTCAGCATCGCCGCGAGCGAAGTCGTCTTGCCCGAGCCCGTCGGCCCCGTCACGAGCACGAGGCCGCGCGGCAGGCGGATGAGTTCGTCCGTGATCCGAGGCAGGCCGATTTCCTTCGAGGAAAGCATCTGCCGCGGCAGCATGCGCAGCGCGATCGCCGTGGTGCGCTTCTGCCGGTACAGGCTGATGCGAAAACGGTTCCTCCCCGCGCTCGTCATCGCGAAGTCCACGCTGCCCTCGGTGCGCAGCTTGTGGATCTGGTCGCCGTTCGCGAGTTCGGTCGCGATGTTGTCCGTATCCTCGGGAAATAGTGCGCGCGTATCGAGCCGCACGAGCTTCCCATTGATGCGCAGCACCGGTGCCGTGCCGACGGTGAGATGCAAATCCGAAGCGCCCGACTCCACGGTCAGACGCAGGATGTCCTCGATCGGCGCAAATGCTCCGCGGCCTCCCGCGGCAATCGCGGGCGCAGCAGCCACGGGTGCCGCAGGCGCGGGAGTTTCGTCCGCCGGATTTTTTCCAAATCGAAAGATGCCCATGATGTCTCCTTATCCTTCGTCGGACATCGTCGCGCTGATGACCTCCTCCGCCGTCGTCATGCCCGAGAGCACCTTGCGGATTCCGTCCTCGCGCAGCGTGCGCATGCCCATTTCGCGCGCGCGCTTGCGCAGGTCCACTGTGGTCGCGCGCGTGTTCACCATGTGGCGCACCTCGTCGTCCACCACGAACATTTCAAAGATTCCCATGCGTCCTTTCGCCCCCATGCCCTTGCATTTTTCGCAGCCGACCCCCTGCATCACCGTCGCGCCGGCGAGCTGCGTTGGATCGATGCCGAGCGACTTGACCTCCGCCACGGTGAGTTCCACGGGAGCCTTGCAGTTTGGGCACACCTTTCGCACGAGGCGCTGCGCGATCATCGCACGCACGGCGGACGAGACGAGGAACGGCTGCACGCCGATATCCACGAGACGCGCGATGGCGCTCGGCGCGTCGTTCGTGTGCAACGTCGAGAAAACGAGATGGCCCGTGAGCGCCGCGTTGATCGCGATGTTCGCCGTCTCCGGATCGCGGATTTCGCCGACCATGATGATGTTCGGCGCCTGGCGCAGCATCGCGCGCAGGGCTGCGGGAAAAGTCATGCCCACTTCCGCATTCACCTGCACCTGATTGATGCCGCTCATCTGATACTCCACGGGATCCTCTACGGTGATCAGCTTCCTGTCCGGCTTGTTGATGTAATTCAGGCACGCATACAGCGTCGTCGTCTTCCCCGATCCCGTCGGCCCCGTCACGAGCAGGATTCCATCCGGCAGCCTCAGCAGCTTCTCGAAGGTCTCCTGATCGTCGCTCAAAAATCCGAGCTGCGGCAGGCCGAGCGACAGCGACGATTTGTCCAGGATACGCATGACCACCGATTCGCCGTGCGCCGTCGGGATCGTCGAGACGCGCAAATCCAGGCTCTTCTTCCCCATCTTCACCTGGATGCGCCCGTCTTGCGGCAGCCGCTTCTCGGCGATGGACATCGTCCCCGTCATGATCTTCAGGCGCGATACGATCGCCGCCTGCAATTTCTTCGGCGGGTTCTGCATCTCATGCAGCACGCCATCAATCCGGAACCGGATGCGCAGCCGCTTTTCCAACGGCTCCACATGGATGTCCGAAGTGCGCGAATTGTAAGCCTCCACCAGCATCATCGTGACCAGCTTGATGATCGGTGCATCGCCCACCTCGCCCGCCACACCCTCGACATCCACCGTCTGCCCGCCGATCTGGATGCTGCCCGCCATGCCCTCCATCGCGGACACCGCATCATCCGCGGTGCCGTAATATTTCATCAGCGCCGCCTTCATCGAGGCCGGCGTCGTGCAGAGGAATTCCACCTCGCGCCCGAGCAGCGCCTGGATCCCGTCGAGCGTGTCGAAATTCAGCGGATCATCCACCGCCACCACCACGCCGCCGAGTTCCGTGAGCGCCACGGGCACCGCGCGGTACCGCCGCGCCGCCTCCCCGGAAATGAGCGAGAGCACATCGCCGGAAACGGTAATCCCGTCGAGACTCACGAAGTCCATTGCCGCATTTGACGCCACCGCGCGCGACACATCCTCCTGCGTGATCAGGTTCCGATCGATCAGCACCTGCATCACGCCCTTGTCGGGCTTCACTTCATTCCGCGCATCATCCACCTGCGCCTTCGTGAGCAGCGAGTTCTCGATCAGGATCTCAAGGATGTAGTCGTCGTTTGCAGCCACAAGTCGGGGTTGGTTCTTGGGAAAATTTTACGCGCAGTTCAGGGCCGCCTTCGCTCAGACGGGGAATTCATTTCTGCCAAGACGCGAAACCAATCAATCACGGAATCATGAATTCGCGTTTTTTCACCGCGCGCGGCGAGCGCCGTGCGTACCCGCCAGCCAAATGCAAAACGCGAGGCGCCACGCTCATTGGCACTTCATCTTTGGTTTGAAATTCACTGCCACCGGGGAGGGGCCGCCCGGTTCGATAGCTTGCACCGATCGTTTCCGCCGCTACGCTGCGCTCGAACCACTTCATGAGCCGATTCGCCGCGTTCCTTTTTTCCCTCGCACTGCTGCTCGCTCCCGCCTCCGCGGCGACGAAGAAAACTTCGACCCAAAAGACGCCCTCGCGATCTTCCTCAAAGTCGAAGCCGGAGTCGCCGGGCATCGCGCGTCCGTTCGCGATGGACGACAACGATCCGAGCGTCTTCCCCGTCATCTCTGCCGAAGCCGTGGTCCTCTGCGACGCCGCAACAGGCCGCGTGCTCTACGAAAAAAACGCCGACCAGCTCCGGGCCGTCGCCAGCACGCAGAAGCTGCTCACCGCGCTCATCGTCGCCGAGGCCGGCGATCTTTCAGCGAAGGTGCATTGCGAAAAATCAGACGGCATGTGCGAGCCCACGAAGCTCGGGATCAAGGGAGGCGAGACCTACCAGCGCTACGACCTGCTAAAAATCCTCCTCATCAAAAGCATGAACGATGTCGCCCGCTGCCTCGCGCGCGACAACGCCGGGAGCCTCGAAGCTTTTGCGGCCAAGATGAACGCGAAGGCGCGCGAAATCGGCATGAAGAGCTCGCACTTCGTCACGCCGAACGGGCTCAACGCGGAGGGCCAGCACTCGACGGCGCGCGATATGGCGAGGCTCGCGCTCTTCGCGTATCGCAGCCGCGTCATCCGCGGCATCGTGGACCAGAAGACGATCACTTGGAAGTATCCCGACGGCCACACGGACGTTTTTGAAAACACGAACAAGCTGATGAAATACCTCGGCCTCTGCAACGGCATGAAGACCGGCTACACCGGACCGGCGGGCCACTGCCTCGTGTCGAGTGCCGCGGATGGCAACCGGCAGATCATCTGTGTCGTGCTCGGCGAGCGCGAACGCGACCACCTCTGGGCGGACAGCTACCGGCTTTTCAACTGGGGCTTTTACCAGATGAAAAACGCGCCCAGGGGCGAAAACTGATCGCGCATGGCCGCGAGCATCGAGGACCAGCTTGCGGATTTGCGATCGCGCTCACTGTTGCGGCGGCTGCGCACATTCGACACCCCACAGCAGCCCGAGATGGAGGCGGATGGAAAAAGCCTGATCAGCTTTGCATCGAACGACTACCTCGGTCTCGCCACTGAGCCCGCGCTGAAGGAAGCCGCGAAGGCCGCGATCGACCGCTACGGCGTCGGCAGCGGCGCTGCGCGCCTCATCTCCGGCAGCCTCGCGCCGCACGCGCAGCTCGAAGGCGCGATCGCAAATTTCAAGGGCACGGAAGCCGCGCTCACATTTTCCAGCGGCTACGCCACCGCGCTCGGGACGCTCGGCGCGCTGTGCGGTGAGGATGATGTGATCATCATGGACAAGCTCAGCCATGCCTCGCTCATTGACGGCGCGCGCCTCAGCCGCGCGACGGTGCGCGTCTTCCCGCACAACCATCTCGGCAAACTCGAAAGCCATCTTGAATGGGCCGCGGAAAATCACCCCGACGCGCGCGTGATCATCGTCACCGAGGCGGTGTTCAGCATGGACGGCGACCGCGCGCCACTCGCGGAAATCGTCGCGTTGAAAAATGAGTTCGGCGCGATGTTGCTTGTGGACGAGGCGCACGCCGTCGGCGTCCTCGGGCGCAATGGCCGCGGTCTCGCAGACGCGCTGCGGCTCGAGGGCGAGGTGGACATCCAGATGGGCACGCTCAGCAAGGCGCTCGGCGTCGCCGGCGGCTACATCGCCGGATCACGCCGGCTCATCGAGCTGCTCGTGAACCGCGCGCGCAGCTTCATCTACTCCACCGCTCCGCCGCCCGCGATCAGCGCCGCGGCGTGCGCCGCGATTGAATTCATGGAATCGGAAGCCGGCGAGAAGCGGCGCGAGAAACTCTGGGAAAACCTCGGATCCTTCGGCGAGGAGATGCCGCAGCTTTTTTCCGAAGGCAGGAGAATCCAGAGCGCCATCATCCCGCTGATCCTAGGCGACAATGGCCGCGCGCTCGAAGCAGCCGACCGTCTCGCCGAGCGCGGATTTTACGTCCCGGCGATCCGCCATCCCACAGTGCCGCGCGATTCCGCGCGATTGCGCATCACCATCTCCGCCCGCCACACGCGCCAGCAAATCGCCGCGCTCTGCGGCGTCCTGCGTTCCCTCTGAACAGCCGGCGTAACGCGGACAAATCCTGTCCACGCCAGTGAGAGGCTCAGGAAGAGTTTCGAGAATTGCCCAGCACTTCAGTGCTGGTTCAACGGATGGGAAAACGAACCAAGTCCTGCCAGGGACGGCAGAACGGTTCTTCCGTCCCTGGCGGGACTTTGTTTTTTACCGTGCGCAGTTCCCAGTGCTGAAGCACTGGGCTATTTTCAGAGCAGCACACTTTCCGTATGCGCGTTGTCAAACAACCGGATAGGCCTAAATCCGGCGATGGGAAGAGCGGATGTCGCGCAAAGGCGCAAAGAAGAAATAGATACCAACAAGCAGGCATTCACCCACCGGGTGAGTGTGAACCAATGCGCATCTCTTTGCGTCTCTGCGCCTTTGCGCGACATCCGCTCCTCTCATCGCAGGATTTAGGGTTATCCCGTCCGCCCGCGTCATCCCATCCGCCCGGGTTATCCCGTCCGCCTGCGGTCCGCGAATCCCAACGGGATTTCATCATCCAGCCCAGGGTTGCCCGCTTCGGGCTACCCTGGGAACCCGCCCATTCCAAAAGCATCAACCCTGAAAGGGTTGAATCAATCCCACACATACCGCTCGTCAAAGGCGATGTCGTAGCGCCCCAGGAGGCGGCGAAACTCATCCTGAAACGAAACCTTCCTGTGATGCTCCTCCTGCCCGGCAATGTAGGCGCGCACGTCATCCACCTGCGATTGCCCAATGGAGAAAACGCCGTAGCCGGCCTGCCATGCAAAATCGGCCAGCTCCGATGCCTTCGCCTTCACCCAAGCGGACGAACTGCGCTTTAGTTCCCTCACCACATCCGCCACGGTGGCCGTGCGGGAATGGGTGAAAAGCAGATGCACGTGATCCTCCACGCCGCCGATGATGAGCGACTGGCAGTCGAGGTTCCCGAGGATGCCGCCGAGGTAGCGGTGGAGTTCGTCGCGGAGGGATTTGTCCCGGAGGAATGGCCGCCGTTCCTTGGTCGAGAAGACCGTGTGCAAAAGAATCTTTGCGAGCGATTGCGCCATGGTGGGAGGATGAAGATTCGCGCGGCGGGGTTCAACCCTTTCAGGGTTGATGCCTGTTTGTGGATGCGATCCCAGGATAGCCCGAAGCGGGCAACCCTGGGCTGGATGATTCAATCCCTTTGGGATTGGATGGCGCGTTCTTGCCGGGCATCGGATGGCGCGATCCGGTTGGGACTGGATGGCGTGATCCCGCTACGATTGGATGGCGCGATCCCGTTACGATTGGAATCTCATGGCCTTTCTGAATCCCAACGGGATTCCATCCTCCAGCCCAGGGTTGCTCGGCACGAGCTACCCTGGGGAACCAATCGCCCTCGCGCATCAACCCTGCAAGGGTTGAATCGCACGGGGAAACACGCAGTGAACACACCGCGACTCAAAAACCTCCCCCAGCTCCGCCTTCTCAAAGTCATCCGAAAAAAGCAGCTCCTTCTTCTGCGCAATCGGCTGTTCGGGAATCGAAGGAAGCTTCGGCGCATCCGCGGCGAAGGTGGTGGCGGTGACGAGACAGGCGAGGGCGAGGAGGCGGGTGTGCATGGTGGAGATGAGGTTGGGAGTTAAAAGTGGATCAGCGGGAGCTTGTTATACTCGCCTTTTTCGAGTCCTCAAACTGTCGTCCTGTGAATTCTTCGCATCTTTCAATTGCCGTGAGAACATCGTTCAAATCCTGAGGCAACTCGGAAGAGGTCATATGGTAAGCAATCAGCAATCCGCTAACGGAGACCTTATACCTCGCCTGAACCCAGCGAGAAATTTGGGAAAGAGCTTCTTTTCCAGGAATGATCCCCATTCGTTCATCATGAGTAGTCCAACGACTGAAAACAATTTGGCGTGCCCGCTGGTTTGCTGTGGCGACAGACAGTTTCCGATCCGCGCTTTGTATGTGAGTCGCGACACAATCAATGACATCCTGCTTGAGTGCTTCGGCAATCTCTTCGAGTTTTTTCTCAATCTCATTCAGAGTTGGCGACGCAGCCGGTTTCGTGAACTGGCTGTGGATCGCACGATGTATTGCGCTTCCGACGAGAAGGTAGTTTTCCAATTCCTTCCGGTGCCAGACGTGCAAAGAAATCCCGCGCTGTTTTGCTTCTGCATACCGAGCACGGATCGCCTCGATACAATGGTAGTCCGAGTCGAAAATGCTATAGGTGACAATTCCATCTCCACCAGCGTTCTTTAACAGGACGTCTGAGCCAACGGCCTGATTCCAACCGCCCCATCCTCCAAGCGACGTTGCTGGAATTGTATCGATGGGAATTGATGTATTTGGAAAGAGTGCGTTTTGAAATTGTTTGAGTAACGCGACATCCTCCCCTTCTACCATCAGAAATCGGTGAGCAGTCCAAAGTCGCGATAACTGTAAATTGTGCACGCTGCCGAACCCGGTCAGCACCTTTTGAACGGCAGGCAATGAAGATGCGAAATCAGAGCGTTTCTTTGAACGGTCGACTACCAGAATATTGTCTGGAAGCACCTCTGCCATGATTTCCGAAGAATGTGTTGCAATAATCACCTGCTGATGGCGTTTTCGCACAAATCGCACGAGTCTTCTTTGTAAGTCAGCGTGCATATAAACATCAGGCTCGTCCAAGATGACCGTCTCATGATGGCGAGCGCGACTCAAAAACCAGATCATCTGGAGCCACATTTGAAGACCGTGCCCCATCCAAGCGATTTCCGCGGGGAAATGATTGTCTTCAACAGACAACGACAGGGAAATCGGGTCAGGCAATTGACCACTCGTCTCCAAACTGCGGATTCTTAGCTTAGGCCAAGTTTGCTCAGCAGCGTCCTTGAAATTCTGAAAATGCTCTTTCAGCAAATACAGCTGATTGCGAAAATGCATGGGGGCTAACGCAGATGAGAGAGCGCCGCGCACGTAATCATCAGTGAGCACCTTTTCTTCGCGAGCAACAGGAGCAACCTGGGGCAAAATACTAACTCGCGATAAGGCTGATGTCGTGGCGCTACGAGGGATGTTAGATCGCGTCCGATGTGCGACAATATCCTCTCCTGTAAGAGTTATTTCGATTTCCTCGCCGCTGGAAAACTTTGCGCGCACAAAAGCCGGAGGATCTCCGTAGCGGTGAAACACGCTTTGAAGATTGATCTCCAGATTCTTAAATGGATGCGGACCCCGGCGATTTTTTGGAAATTCCCACCGCGCAGGGATACTCGCCAAATCTCCCTTAAAGCGGCTTACGACAATCGAGACTAAGCGGAGAGCTTCAGCAATCGTCGACTTACCGGCGTTGTTTCGTCCGACGATAATCGTGAACGGTTTCAGAGGGACGACATGATCCTCGAAACCGCGGAAGTTCGTAAGGTGCAATTCCGTGATCACCGTATTTTAGGTCATTCCTTCGATTAAACTTCCGCGCCCTTGCCCACGAACTGGCATCGGCTGCTCCCGCAGCCCTGGCCTTCGGCCATTTGCTTCGCAAGCTCCTTCCCGCCCGCCTCCCGGCGGCCCGAATCCCCGGCGCATGGGCGGACGTCTTCGGCGAATTCGGGCGGGGTGTTGGTCATGGCTGGAGTTCCTGCCGCACGCTAGGCAGCGCGAGTCTCCCCGTCCAGCGCACACTACGGGGATTCCAAGGTGCGATATTCGCCCGGTTGGACGGACTCGGCGGCGGCACGGATGAGCGGGAAGTGCCTTTCCAAAGTCGGGCGGTGGTTGGTCCAGAGTTCGAGAATGGCCATCCTGCGCCCGGCGAGATTCTGCTGATAGCGGAGGTTCTTGTCGGCAAGGATGAAGAGGGCAAACCCGGCTGCTTCAGCGGCTGCAAGCAGCTCGCCATTTTGAATCCCCTTCCATCCCTGCGCCTGGACGGTGCTGACGTCGTGACCGATGAGGGCATGGCGCACCTGCACGGGAACGCACTCGTCGAGCAGGATCTTCACGCGGCAGCCTGATGCTCGATGTCCTCCTGACTGCAACGCAAGACCGACACCGCCAGTTCGCGGGAGACGGACGGGAATGATTCAAGGAAGTAGTCCAGCGTCAGATTGTCGGCGAGGTAGTCGAAGAGCGTCTTCACCGGGACGCGGGTGCCCTTGAAGACCGGCGTGCCGCCGAGAATATCGGGGTCAATGGTGATCAGGTTTGCTGGCTTCATAACTCAAATATAGGCATCTTGCGCCTTCGCGTAAAGCTCTGCGCCCTTCTCCGCGATGAAGGTGAAATTTCACCCGTCCGCCTGTCCGCGCGCGAAGCGGAAGCCGGTGAGCGGCGTTGCGGCGGCGAGGCCCTTGGAAAAGCCCGCCGCCTTGAACGCCGTGCCCATGAATTGCGGGTGCATGAGCGTCTGGAATGCGCGGCGCTCGGCGGCATGGGCTCCGTCTGCGAAATGCTCGACGCCGAGGGCGACCATGAAGTGATGCTGGTCGGTGAAGCCTTCCAGCCGCAGCCCGGCGGCAGCGGCGGATTCGATGAGGCTGTCGAAGTCCACATGCGCGGTGAGATCGATCTCGCCGGGGCGCGCGAGCGGGTCGGGCTCGCGGCGGTGGGCCGCGTATGCGGAGAGCGTGCCTGCGGTGCGGGTGGGCGCGTAGTATTCGTGGCGCGGATAGCCGTAGTCCACGGTGAGCACAAAGCCGCGCTGCATGGTGGCGGCGACTTCGCGGATCCACGCCGCGGCGGCGAGATTCACCTCGGTCGTGTAGCCCTCCGGCAGCGGGCCGGGGATGCGCGCACAGGCGTCGCGCAATTCGCCCGACGAAATTTCGCCGTCCGCAAACACAAGCAGCCCGTCCTGCGCGGCGACCATGCATTCGCACCACGCGCTGCCCGTCCATTTCACGAGATGCACGGGAAACGCATCCGGCAGCTCATTTGAAATATGCACGCCTGCCGCAACACGCACTTCATCAAGGCTGCGCGACCACTCCACTTTTCCGGCCATCGCACGAAGCCGCTCCTGCTGCCGTGCGGCGAGATTCAGGAATGGCTCGACGATCCGGTACCGCACCGCCTCGTGGCACTCAGGGAGCATCTCGCGCAACCCACCCAGCACATCGGCCGCGAGTTCGCCGCCATGCGCGCCCTGCTCGATGATCGTGAAATCTGCCGGCCCGCCGAGCACGCGCCACATCTCCGCGATCTGCCGCGCCAGCAGCCGCCCGAAGAGCGGCCCGACGCTCACGTTTGTAAAAAAATCCCCGCGCCGCCCGATGCTCGCGCGCCCCGACGCGTAGTAGCCGTGCTCCGCGTGATACAGC
>Ga0209086_10004210_pt1 | contig 10712 bp, 9 predicted proteins | sample M_130207_XF_Meta_FD_187312 | JGI IMG/M metagenome (GOLD analysis project Ga0209086, IMG submission 187312) | Freshwater microbial communities from Lake Montjoie, Canada to study carbon cycling - M_130207_XF_MetaG (SPAdes) (version 2) | ecosystem: Environmental > Aquatic > Freshwater > Lake...
TTAGAAAAGCCGGAAACCTATCAAGCCAATGGTGCCGCCATGACTCTCAGTCGGGAATCAGCCGATGTCAGCGCATCCCTCGATCAGTGCATTGCCGAAGGCCTTCTTCTCGCTTCCCAAGACACCGGTAGTTAATCGAGCCGCCCGATCGTAAGAGGATCGGACCTTGGAAAGAATCACCCACTACCCCCCTTACGGACCACTCCAGCGGTTAATATTGTTCGTCATTTTCGTCAACACCGCCGACTGAACCGCCGCGGAAAGGGAAGAGCTCTTCAGAATCTGCTGGGCCGCCACCGGGTCACTTCGTGCAGTTCGCCAAAGCACCCCCATTGCCGTCCGCTCCTGCAGTGCAGGGTCACTTAAAGTCGAAGCCCATTTCAGCCCCGCCGAAGGATCCTGCTTGGCCACCTCCCGCGCCAAGGTACTCACCATCACGTCTTTGTTCTCCCCCGACGCTTGCCGACTCACAAAATCAGCCGCCGCCTGCAAGCTCAAATCCGACCAGTTTTGCACCAACTCATCCAAGGCCCTCTGCTGATCTTTGCCCGCAGGCAAACTCATCGCCCAGTTCGCCGCCGACTGCGGATCCTGCTTCGACCACCGATCCGCAATCAACGAAGTAACTCCCCCTCGACCCACCTCCGTCGGGTTGCTCGCCGCATACGCCGCCGCCCCTTGAGGATTCCGATCCGCCCAATCCCGAAAAAGATCCCGCGAGATGTCCCGGCGAATTCCATCCCCCACCTCCATCGCTTGGGTGTAAGCAATCGAAGCCTGCGGATCGGTCTGCCCCCATCCCCGCATAGCGTCTTTCAAAAGATCAGGATTTCCGCTCTCCGCAAAAAGTTTTTCTGCATAGGCCACCGCCTTCGGCCCCTCCAACTGACCCCACCGTTCCATTACCTTCGCCATCGCCGCCCTTTTGCCCGCACCTTCGGGTAGACCCAAGGCTATGTCCAACGCCCTCTTCACCTCAGCCAAAGATGCCTGGCTCAAGCTGTTCTCTAACTCCCGATCCCTCGTCTTGGGGTCACTCATCGCCAACGCCCTAGCAAACCTCTCCTCAATCGAGGCCTGCGCTTGGCCCCCCGTTCCCACATCGACCTTCTCTCTTTCCTCAACCTCCTTTTCGCCCTGCCCTATCTGCTGTGCAGAACCCCTCACCTTCGTCCCTAATCCCAAGGGAGCCCCCGGCGCTGTCACCCGCCCCAATCCAAAACCCAGCGCCAACGCGACTCCAGCTGTCACCAACCAAACCGACTCCTTTGTCGTCATCGCCATACCCCATATTCTCCCCAACACAGCCCAAGTCAAAGGCTATACCAAGCCCACCTTCGCCTCCTTCCCTCAGTTTCTCCTTTTTTCTTCTCAACTAACTCATCGCCATTACCGCATAGTGCCTTCCCGTTTTACCTTTTTCGGACCGATAAGAATAAAATCTTCCAAGATCATCCGCCGTGCAAATTTTCGTATCCACAATCTCCCCCACACCTTCCCTAGCCAACTGCCGCAAAATCTCACCCGCAAAATCTACCTCATAGTGCGGAGGCCGAATGCACGGCCCCAGCACCGCCCGCATCTCCTTGGCCTCAGAACCAAACCTTTCTTTCATTTTCCGAATCGTCGCCGGAACCACTCCTGCCTCGGTTCCCTTCTTTCCACTGTGTACCAACCCAATCCCGCCTGTTTTTTTGTCTTCAATCCATACCGGCCCGCAATCCGCCACTCGAATAACCAACGAAAGATTCTTATCCCGACTAATCAAACTATCCACCCCTCCCATCACTTTTCCCCCATCCTCCGCCCCCACCTCCACGACCCCAGCCCCATGAACCTGCTCCGCCATCACCAGACACCCTGGCATACCCGCTTCTTCCAGAATTTTTGTTAGATCACTCGCCTGCACAGCCGGCTCAGACCGAAGGGTGAAAAAATGGCGCAGACCCCACTCCTCCACTTCGCGAAAACGCAGAAGTTTCACTGCCCAGGCTGGAGTCCCACCGAACTCGACGCCTGCATGCTCACTTTCGGCTTCGGAGGAAGAGATGCCTTTCCTGGAAGCACCGGCGGATTTTTCGGGCCAAAAGGCGTGCACGTCGCCCTCTCCAAAAGAGCTAACGCCACATTGTAGTCATACCTACCCTGCAACTCGTTGAACTGCGCCTGAGTTAAATTCGATTGCGCATTAATAATGTCTAACTGAATTCCCGCCCCCGCATTAAAACGAGCCTCCGCCAAACGCAAGCTCTCCCGCGCCTGTTGCACGTTTTTCTGCTGCGAAATGACCAGCTCTTGGGCCTCCTCCAACTTCACCACCGCGTCCCGCACATCACTCTCCACCGATCGCCGCTTCTCCTCGTACGATACCGTCGCCTTGGCAATCTGCGCTCTCAACTGCTCAAAACGACCCGTGGTCGCTAGTCCGTCAAAAATCGTCCAAGTCCCACCAATATTCGCCACTGGCCCTTGCTGGGTAGAGCCCAGACTAGAACTCGCGGGATTCTGAATCACATCGTACCCTCCTTGGCCTACGATCTTCGGAACAAAGACTTCCTCCTTCGCCGCATCAAAAAGCTTCTTCTGCACCTCAATCTCCTGCTGGTTCGCCCGCAAATCATGCCGGTTATGCACCGCATTCACCAAGGAACTGGGTAAATCAACTTGGATCGGTTGATACGGCAGTTCTCCCTGCACCATCACCGGCGGCATCCATTCGTCAGTCACCTCCAAGGGATAGTCCAAGGCCAGAATTCGGGCCAACTGTACCTCAGCCGTCCTCTTGTTGTTTCGAGCCCGAATCAGTTGTGGTAAATTATTCGCTAACTCCACATCCGCCGTCAGCACATTAAACTTCGTCACCGTCCCAGCGTTAAAACGCTTTTGTTGACTGGAAAGCTGCTCCTGCTTCAAGCTCACCGCCTCCGTCTGCACATCGATCAGCGATCGGTTCAGCAAAACTGTATACACCGTCCGACGCACATCCAATATCACCCGGTCAATCGTGTCTTGCAAAAGAAGCATCGACTGCCCCTGCGCAATCCGCGCCGCCCGAGTCCGCGAGAACGCCGCCCCTCCGTCAAAGAGAAGTTGGGTAACCCGAACCCCAGCATTCCAGTTCAGCTCGTCCGCCGAAAGAATTCCGTTTTGCACCAAGAACCCACTCAGCGACTTGTTCTGATATTCAAAATTCCCCTGCCCCGTAATTTTCGGAAGCAGTGCACTCCTCACTTCCACCGAGATCCCTTCTTTCCTCCGCACCTCCTCCTTCGCCTGCCGGATCTCCGTATTCTGCTCCAAAGCCAAAGCGACACACTCAGCCAAATCCAGCTTCTTGCTGGCAAACTCGGGCACCGCCGATGCGGAAGCCACCTTGGCACCGTCTTTCTCTTGACCGAGTAGCCCCGATCCCCAACCCACCAAGAATAGTCCTGCGATCTTAGCTGCGCGGGAGTTCATCACAGTATTTCTCCATCACCCGATAAATCCTTACCCAAGCGTCCTGGTCCCTCTCCTCCACCTGCCCTAAAATTTCATTCAAATGATGCCGTAACTCCCCTTGTAATCGACCCATCAACTCTTTCCCTTTTGCCGTTATCCCCACCAACTTTTGCCTCCGATCTCCAACCACCGCGTGCCGCTTCACCAATCCCACCGCCTCCAATCGATCCACTAACCCCGTCGTCGCCGAAGTCGCATGGCTCATTCGTTTCGCCAATACCCCCATCGCCACACCCGATGTCCCCGCAAGAAAACCCAAAAGCGTAAACTGCGGGACTGAAAGCCGCTTCGCCGATGTTTGCCTAAATAAATCCAAAAGAAACCGCCTCTGCAATAGGGTGGCAATCCTCTCTAATTCAGGAACCCGAGCATCCAGCCCATCGGTGGAACCGTTTTTTAAATACTTCGTCATGTGAAATATACAATATATGGAATATCCAACTCATGCAAGTATTTAAAACACTATAAAATCGCTCCGAAAAACGTTGCTCGCCTCATCGCACACCCTACTTTCTGACAATATCCTATGAGTAGTTTCCTCTTAAATAATGCGGTACTTTTTAGCTTAATCTCCGCTGCAGTCGGTCTCGCTGCCGCCGTCGCACTCATCCTCTGGATTAAACGCCAACCCGCTGGCAACGAGCGCATGTGCGAAGTCGCCACCGCAATTCAAGAAGGCGCCGCTGCCTACCTCCATCGCCAACTTCAAGCCGTCTCCATCATCGCCCTACTTCTTCTTGCCGCCATCTGTTACCTAAAGAATATTCCCACTGGCATCGGTTTCGTCGTCGGTGCCGCCTGTAGTCTCGTCGCTGGCTTCGCAGGTATGCGAATCGCCGTCATGGCCAACGTTCGCACCGCCCAAGCCGCCACCCGTAGCCGCACCGCCGCCTTGCGTAATGCCTTCAACGGTGGCGCCGTCACCGGCCTGCTCGTCGTCGCCCTCGCCCTCCTCTCCATCGGCACCTTCTATCTCGTCGCCACCCGCTGGCTCGGCCTCCGTGCCGCCATCGATAGCTTGACCGGCCTCGCCCTCGGAGCCTCTCTCGTCAGCGTTTTCGCCCGGCTAGGCGGCGGCATCTACACCAAAGCCGCCGATGTCGGCGCCGACCTCGTTGGCAAACTCGAATCCCAGCTCGAAGAAGATGACCCCCGTAACCCCGCCACCATTGCCGACAACGTCGGCGATAACGTCGGCGATTGCGCTGGGATGGCCGCCGATGTCTTTGAAACATACGCCGTCAGCCTCATCGGCTGTATTCTTGTAGCCTACCTCACCGTCTTCGGGGGCGATGGCCAACCCGATCCCGCTGCCCTCGCTTACCCCTTCGTCGTCGGCGGCGTCTCTATCCTCTCCGCCATTCTCGGCATTCTCACCGTCAACTTCGGCAAAGGGAACCCCACCCGCCTTCTCAGCCTCGGCGTTCTCGTCAGCGCCCTCGCCTCCGCCGCAGTTCTCTGGCCTCTCACTCATATCTTTTTTCCAGAAGGTCTTCGTCACGACGGGCAAATCGCCTCAACCAACGGCATTTACTTCGCCTCCCTCGTCGGTCTTCTCATGACCTTCGTCGTTCTCCTCATCACCAACTACTACACCTCCACCAACTGCGCCCCCGTCCGCCATATTGCCAAAGCCTCCGAAACCGGCCACGCCACCAACATTATCGCTGGCCTCGCCATCGGCTCCCACGCCACCGCCCTGCCCGTCGGCTTTATCGGCATCGCCATCTTCCTTAGCTACCACTTCGCAGGACTCTACGGCATCGCCATCGCCGTCATGGCCATGCTCTCCATGGCGGGCATCATCATCTCCCTCGACGCCTTCGGTCCCATCACCGACAACGCCGGCGGGATTGCAGTCATGTCCGGCATGCCCAAATCAGTCCGCGAACGTACCGACGAACTCGACGCCGTCGGCAATACTATGAAAGCCGTTACCAAGGGCTACGCCATCGCCTCCGCCGGCCTCGCTTCCCTCGTTCTTTTCGGCTCCTACGTCCAAGAACTTAAAGTGCACTTCATCTCCTTGGGCTCCGCCATGCCTAGCCTCGAGTTCTCCCTCACTGAACCCAAAGTCATCATCGGCCTCTTCATCGGCGGCCTCCTCCCCTTTGTCTTCACCGCCCGCTCCATGGATGCCGTCGGCATCGCCGCTGGAGCTGTCGTCCGAGAAGTTCGGCGCCAACTCGCCGAAAAACCAGGAATCCTTAAGGGCACCGATAAACCGGACTACGGAACCTGCGTCGATATCGTCACCAAAGCCGCCCTCCGCCAAATGATCGTTCCCGCCCTCCTCCCCATCATCTTCGTTGTTGCTGTCGCCGCCACCCCAGGCCTCGGCCCCGTCGTCCTCGGCGGAGTCCTTGTCGGTACCATCGTCACCGGCCTCTTTGTCGCCATCGCCATGACCTCATCCGGCGGAGCTTGGGACAATGCTAAAAAATATATCGAAGAAGGAAATCACGGAGGCAAAGGATCCCTCGCCCATGCCGCCGCCGTCACTGGCGATACCGTCGGCGATCCCTACAAAGACACCGCCGGCCCCGCGATTAATCCCATGATCAAAGTCGTCAACATCGTTGCCATCCTCATTATCCCCATCTTTTTTTAGGCCACCCCCTCCTCCGTCACGGGCGGAATACTCAATCCCCGCCACCTCCGCCAAGCAATTCTCCCGCACGCTCCCAAGACCAGCACCACCAGCACCAGAAAAAATCCCGTAATCCCAGCATTCGTCGCCTGCGCTATTGCGAGCTTCCCATGGCCCGCCGCCAAAGCTTGATCGTACCCCGCCAAAAATCCCAGGCGCGGATCAGGACTGAATATCTTAATCCACCCCGCCGAGAACGTCACCACTACCAACCAGCCCAACGGAGCTAAAGTTACCCAAACCAACTTCCCCTTCCCCATCTTCAAGAGCACCGTCGTCGCTAAACTCAACGCCATCACCGCCAAAAGCTGATTCGCTACCCCAAAAATGGGCCAAAGACTATTAATCCCACCCTGCGGATCAATTACCCCCTGATAAAGAAACCAACCCCACCCCCCTACAAAAAGCAAACTCCCCAGCCCACTTCCCAACCACGAGTTCACCTGACCCAGCGGCCTCCACAGCCAACCCAACACCTCCTGTACCAGAAATCTCCCAATCCGCGTCCCCGCATCAATCGTCGTCAAAATAAAAAGAGCCTCAAACATAATCGCAAAGTGATACCAAAACGCCATCGCTGCACCGCTCACCATCCCCAACCCCTGAGCAAAAATCTGCGCCATGCCAACCGCAAAGGTAGGAGCCCCGCCCGTCCTCCCAATTAAGGTGCTCTCCCCCACCGACCTCGCCAAGTCCGCCATCTGCTTTTCACTTACGGGAAAGCCCAACGCCGTGATCTGCTGGACCACCGCCGCTGGCTCCCCCCTCAGGTTGATCGCAAAATACTCTCCCGGAGGCATGGCACACGCCGCCACCAAAGCCAGCACCCCCACGCACATCTCCGTAATCATCGCTCCATAACCCACCACCCGTATATCCGCCTCACTCGCCAACAGCTTCGGCGTCGTCCCCGAGGCCACCAAACAGTGGAAACCACTCACCGCCCCGCAAGCGATCGTGATAAAACAAAACGGAAAAACCGGCCCCGCAAAAACTGGACCGCTCCCATCAATAAATTTAGTCAATCCAGGCATCTGCAACTGCGGCGCCAAAATCGCCACCAACACCCCCAACGCCGCCACCGTCCCAATCTTTAAAAAAGAACTCAGGTAATCCCTCGGCGCCAACAAAAGCCAAATCGGAAGAATACTCGCCGTCAGCCCATACCCCATGACCGACCAAGCCAACGTCGGCCCGTCCCAAGTAAACAGACTAGCCAACGCCGGCACGTCCGATACCCATTTCCCCGCCCAAACACACCCCACCAGCGCCAACACCCCCCACCCCGTCACCCACCCCGTCCTCACCCCACCCGCACCCCGCAACCCCAGCCCCATGACTAACGCCAAAGGCATCGTCAGAACAATCGTCGATAATCCCCACGGACTTTCCGCTAACGCCCGCACCACCACCAAAGCCAGTACCGCCATCAACATCGTCAAAATTCCTAGCAGCCCGACCACTGCAATCGTCCCCGCCGTCGGTCCTACCTCATCTCGCAACATCTGCCCAACCGACTTCCCCCCACGCCGAACGCTCAACCACAGAATAATACTGTCATGCACCGCCCCCCCCAATACCGCACCGATCAGAATCCAGAGCAGCCCAGGTAAATATCCAAACTGCGCCGCCAACACCGGCCCCACCAAAGGCCCTGGACCCGCAATTGCCGCAAAATGGTGTCCAAAGACCACCCACCGATTCGTCTTCACGAAATCTCGCCCGTCCGCATGCCGTATCGCCGGAGTCTCTCGACTCTCGTCGATCATCAATACCGTGGCCATCAGCCAAGCACTGTGAAAACGATACCCTATCGCGTAGACACACCCCGTCGCCACCACCAACCAAAGAGCATTCACTGGTTCCCCACGCTGCAAACCCACCACCCCCAGCGCCACCGCCCCACCCAGCGCTACCCCCAGCCATCCCACCCGCGCAACCCCACTTAGTTTTCTCATCGTATTTTTTTAGCTAACAAGTGGCTCTTGACCAGTTCTCATCTCGCTTGCTTCTTCCTCCATTTTCCTTCATCCCTTAGCTATGAAACTAAATCCGAGCTGGACCATCCTTCTTCTCCTTACCTCCCTCACCCTTCTCTTTCCCGACTGCTCCCCCGCTCAAACCTCTGGCTCACGCACCTCCCCCAGCAAAACCGTTAACCCACCCAAAAAAGCCGTCCGCTCCGACGAACCGTGGAAAGATATTCCTCTACTCCTCGATCGCCCCGAAAGGAAATATCAGGTGGTCGCCCTCGTCAGCGCCCCCCAAATCTTCCTCTGGGATACCGAAGACGCCATGAAAGAATCCATGCAGAAACAAGCGTGGAAAATAAAAGCCGACGCCGTCATCCTCGACCGCGTAGATTCCAGTTTTCGCTTCACCGGACCCTGCGGCGGGGCCAACGGCCGCGCCATCCGCTACCAGTAACCAGTAAATCCTCCGCCAACTCACCAACCAGCCCCCTACGCCATTAGGGTTGGGCTCTCCCCCGCTCCGCCCAAGAGTTCGTACTCGTTGTTTCTCTGCCGCGGCTCGTACCCTGCCTCGCGAATCAATCTTCGCATCTCCTCCAAACTGAGCCGAAAGCTCGTCCCCGCACTCGAAACCACGTTCTCCTCCATCATCAAACTCCCGAAATCGTTCGCCCCAAACTTTAAAGCAACCTGACCCATCGCAGGACCCTGCGTCACCCAGCTCGACTGCACATTTGGAATATTATCCAGAAAGATTCTCGAAAGCGCCTGCATCCGCAAATACTCATGCGACCCCGCCTTCTCCACCTTCAACACCGTGTGCTCAGGTTGAAAAGTCCAGCAGATGAAAGCGGTGAATCCACTCGTCCGATCCTGCAAATCGCGTAACCGTCCAAGATGCTCGATCCGCTCCGCCGGAGTTTCCACGTGCCCAAACATCATCGTCGCACTCGAACGCATCCCCATGCCATGGGCAATCTCCATCACCCGCAACCAGGCCTCCGTTCCACACTTCCTCGGAGCAATCTTTTGCCTCACCCGATCCACCAATATTTCTGCTCCCCCCCCAGGAATACTCCCCAGCCCCGCCTCGCGGAATAATCCGATCACTTCCTTTAAGGGCAGACCAAAAACCTCCGCGAAATGATTAAACTCGGGCGGAGAAAATCCATGGATGTTCACTTGGGGATACTTCGCCCGCAAATGACGCAACAGATTTAAATACCACTCAAGATTCAACTTAGGGTGGTGTCCTCCCTGCAACAGAATCTGATTCCCTCCCACCGCAAGCAATTCATCAATCTTCCCGTCGATCTGCTCCTGCGAGAGAACATAGTGATCCGCATCCTTCTCCGTTCGATAAAAAGCGCAAAACTTGCAGTAGACATCACAAACGTTCGTGTAATTGATATTTCGATCAACCATATAGGTCACCACCTCCTTGCCCCGTCCGCCATAATCCGCCCCCTTCGCTTGATTCTTTCGTTCATCCGCTAATTTTCCCAACCGCGCCAAGGGCCAATCGTAAATCTCCAAAGCTTCCTCAGTCGTTACTCTTTTTCCTTCTCGAATCGTAGCTTCCAACCGACTCATCCCTAACTTCTGCTTCAACGGGAAATGTCGCCCTGCCCCAAGAGTTTAAAGCCGCCCCGACTCAACACCTGTCCTCCCAACTCATTGTCATCTAAATTCAGACAGAGGGCAGGCTTCGCCTCGGGTCTCACCAAAAATGCGTAAGTCGTCAGAATATTAATCTCTGCTTCCAATAAAGAAGAAAATACATTCGGCAGTTCTGTCGCTGCCCCCAACTCGACCGCCACCACGGTAGACTCAGTATGCGCAACCGCTTGCTCATGAAAAATCGCCCGCGCCTGATCCGGATCATCCACCACCATTCGCACAATCGAACTGTCCGTCGTATCCAAAATCGTCAACGCCACCACGTGCACTTGCCGACTATGCAGAATCCGAATCAACTCCAGCAACCGACCCGCTTTATTCGCTAGAAAAATCGAAAACTGGCGAACCGGATCCACATGCTTCCTTTTTGTAGAGACTGCTGTGGCCATAGCTAAACCCTACTCCCTTCTGCTATCCCCGCCAACCCAGGATCACTTTGGCTGTGTTCCTCCCACTTGCCCCAAACACCCCGCCCCCAGGGTGGGTGCTTGCCCCGGTTAAATACAACCCCTTCATCGGCGCTCGGTAACAGGAGATTTCCGGCAAAGGCCGAAACATAAACATCTGATCAAGACTCATCTCGAAATGCATCACATTCCCCCTCAATAATCCCAAGTCTCTCTCCAGATCCAGCGGAGTTTGGATATATCGTCCAATCATCTTCCCTTTCATGTTCGGTGCATATTCGCAAACCAGATCATACAACTTATCCGCTTCCCTTTCCCGAATCCCATCCCAGCTCTCCCCGTTCCGCAGTTCGTAACTATGGTACTGGGCCCAGGTAAAAAGCGTATGCTTACCCTCGGGAGCTAAGCTCGGGTCAATCGCCGAAAAAGTCATCGCTATCACACTCGGCTTCGAGGGCGGCTGAAAAGCCAGATAGTCCCGATAACTACTCTCCAACATAT
>Ga0209086_10004216_pt1 | contig 10703 bp, 9 predicted proteins | sample M_130207_XF_Meta_FD_187312 | JGI IMG/M metagenome (GOLD analysis project Ga0209086, IMG submission 187312) | Freshwater microbial communities from Lake Montjoie, Canada to study carbon cycling - M_130207_XF_MetaG (SPAdes) (version 2) | ecosystem: Environmental > Aquatic > Freshwater > Lake...
CAATTGCCCAGTCAGATGGCTTGGTTGTTCCCGGTATTCATATTGCTGGTTTGGGTTTTCGATTCTTGCCACAACTCGTTGAACCATCGGTATTGGGGAGTTGTGTGACTGGCTGGACCGTGTGGTCTGATGACGCCACCACCAATTCAGTCGATGGTGTCGCAACCCGAGTGATTGCCGAACTAGAACCTGCGCCCGAACTGACGCATGAATTAGCGGTCAGTGCGATTGATCACATTGTCATTACGACCGGATCACTAGAACGAACCTGTGGAGCGATCACCGAACAACTTGGCCTGCCGCTGAAGAGAATTCGTGATGCGGGACGTGGAGTGCGTCAAGGATTTCATCGAGCTGGCTCGTTGATTCTTGAAATTGTTGAGCGTCCCGACCTGGCCCCAGAAACCCCAGCAGAAATTTGGGGAGTCGTATTTGTCGTTGACGACCTTGATGCCACGGTCGCTTGGCTTGGACCCGATGCCGTCGGTGCGACTCGTGATGCAGTGCAAAATGGTCGACGAATTGCCTCAATCAAAAAAGAAGTGGGATTGGGTTTGCCGGTGGCGTTGATGTCGCCGCACGTGCGCTGACGTTTTACCAGCCGTCTTCTTCATGCTTTTTCGCAAGGTACTCAATGCCAGCGGAACAGTCATTGCTCTTTGCGCACCAATTGCAATGTCCTGCGGGACGTAAAACCGGTTCAGCCTGGCCGAGTTTGAGCTCGATGGCGCGCACGAGTCCGTCTTGTAAGCGGCGCGCGGTCGAGCGCAGGACTGCTTCAGAAATATCTTCTTGATGAACTTCGGCAGTATCGAGGTAATAGCTGGCAACTTTTCTGGGGGCATTTCCAATCGCTAAGAAATCGATGAGTGCATACAAACGCAAATCGTCATAATGCGCCGGCGACCAACGGCCAGTCTTGAGATCGATAATGACTTTGTCGGGCGGTCTGCCAAGAGCAAGATCGACTTTGCCGCCAACGCGAATTCGATTATTCGAAAGATTAAGTGCCAGTGAACTTTCTACCTGCGGAATCCATGAACTTTTGATGGGCGGAAAACATTCGGCGAAGCGCGTGAAGAGTGCGCTGCATTCGCCGACCAATTCGGCACGAGCAAATTCGTCAAGCGTGATTAAGAATTCGCTGATTGATTTTCCGGCGTCGTTGCTAAGCCGTGAAATCGATTCTTCAACGAGATCAGTTGGCGGCATGGGGTGACGCAAGTTGATCGAAACTTCAATGGCCTTATGAACGATGGTGCCTTTGCAATTGGCGTTGGTCCACTCGAATGGTCCTTGGCCGTCGAGAAAAAAGCCTTCGCATGAAAGTGCATTCGTGAGGCTTTGTTTGCTCAGATAAAAGCGATTTTCATAGGTGGCGATATCGGGGAGAAAATGAGCGACAGGTAAGAGGGCTTGTTCGAGATTGGCTCGAATTTCGTCGGCGAGTGACGGTGGAACCTCGGGGCGAACCTCGGCCTTGCCGAGCATGTCGATGACCTTCTGTTGGGCGGGGTTATAGGTCTCAGACATGGTGGCTCCTCACGGCGAAACCTTAGGTCGGGGGTGGGGCATCGTGAGTTGATTGATTGTTTTGGGACCTTCGGAGTTCTATGCCATACCCCTTTTTTAGAGTGATCTTTCTCATGGAAGCCACGACCGTTCACTTTGCCACCGCCGCCCGTACGCTCGGGCGAGAGGCCCGTACTCGGGGTTTGGTCGTTCCTGGATTTCGTTGTCCGCCACGTATCGTCGGGGCCGATCGCACGATTCGTCGTTTTGAAGGTGGAGTCACGGTGGCGGTTCGCGTCAAAGGCCGCCCGTGGGTTGCGGTGTTGGCCGACATGATTGAAGGACTGGTCGTGGCCAACCAGCTCACGCCACCATTGGCCGATCGCTTGCGGGGCGAAATGTGGTTGGCCCTCGGATTTACTTGTGACGCCTTGCCGACCGACCGACCGTCTCAGGTCGCTTAACCCCTATCCTGTTGGGCAGTGCCCGGGTGGCGGAATGGCAGACGCGGGGGGCTTAAACCCCCCTTCTCTTACAAGGGAGTATGGGTTCGAGTCCCATCCCGGGCACCACACCACCAGCTGAGAATTACTTGGTCAGATACTTATGCGAGCGTTACCCCATCGGCGATGACAATAATTTCGTCGCTGACCGAGAGCGAGAGGCGTGCTGACTTGGCGGGGTTGGTCACAACTTGGCCAGTCGCAGCCACTCGATAGCCGATCGCCGTTTGACCAACTGCCGAAGCGCTCATCACCACATCGGCAAATGTTTGGGCAGTTTCAGCTCCGTAGTTTGAGACGGGTCGAAGCTCAATCGAGCAACGTGAATGATCAAAGAGATCGTCAAATACAAGACCAAGTTCGGCTCGTTCGCTGAGTTGGGCGAGCATCAGGCTGGTTAATTCATCGCTGACTACGAAGTCGTCAACGCCAGTGGAATCAGCAAGGGATGTATTTCGCTGGTCTAACAATTCGGCCACGATACGAACCGGGCCAACTTCATCACTTTGACGAACTTGATTGAAAGCAATCAGTGTCAACAATGTGCGGGCATCGGCGTCGGTCTCTGACATTGCGTTGCGGTATCCGAGCACAATGACTTCGTGGAAAGACCTTTCGGCGGCGCGAGCAGCAACGATTTCTGGTCCTCCACTCAATTCGCTGATTTCGAGAGTCACGTTGCTGGTGCTCAGCTGATTGCGAAGTTCTGCAACATTCACCAACGTTGGGTCAAGGAGGAGTTCAATAGTTGTGCGACTGTCAAGAAATTCATCAAGTTCGGCGAGAACGCGTGGTCCGAGATCGCTCCAGCCAGCAACCACGATTCGTCGCGGCCGATTATCAATGGCGGTCGTTGCGCCCGCTAAAACATTGCCCGTGATCGGAGACACCGACGGGATGAAGAGTGAATCATCTTCAGCTAAAGCAAGAATTTCATCACCCTCAACGATGACGTAATCACTTGCTGGATTCAGTTCAACGATTGAGCCCTTGTGCATCACGCCGAAAACTGCGCATTTTTCAAAACCCATAAGTACCGACTGATACGACTGGCCGACGAATTGTTGAAATGGCGCGAAGTACAGTTCGTCGCCATCAAAGTCGAGCAATTCACGAAAGACGGTGCTCAGTCCACGTTGACGACAAGCTTGTGCGGTGAGTTCTGCCACGATTTCGTCAGAGCTGACAGCGACGACTTCGTTGCCAAGCAAATTCTTGAGCGAAGCAGCAATTGAGCGATCAGAAATTTCGGCGATGATTGGAAATTTGTTGGAGGATTCACCTTGAGTAGATCGGATCGCCAACAGTGTTTTGACGGTGTTGGTATCGGTTCCGTCACTCACAACAATCACTGAACGTGCCTTTGAGATGTTGACCATCGAAAGATCTCCGGCAACCCAAGGTTCGCCCCGACGAGCTACCAAACGAGTTGTTTTGAAATCGTCAATTGATTCGCGAAGTTGTTCTTCAATTTCGGTTTTATCAACATCAGCCAAAATCACAACCGCAGCCTTTTTGCGACTCTCGTTAGCAAGAATCAATTCACTAACAATTGATGGGACTCGGGGTGACCAACCAAGAATGATGGTGTGATCATTTTCTTGAACCGAACTACGACCCCGTTGTAATTCGTCAACCTTCTGGTCAACCGAGTTAGCAATCAAACCGATCAAGCTGCCAGCAATAAACACTCCTGAAAGCGTGACGAGCAACATAATGAAGCGGGTGGGCCAGCCGCTCTCGCCAGAGAATGTTCCTGGGTCTAAAACGCGCGTCATTGATAGCCAGTAATTTTCGATGAGGCCCAACTGGTTTGGTTCGCCGTTGATTCCCTTGAGTTGGAAAATCGTGAGAAGTAGCGCAGCGATCAAAATAATAATGAGTGTCAATACCGCGAGCCAGGCGATGACCACCGATGTGCCACGCGACAGTGCGAGATCGAAGCGATATCGCAACCAACTCAGTTTTGAGTTGGTGCCTTCTAATGACTGATCGGTACTGGATGATTTTTGCGACATAGAGGCCCCTTTAGTATGTGCCTAATTGCGTTGAGCGAAACTTCGAGAAGCGCAGTGGATGAACTTCCGACACCCCATCGTAGAGAAAATGTTCTTTAAAGATACATTTGGACAAGAATTGCCTCATATAGTCACAGAGCGCACAAGCGGTCTGGCTCGGAGCAGGGGTATCATTTCGTCGCTCCAGTGTTAGTACCACTGGCGCTTCGCGTCCAAGTCGCTCAAAGGAAACCGCTGTGCCCGATCAATCCAAACTGACCCCACTTCAGGCCGCTGAAGCCCGCCGCCTCGCTGCTCAGCAAGCCAAAACGAACAAGGTTCCTCAGGCTCGTTCTGAAGAAGAGAAGGCGGCTCGCAAAGAACGAGTCACCAAGGCTAAAGATGCTTTGAGTCGTTCGGTGGGAATTAAGGGAGACCATGTTGCTGGTGCACGTGCAGCGATCAAGACCTACTTGCAGCGTCTCAATGAGCCGAACCAGCCCGATGATGGCCGCTTTGAAATGTTGATCGAAGCCCCGTTTAAGGTGCCTGAAAAGAAGAAGACCAACGGCCCGCGTTTTTAATCTGACTGCGGCGAATTGGCATGCATCTTTCGTCGTTGATTGAAATGGTCGAATCTGGGTACGACGATCGTGTTCTTCTCGGTGATGAAAATTTCCGTTTAACCGGCTCAGATTTTGGTTTTCTTGTTCGCTTAGGCGCGACACAAGTTCATAACAAGTACGCCTCGGTTATGTACGTCGGTGAAAATCATGCGCTGCTTCCCGTCGCTTTGTTTGCTACGGCGTGGGCGGGTGTTCCATTCGTTCCGGTTAATTACCGACTCGAAGATCGTCAGCTGCGTTCTTTGATTGAGCGTTATCCGAATTCATTGGTGCTGACCGATCCATTGACAGTAGATCGTTTAGAAGGATTGTCGCCGCAGATTTTTGATGAGTGGGTTCGTGAACTGTCAAACATTGATCTCGAAGAAGTCGGACCAATCAAGCCAGCTGAAAATGACGACGACGTTGCGGTTGTTCTGTTTACGAGTGGCACAACATCTGAACCAAAGTCAGCATTGTTGCGACATCGTCATCTAATGGCCTATTTGTTGGGGTCTGTTGAATTTGGCAGTGCCGATGAATCAGAGGCAGTGTTGGTTTCAGTACCTCCATATCACGTTGCTGGTATCGCCAATATGTTGTCAAATCTATTTTCGGGTCGACGATTGGTGTACTTGCAATCTTTCTCGGCCCCGGCGTGGCTCGAAACCGTTCAGCGTGAAGCGATCACTCACGCCATGGTTGTTCCCACGATGTTGGCTCGAGTTCTTGATGAACTTGATGGAGAGATTGTTGATCGTTCATCGTTACGAACGTTGTCGTACGGTGGAGCCAAGGTTTCGGAACGGATCATTCGACTGGCCCTACAAGCATTTCCAACGACTGGGTTTGTTAATGCTTATGGCCTCACCGAAACCGCTTCAACGATTGCGGTTTTAGGACCAGACGATCATCGCAATGCACTGACGTCGGATAATCCAATGATTCAACGCCGACTGTCGTCGGTTGGCCAAGTATTGCCGATGGTTGAAATTGAAATTCGCGATGATCATGAAAATGCCGTAGAGCCTGGCGTGTCGGGTTTGATTTATTTGCGAGGAGAACAAGTCTCGGGCGAATATGCCAGTGCCAATTTGCTAGATGGTGATGGTTGGTTTTGCACTCGCGATCAAGGCTTTATTGACTCGGATGGTTACCTCTTTATTGACGGGCGGGTCGATGACACAATAATTCGTGGCGGTGAAAATATTGCACCAGCCGAAATTGAAGAAGTGTTGTTGGCTCAACCGGGCGTGGCTGAAGCGTGCGTAGTGGGTCTGCCCGATGACGAGTGGGGTCAGCGCATTGTTGCGGTTGTTGTGCAGCAGGATGGCCGCACTGTTGAACCGAATATTTTGCAAGAAGCTGTGCGCAAAGTCTTGCGTGGATCTAAAACACCCGAAGAGATCGTTGTCCGAGACTCATTGCCGCATACCGAAACTGGCAAGATGTTGAGGCGTGTTGTGCAGAGCGAATTGCTGGCACGCTAAGGAGGAACTGCAGCATGATTCTTAAGCCCGGCGCCCGACTGATCAGTGCAGTATGTACTGCCGAATTGATGACGGTGAAAGTACCCAAAACCGAACTCAAGGTGACGATCGGCGGCGTGGCGACAATTGCTTCGGCTGCGGCCCGCGATGGCTCGGTCTCGATGACTAATGGTCATGACGGCGGAACTTTGATGGGGAAGCGTTATGTCGATGAAGCCGACTCGATTGAACTGCTGTGTACCAAGGCTGGTGCTGGAGCAGTGGCGGTCAATGGAGAATTGTTGCAATTGAAAGAAGCAAAGGCCCTGCCGGCAAGCGACTAATGCGGCGTGTCGCGTGGTGGCGCCTTGGTGCGCATCGCAATGTGCCACGATAGGGAGATGAAAATTTTCCGCTACCCGTTTTTGATGTCTTCGTTTGTTTTGCTCGGAGTCGTAGGTTTGTCAGCGTGCTCAAGTGACGAGGCCGCCTCCTCGGTTTCACAGGCTCCTTCAACTGAGGCAACATCAGCAACTCCGACCGATCCTGTGAGTACTGCCGCCCCAACGAGTACGGCAAGTAAGGACACTCCTGAAACCGGAATCCCTGCTACAGAATCGGTCACAATCGAACTCGATGCAGATGCTGGGATCGCTGATGATGCGTCAGTTGTTTTGGGAACACCTGTCACAATTCACGTCATTGCTGAAGTTGAAGACGAATATCATCTTCACGGATATGACATTGAACTTGCCGGCGATGACGTGACCTTTGAATTTGTTGCCGACAAGTTGGGTGACTTTGAACTTGAGGCACACGAGACTGGTGAAGTGTTACTGAATTTGTCAGTCGTCGCCGACTGACAAATTCAACGACACTATTTCGCTTTTAGTTGACGCTTACTTCTGACGGCAAGGCTGGCCGCGGAGCGAACCGCATGCCGCAACTCCGGCAGGTACATCCAGGTTGGGTACGACTGAAAGAGCAATCGACGAAGGATGTTCGGCGTCGTGCCAAATCTTCACCTTTTCACCGGCATTGACCGTTGCGAACTTCCATTCGCCACGGTTGCCACCAGGTGTGTCAATCGTGATGCGAATCTTTGATCCAGCTCGGAACGGGTGAGCAACTGGGAAAATTTCGACTCGTGCGAGGAACGGTTCGTTGGGTGTCACTGACATGACGTCAGACTCAAAGTAGTCATGCACTGGACGAAGTTCAGTACTGGTCGATTCATTGAGGGCACGCAGGCTGGCTCGGAGCCATCCGCTCTGGACATACGTTTCAGAGCCGTCGGGACGAATTTCGCTGATTGTTACTTCGAGGTCGCTGTCGGCGGCATCGGTGGAAATCCACAGGTCGGCAGATCCTGGTCCGACGATGACAGTGTCGGCGGTCAAGGCGGCGGTCGTGAATACTGCGGCAGTGCCTTCGGGGTTGCGCACCCAGTTCCACTGAATATTGGCATCCCAAATACTTCCTTCGCCCCCGAAGAATGTCTCAGGAGTTGCCGATGGATCAGCGGTGTAATCAGTACTACTGGTTTGTACCACATCGGTACCAAGGGTTCCGTTATCGCCCAAGTTGTAGCGAAGAGTTTGTGCTTCCGGAATCGGCCAAGCGGAGAAATCGGCACGCCAACGGTTGAGCGGTGTGCCTGGTGCTTGACCATCTGCGGCGCCTTCTTCAAACAAGATGCGAACTGAAGGCTCGTTTTCAAAAATCTCGAGAGCTTGCTCGAAGGTCATTCCAGCAAAACGATTCTCTTGCACAATTGGCGTCGCGACTTTGAAAATTGATGGAGTCAAAACCATCGCAATCACACTGGCGACAGTGAGATCAGGAACTTTCTTGGCGACATACAGGCTCAAGAACTCTGCGTAACGAGGGAACACGGCGGGCCCAAGTGATTCGGTGTGAAGACCATTGACCAATGTGGTGTACATGTGTGGTGAACCAATGAATTTGTCAATGAATGCGGGGAAATGCCCGCCGGTTTGTTCGTCTTGCCAGGCCCCTGCCAAGAAAACTGGAACATTGATTTTGTCAACAAACATTGATGGGTTGATGGAGTCTCCAACCTCGGGAGCGTAGAATACGTTGTCGTTGATTTCGCTAATGAGGTCCGGGTTTTGCAAGCGCAATTTTTGGTTGTCGGCACAAATTGTGTCGCCAGAATCTGCCATTTCTTTTGACCATCCCTGGCCATAGACGGCGGCACTATCCATTCGTTCTTTTGTCCACTTCACTGCGAATCCAGTGTTCAAAATTCCGCCTGGTCGCAATGTGCTTCGTGCGCTGTCATCAATGACAGAAAGAGGTGTTATGGCAGCGAGGCTTGGCGGTTGTGTTGCGGCCACAAAAAGTTGGCTGATGCCGGGGTAACTGATGCCGACCATGCCGACTTCGTTGTCAAGCACCCACGGTTGCGCAGCGATTGCTTCAATCGCGTCGTATCCATCGAGTGATTGAGATTCTTCGAAGTAACGGAATGAACCACCAGAGCAGCCCGTGCCGCGCATGTTGACTGCGACATAGGCATAGCCGAGGGTTGTGAAAAGTTGACCGAACGTGGTGTCGTTGGGATTGCTTGGTGCATAGCCCGAGTACTCGACGACGGTGGGGTACGGGCCGTCTTCAACCGGTCCAGGGAACATGATGTTGGTCGACAAAGTGGTGCCGTCGCGGGTCGTTAAGTATCCAAAGCCAGGCGCCGGAAGTTCTTGTTCGGAATAAAAACTTTGTTCGGGAATGAACGTTGCGTCATAGACAACGACTTCAGCACTGGCGGCCGACATGTCACTGTTGACAACTTTGTACAAGCCAACTTCAAGATTGCGGGCCAAGAAAGAGCCCTGTTCATCGGTAGTTCCTTCGGCGGCGACGGTTCCGTCTTGGGCTTGAATCTGTAGATCAGTGCCCGGTTCGGCGTCAATAACCGCAATTTGGTGGGCTCCAGGACGGACCGTATATGTGGCAAGCGGAAGTGGGGCCAGCGTGGTCGGTGCAACGGTCGCTGGTGCTTCGGTGGTGGTTGAATCGCTGTCGCTTGAGCAAGCAACTAGCGAGATAACCGTGGCAAAGGCCGCAGTTGAAGCGAAAATACGACGAGTGATGTGTGACATTGGTTTCCCTTCAGTTAACTCAATCGACTTTAGAGCCTCGATATCGGGCACAATGGGGTCGTGGCTCAAGAAAAGATCGTGTCCCCAGACCGTGAGTTGATGATTGGCGACGTTGGCCGACTTGTTGACATTGAGTCGCCGTCGTTAGACATTGCGGCTCTGTCGCAGAGCGCTCGTGAGCTGGCTTCAATAATGGAGCAGCGCTTAGGTTCACCAGCGACAATTGTTGATTGTGTCGCGGGCCCTCATGTTCATTGGGTGGGAGGCGGAACTCCGAAAGTTTTGATTGTCGGCCACCATGACACCGTGTTCCCTAAAGGAGCCCTTGCGGTGCGCCCATTTACGGTTGACGGAGACAAAGCGACTGGCCCTGGAATCTTTGATATGAAGGCCGGAATCGTGCAAGCGATTCACGGTGTGGCCGCACTTGCTGACAAGACGGGTGTTGAGATTCTGATCACTTCCGATGAAGAAGTCGGTTCGTTTCATTCGCGCGATTTGATTATTGAACGTGCGAAGGCTTGCGGTGCAGTTTTAGTTTTAGAACCGAGCGCCGATGGTGGGGCTTTGAAGACGGCGCGTAAGGGAACGGGCACGTTTGAGTTGCATGTTCATGGTCGAGCATCGCATGCGGGTCTTGAACCCGAAAAGGGGGTGAATGCGCTCGTCGAAGCGTCCGCGCAGATTTTGCGAATCAATACGTTTGGAAACGCTGATTTGGGAACAACCGTGACACCGACAGTTGCCGTTGTTGGAACGGCCGACAATGTGGTGCCAGCACTGGCGAAGATTTCGATTGATGTGCGCGTCGTTGAAGCAGTTGAGCGTGAACGCGTCGATGCATTAATGAAGTCGTTGGCGGTTGAAAATCCCGAAGCTCGTCTCGAGATTAAGGGCGGCTTTAATCGTCCGCCTATGCCTCCGACTGCGTCAACGTGGTTGTTCCCGATGGCGGTTGAAGTTGCGCGCGAACTGGGCTTGCCTGAAATGCAAGGTGTTGCCGTGGGCGGCGGGTCTGATGGCAACTTCACGGCAGCAGCGGGTGTAGCGACTCTTGATGGACTCGGAGCGGTTGGCGGAGGAGCCCATGCTGATCACGAATGGATCGATGTCAGCCTGATGCCGGGTCGGGCTGTGCTCATCGCCGGCCTCGTCTCCCGCCTCCAACAAAACCGCAATTAAATCGCCACTTTGGAAGATAGTTGCCGCCTAGCGGCAGCCATATTCCAAAGTGGCGGAAAATGGGGTTATTCGAGTTCGAGGAGGTTGGTGCCGGCGGCCAAAGTTCCGGCCTCGCGGTAAATTGCCAACTTGCTGCGGCTGTCCTCAATATCAAGATTGCGCATCGTCAACTGTCCGATTCGATCAAGCGGTCCAAACGGCTGATCCTCAACTCGTTCCATACTGAGACGCTCGGGTGAATAGGTGAGATGTGGTCCGGTCGTATCAAGCACCGTGTAATCGTCGCCACGACGCAAACGCAACGTGACCT
>Ga0209086_10004217_pt1 | contig 10701 bp, 23 predicted proteins | sample M_130207_XF_Meta_FD_187312 | JGI IMG/M metagenome (GOLD analysis project Ga0209086, IMG submission 187312) | Freshwater microbial communities from Lake Montjoie, Canada to study carbon cycling - M_130207_XF_MetaG (SPAdes) (version 2) | ecosystem: Environmental > Aquatic > Freshwater > Lake...
CATCATCAAACACAGATACAAGGGGGGAATTCATGCCACCCACAACAACACTGTCAACGCTGGTGTCAGCATAATAACGGGTCATTTGCACAGCTTAAAAGTTACGCCATTCTCTGATTACAACGGATGTAGATACGGGGTAGATACAGGAACTTTAGCTGAGACTGACGGGCCACAGTTTAACTATGCTGAGATAAATCCTAACAACCATAGATCGGGGTTTGCGGTGTTAAACTTCTTCAATGGTCAGCTTTTATGGCCTGAACTCGTCCATAAATTCGATGAGGACATGGTTCAGTTTAGGGGCGAAGTGATTGATGTAGGTGCATTTTGAGTGCTTGGCTAATCATACTCACAGGGGCTATTTACGCCTATATCGCTGGTGAACAGCTTTGGAAAGATAACCCACACATGGCCATCGTGTACGCAGGGTACGCCTTTAGCAATGTGGGGCTTTATCTTTTAGCAAAGTAGCTTATAGGCTACAGTGGCTCATGAGTGCTTAAAGCAAAGGGCGGAATTTCTTCTTCTTCAGTTTCTTCTTCAAGGTCTTCATCAAGATCGTCAATTGCTTCATATTCAACTGCCCATCCATTTTCTTCTTGGAACTGGATAAATTCTTGAATGACTTGAATCTTATTGAAGTCGTGGGTTTCAACTGTAACTTTCTCACTGCCTGTCCAACCAAATTCCATTTCAAATTTCATGATTTTCTCCTGACGCAACGAATTGTTGCAATGAAATACTAGGCTAAATTTGTGTCAGTCAAGTGTCTTTTGGAACACTCCGTTGGGCAATAGTATGCCCTTCCGATTCTTAATTTGATCGTACGCAACTTCCATACAGTCTACCAGATTGATGTCTTGAAGAGCGCAGTAATTGATAAGGCAGACCATGACATCACCAACAGAATCCACAATAGCCTCTTTGTCTTTTTTAATCGTGGCATCTGCTAGTTCTCCTATTTCAGAGACAGCTTTGAGTAGCTGAGACTCTGGGTTGCTATTAGGAATAATCTTTCGGGCTTCTGCCCATTGGATTATGCGAATTTCAATATCTGCGTAACTCATCTCACTCTCCTTAACTCTGTAAATTTCTCAGGTGGTGGTGGCAGCATCTTCTCACTTGGTGGATTCCATCCATGTTTCTTCCATAGTGCCTGGACATCTGATCCCGATTCCCACTTAAAGTCTTTTGTTGCTACCGATGGATAACTAATCTTGGAATGTGGTGGTTTTTCTAGCATTACTTGGCTTTCATAATTCGTTGATTTCTGCCAAACTTGCCACGTTTGACCCCCGAAACTTCGATAAATCCCTTGTCCAACAAAGCACGATACCTTGCTGTTATAGAGGAATAAGGGTAGTTTGGATACATCGCTAGTATCTCGTCTGAGATACACCCGTCAGGAAAGCCCTTTATAGCCTCATAGACAAGACTTTCTAGCTTTGGGGTATCAACTGCTTGAGCCGCCTGATGGCTCGTTGTAGGGTCTTCTCTTCTAGCCAGTTTAAACGCTGGCGTACCAAAGAATCTCTCCATCGACTGTTTCATGTTGTCAAAAATCATTTATTAACTCCTATTGGGTGGGGCTACGACTGTTCGCCTACTAGCTTTCAAAAAAGTAAAAACAGCTTTCACCCCGTGGTTATATTAACTTAAAACGGCATATCTAGGTCATCAAAACTTGCCTTTTTAGGGGCTTGTTTGGGCTGATAGTCTTCTTTGGGTGATACTGCTAAACCCATGAATTTGCCTGACTTTCCTTCTTTAATCCATGCAGATAGCCAGTAATCCTGACCGCCTACAGTAATATTTCCTTTGTAATCGGGGTGTTTCTCTGACTCTTTTTTGTCGTTCTTGAACAAAACGCCTGAGTTATCTTTCTTTTCCATTACATTTCCTTCGCTTTCTTTAACGCACTTCTTACTTTACTGGGAAGAAGAGTCCACAAGGCGATCTTTTGCTCGTTATCTAGGTTCTCTTCATCCAACCTACCCAAGGCTGCCCTTGGATCACCTTGCTCACACATGGCAATCAATTCTATTGCCACTTCTTCAAGATACCTTAGTTCATCAATAGGGATGTTGTCTTGTGCTCCCTGAGTGGGGCTGATAATGATTTTCTCAGACTTATCACCATCTTCTGGCAAGTCTTCACCGCTATACAAGTACATCCCGAGTCCATGTAGTGCCAGGGCTTTGGTCATGCACCTCATAATTGCTGTATTGACCGCAAAAGCATCAGGGTTGGAGATGGCCTTGTTTCTGTAGTCCATCACAGGCAATTGACAGGTCATTGGTTTGCCAAACATGGTAGCGGTAACGAATACCATTGCCGTACCATTGATGTCCATAAAACACTTATCGCCAAACATCTCTACTTTGTAGGTAGCGGTAGGATCAGCTCTTAGAGCCTCTGCCCATGCCCAAGCCCATGATAGGTAGGACAAGCCGTTTTTCTTCTCAACGTGTTCGTTGACATTCTTTTTAAGTAACATTTCTATTGACATATTCACTCCTTTAAAGATATTTATCTAACTCTTGGTTGATGATTTGTTGCTGCTGAGAGACTGTTAAATCTTTAAACGCAACAATGTGACTGTAATCACAACAATTTACATTCTCTTGTGTTAGGCAATGCCCACAATATTGAATGTCTGAAAACTCCTCAATGTAGGTTTGAAATAGTGTTTTCATATGAGACTATCAAAAGCCATTTCCCATACAACATCACTTGCCAGATCGGTGAGTTGGTCTAACTCCTCGTCTGTCAATGGTGTTCCATCTTCATAATATCCATTTGAGAAATGAGCTTCACAGAAATCTGGATAATCTCCGCTATCTACTCCATCTACTTCTAGGTCTACAACCTTTTTTCCATTAAGAATCGGCATATTTACTCCTGTTAAGCGTGGGTTACTGTTTGCCCACACCCATAATGTGCCACATGGATTCCTGAATTTACATAGGTGTTTTCCCTAATTTACGCAACTTTTTTATCATGCTAGGCTACTCGTATGAACATTGAACAAATTGAACAAAAGTGCGCTGAAACATTACTCGCTTACGCAGAGTCAATGGCTGATGCTTGTATCAACGAACCTGACGATTTACAGGCTTGTATGACCGCCATGCTTGGCAAGGCTTTAGAGATACACCTAAACCGCCCAATTAACCTGGAGAACCTTTACAAATGACACAAGAAGCCATCATCAAATGTCTGCAAAATGGCTCACTTACATCCTATGAAATGGAGAACCTGACGGGCATCCAAAGAACTTCCCTTGTGGCTGCTTGCAAGAAACTGATTCATAAGAAGCAAGCTACCGCAGAAAAGATCAGGATGGGTCGCTGTTGGATAATGCGATACACCCTTGCAGAACATATGATTGATGCTACCAAGGCCGCCAATGATGAGCCTTATGACAAGTTCAATCCATTTGACATCAGGAATGCTCAAGGTATCTTTACCAAGGCTGAGTATGCGGTGATGAATTCTCAGGCTAGACGTTTGCTTGGCAGATCACCATCAAATGAAATCACAAATAATCAATATATTTAAGTTTACAAAGTAGAATTAGTTTGATATTATGGAATCCAGCTAGGTCGGGAGTTGCTACCCAACCGAAAAGAGTTAACCCTTCTCCTGCTGGCAATTCCTTCAAAGGGTGGTTAAAAAGCGGAATATATGCACTACTACCAGTTTCACATTGGTGACTACAAAAGTCACACCCACCACCTTTCTTTGTTGGAAGATTTGGCTTACAGACGTTTGTTAGACTTCTATTTTTTGCATGAGAAACCCATAAAACACAGGGATGTTGCTCGTCAGATCGGTATGCGTGAGCATGAAGAAGACGTAATGACTGTCCTCAATGAGTTCTTCATTTCAACAGAAGATGGCTTTGTTTCTCCTCGTGCAGATAAGGAAATCAAGCAATATAAAGAGTTTGCTGAAGCAGGTAAACGTGGGGCGGCTAAGAGGTGGGGAACACCCCCCAATGGGGAGGCTATTAGCCCCCCTAATGCTACCCCAATAGCAACCATTAACCAAGAACCAATAACCAACAACCATAAACCAAAGAGAGAGAATGCAACTAGCGTTGCTTGCCCACCAGATGTTTCACAACAAATTTGGGGTGATTGGGTAGCCTTGCGTAAAAGCAAGAAAGCACCGATTACCCAAACTGTTCTGAATGGTGCTATTACTGAGGCAAAGATTCTTGGTTGGCCTTTGGAGAAGTTTTTGGCTGAATGGTGTAGCCGAGGCAGCCAAGGTTTGAAAGCAGAGTGGATTGTTAAGCCAAACCCTGCCGACAAAGTAAGGCTCACTGTTGCGCCAAGTAATGAGCCTGACCCTGCTTTGCTAAAGATTGAAGAAGACGCAAAAAAAGCCGCACCCATACCATTTGAGGTATTGGCTAGGATGGCTCAAATAAGGCAAAAAGCATGAACTTTAAATGGCCGATAAATGACACCAGCAGAATTAGAACACTTCAAAAACTGCGAAGCCCAAGAGTGGATACGCAGATTCAACAAAAAGAAATTGACGATTGGCTCAAGCAAAGCGTTGCTCTGGTGGCAGGGTGTGTGCGTGGACTTGGAACGAATCAGAGGAAAGTCAGATACTTTGCTTTTGAGGGACAGAATGACGAGGTTACGAAATGAGAAGAGCAGCAAGAGTTGATGCCAATCAAGACCAAATAGTGAGTGCCTTGCGATCTGCGGGAGCTTACGTTTGGATTATCGGTTTGCCTGTTGATTTATTGGTAGGGTATAAAAACCACACTTTTTTGGTAGAGATTAAAACAGACAATAAAAAGAAGTTTACCAAGCTACAAACAGACTTTTTTGAGAATTGGTCGGGAAGTACTTTGTGCAGAATCGACAACCCTGAAGCCGCTTTAAGAATGATTCAGACATTAGGGTAAGTCCCTATGGTATTACGCAAACAATTTGATAGCATTTAATTTTTAACAGGAGTGAATCATGGAAAAAACTTGGGAATTTGACACAACAATCGGTCAAGGTAGCGAAGTAGTGACAGTAGTTTATGAATACGAAATAGACGAGGACAAATCCACCTATAACGAATCAGTCAAGGAAGTTTGGTTTGAAGGGCGTGATATTGTGGGATGTATGTCAGAAGAGGCTTGTGCTGAATTGGAAATGGAAGCGGCAATGCGGTTTCAGAATCACAAACTCAACTATAAGTTGGAGGATGTATGAACGAGCCAACCAAAGCCATTCAATACCTAATCGATACCGCCCCTTTGTATGCCAAAGCCAAAGCCGACCGAATGTATCTTGAGGAATTCAGAAAAAGCAGAAAAGCCCAACTCATGAGTCAAGCGGGAACAGAGGTTTTAGGCAAACAAGAGGTTTACGCCTATGCACACGAAGATTATGAGGTGATCTTAAGGGGCATCAGGGAGGCCGTAGAAACTGAGGAAAAGTATCGCTGGCTAATGACCGCAGCACAGGCACGAATAGAGTGCTGGCGAACCGAGCAATATAGTGCCCGAATGGAAATGAAGGCAACCCAATAATGCAAAGCAAAAACAAGGCTAAACCCACCGCAAGCGAGAGATTACATATCGCTAGAATCAAGGGTATGCCTTGCATTATCTGTGAAGCATCAGCACCCAACGAGTGCCACGAAATAAACCAAGGTCAATGGTTTACATCAATGCCATTGTGTGCGGATTGTCACCGAGGGTCATTAAATGGGATACATGGTCAACGTAGGTTATGGAACGTCTATAAAATGGATGAACTGTCTGCTTTGAACGAAACCATCCGCAGATTGTTCGAGGAAATGACCACCAAAGGGGATAGAAGCCCCTTTTAAGCCGTTTTCTAGCATGGGTTAATACTTGGGTAGCATAGACGTGAAAAAACCCTCCTAAGAGGGTTTTAGGGTTTAGCGTTTCCCGCTAAGTATTCGCAGAACTAGGGCAATGCAAGCATAAATCAACTTGATTGCAAAACTGGCTCATATTTCCAGTCTGCCCCATCGTGTTCGTCTAAAAAAACCCACTCAATCAATTCTTCACTTTCATAATTAGGATTTTCGTTCATTATCTTGTTTTTGGCTTCTTCTAATGTTTCAGCTTCAACAAAGTATTCATAAGACACGTTTCTAAATAGTTGAAAAGTTTTCATGTTGCCACCTTTAGATCTTCTTCAATAACAGCCATTGCAGTGCAAACTTCATTCCAAATTGCGTCAAATTGCTCATCACCTTCAGGGATAAGGTCAGACCGATAAGCCTCTAAGGCATCCCAAATAATTTCAAGTTGTTGTTTTATATCGTGCATTTTTAGCCCCTTAGAATTGACGATAAACGATTGAACTATCTGTCTCACCTATCAAAGCCCCTTGATCTGCTAAAAAATCAAGTACTTGAACTTTTTGTTCATCTTCGTTTTTGGTTTTATCCAATTCAATAGAACTATCATAATCCGCTGCTATTGTTTGCCAATCTGATTCAGCAAAATCGCAACATAAACCGATAACGTCTAATTCTGAGTCCTCACCGCATGAGTTATCTATTTCTTCTATATGGTCAAAAAGAATCCGTAAACCTTGATAAGAAAAGTTATCGGGTCTAATTTTACGGAAATAATCGCAGAATTCTGAAAAGTAAACTGTTGTTTTCATGTTGAAACCTCTTGAGTTGAAAAACCTAGGGAAATGCCTAGGCCAATAACCCCCAAATAGAGGGTTATCAGTCTAAACATTAGGCGGCTTCAGTCACTTCAACGGGTTTTACTGAGGGTAAATAGCACCACTGAGGAACTTTAGCGGGTGCAAACTCTCGGGTTGGCATGATAACCCCAATAAACGCATCATCTATCTGAGGGAAACAGGCAATAGAAGATTGATCGCCCCTTTGTAAAATCATTGGAATTTGACGTTTTCCATATAGTTCCTCTGATACGTCAACAAAGCGGACTAAAAGATCAGGATTAAAAGTAGCGGGTTTCAAGTCACTTTCAGGGAATCCCATTGGAATCACTCGATCAGTATCGGGAAACCTTGCATCATGGGCCGAAAATCGAATAGTAGAGTCACCTTGAATACACTCTACTGATAGCCCGTTGACCTCAAAATGTAACCATTCGTCACCTTGCTTTTTAGTCCCTTTGAGCTTCAATAGTGCATCAGTAGGCAAAACAACATTTTGCTTTGTGTCTGATCTAATGCCATCTATAAGCAAACGGCCCATAATGTGACCATCAGTTGCTTCGATATAAGTACCCCGATTGTCCCTGACAATATTGATACCCTGCAAATAGTAACGAATGTCTTTTTTTGCTGCTAAGTGCAACATTGCACGAATGTGTTTACGCTGGATAGAAAATTTCATGTGAAAGCCTTTTAAAAGTTGAAACCCTAGAAAAACTCTAGGCCATTAGCCCCTAATCTAAGGGCTAACAGTCTAAATTTTAAGGTAATGAAACCCCTAGGCAATAGGGATAAACCCTTAGTGAATCTTGTTAGCCCACTGTAAACCCGCATCAGTGGCATGGTAGGTGTTTGCGTCAACATCATGAGTCAAAAACCCGTGACGTTCTAACGTGCTCATTATTTGCTGGAATTGATTTAATGTTGCCCCGTGAGACATGAGAGCACTATAAATAACGCCACTGGGTGCACCAATAGAGTCTATGTTTGCTGCTTCAATTATCCCTTTGCCTATTGATTGCAAGGCTAAAATTTGCTGTTTTGTCATTGTGAACGCCTATAAAAATGTTAAAAAAACCCCAGTGAGACACTAGGCCATAAACCCCTATTGCTAAGGGTTTACAGTCTAATCACTGTATAGCATCAGTTTGTGAGACATGGAAAACAGTAGAACGCCTACAAAGCATATAACTGTTTTCACTATCCTTATTTTTAGCGGGTATCCATGTCACTACTTTAACCCCATGTTCACCCTTTTTTACTTGTCTATTAAGGGCTAACCATGCGTTATAGGTGAACACGTTTTCACGGGGAATAATGTCATTGGCTGCTATTCCCTTATCTGCAAACCCTTGCAAAATTGCCTGATAGTTGGCTAAGGAATCCCCGTTTTTAGCCCTGTTTAATGATTCGATTGATTGTGTGATCTTATCCATGATGTTTAACGCCTATTAAGTAAAGTTAAGTTTATTTGACCAAAACGTCAAACCATTCGAGTAAACCGATACAAAGCATTAGGCCAATGACAATGGCTGCTAGATAGTCTAAAAAAGTGTTTTTCATTGTTTGCCCCTTAAAGTGAGGGTGAATCGGTGCAAATACAAACGAACTGTTCAAATTTTGGTGCACCAAATAATGATTGCACGATGACATTACGCCCAGTGTGTGTGTAGCTCACAATTTTCATTGTTTTGCCATGTACTGAAATGTATTGGCCAATTTTGTATTGACCTTTTGGGATAAAAGCAAATTTCATGTTAACGCCCTTAGTAGTTGATAAAAGAGAGGAAAATCTTACCCTCTCATATATATAGCAGGGAAGAATCGTGCCAACTCTCGTAAGTTGTTGATTCTATTGACCTCTCCAAAACCCTATCAGTATTTACCCTTAGAATTAAAGTATGCAATAATTAAATAATTCAATTTTCAGGCAAAACATGGGCAGACCCTCAAACCCTCAAACAAGGTATTTCCAAAGAACACTGACAAACCCCCAGAGAATGATTCTTTTGGCGGCTGGTAAGGGTAATTTGTGCAGGGGTTTTGAGAACGTATTAGACCTATACAGTGAAGCGCACAACAAAGGGTTTAGACCTGGTGACGATCTAAGTATTTTAAATATAGGTCTCGCAACAACAAACAGCCCTGATCCAAGTCAATCAGTAAGAGAATCAGTAAGGGTAGATAGAGAGAACGTATAAGGGAACACAATGACAAACAAAATCAAGGTCTATCAAAAAAGCTGCTTCGCTCTCTTACACTTTCCTAAATCTAAATAAGAATCATTCGCATTTAGAAGCACTGTACAAATAACCATTAGGGAAAACCCTATGCTGTATATGTGGCCAGTACTGTATAAAAAAACATGAGGGTAAACCCTAGGTGTAGAGATGTATGGGGGGGGAGGGGGTAGCGTCTGTGTGTAGATATTTGTGGTGCACCCCACCCTCAGAAAAAGCTAAAATGAACTAATCCATTCCAAGGAGGACAAAATGGAAAAAAGAGGAAGAGGAAGACCAAAGGGAAGCGTCAAGATGACCATACAGAGGTTTGCTGACAATCCACCCCTTGTACTACCTAAGACAGACCATCAACGTCTCAAGGAGCTTAAAGAGCTAATGATTAGGTCTGGGGGTAAGGATGTGGCACAAAAGGTTATTGAGATAGCCCTTAATGATGACCATCCACATCAATTGGTAGCACTCAAGATGTGTCTTGATAGGACTCTTCCTGTTTCTTTGTTTGAAAAGGATAAGAGCCAGAGAAGTGCTGTAACCATCAATATCACTGGTTTAGGGCAAGAACCGACAATCATCGACACTGAACCTGAAGATGTAGAGGCTAAGTATGGCTGATCTGAACTTCTCTCTACTTCCTTGGCAACAAGAGGTATTCCAAGACAAAACGAGATTCAAGGTTGTGGCTGCTGGGCGTAGATGCGGTAAGAGTAGGATGGCGGCAGTTACCCTACTGATTGAAGGACTCAAGTGTCCACAAGGCTCTGCGGTTCTCTACGTTAGTCCCACTATGGGACAATCAAGACAGATTATTTGGGACTTACTGCTAGACCTTGGTAGAGAGGTTATTCAGAGCAGTCATGTAAACAACTTAGACATTACCCTGATAAACGGGGCTAGGATATACGTCCGTGGTGCAGATAGACCTGATACCCTCCGTGGCGTTAGCTTGACCTATGCCGTTCTCGATGAGGTTGCCGACATTAAACCCGAGGCTTGGGAACAGGTCATTCGAGCAAGTTTGTCTGATAAACGGGGGAGAGCACTCTTTATCGGCACTCCTAAAGGCAGAAATTGGTTCTACGACACCTTTAAGTTGGGCGAATCAGAAGATGATCCTGATTGGAAGTCCTGGCACTTCACCACTGCTGATAACCCCCTGATTGACCAAGCAGAGATAGATTCCGCTAAAAAGACCCTAAGTTCCTTCGCTTTTAAGCAAGAGTTTATGGCTTCTTTTACCAATGCGGGTTCTGACATTTTCAAGGAAGAGTGGATTAAATACGGGGTTAGTCCTGAACATGGAAGCTATTACATCGCTGTTGACCTTGCGGGGTTTGAGGAAGTTGCCAAACAAGCCGCTAATGCTAAGAAGCGTCTAGACGAGTCTGCTATCTCAATCGTTAAGGTGACAGACGATGGAAAGTGGTTTGTTGAGAAGATTGAACACGGAAGATGGGACATCCGAGAGACCGCTTCTAAGATACTGATAGCCATTCGGGACTACCGCCCTTTGAGTGTGGGGATAGAGAGGGGGGCGTTAAAGAACGCTGTTTTACCCTATCTTTCAGACTTGATGCGTAAGAACAACACCTATGCCCACATCATAGATTTGACCCACGGGAATAGAAAAAAAGCGGATCGGATCATCTGGGCTTTACAAGGTAGGTTCGAGCATGGCAGAATTGTGTTAAATTCGGAAGAAGATTGGGATGAGTTTGTAGACCAGTTAATCCTGTTCCCTGCTCAAGGAGTCCATGATGACTTGCCTG
>Ga0209086_10004220_pt1 | contig 10693 bp, 17 predicted proteins | sample M_130207_XF_Meta_FD_187312 | JGI IMG/M metagenome (GOLD analysis project Ga0209086, IMG submission 187312) | Freshwater microbial communities from Lake Montjoie, Canada to study carbon cycling - M_130207_XF_MetaG (SPAdes) (version 2) | ecosystem: Environmental > Aquatic > Freshwater > Lake...
CCAGTAATCGGCCACAGCCTGTTCTAAAGTGATTTTACCTCTGATCATTCTCCTAAGCACGCCTTCAGAAGCCCTGGTAGATATTGGGTTATCACCTAGATAGAACGGACCTTCCACATACTGTGGTGCTCCCTCTAGTGAGGTGAGCTCGTTGTTATTGGCCAAAAATTGTGAGCCGATCTTCTTAGGGCATCCCTTTAAAGAAGTGAGCTTATTATGAGAGCAAACGAACATTCTTGGCACTACCTCTGGTGCGCCCTCTAGGGAGGTGAGCTGATTGTTGTTGCAATAGTAAAAACCCCCTACTTTCCGTGGACCACCCTCTAGGGAGGTGAGCTGATTGTAAGTACAATAGAAATCACCACCCACTTCCTGTGGTGCTCCCTCTAGTGACGTGAGCTGATTATAACTACAGTAGAAACCACCGCTAACTTTGCCAAATCTCACTCCCTTGAAATCGGTTAGTTGTTCGTGTGTGCACTGAAAAAGTCCCTTGATATCAACTAGTCCCGTTTGCGGATTAACGCTCCAAGTTCCGCTGCCTCCTACACACTCATCGAGCCAGTCCGACTGCTCCTGTGGTGAGTACTTATGTTTCTTTGGCAACTCCTGAGTGCTCTCGAATAGTTGAGTGTATTCCTTTATGTGTCTCATATAACTCTTGTTTTAAGTCTCGCTAATGCCGCGTATTCCCTCTTTTCTTCCGGTGGGAGATCTGGATGGTGCTTGGCCAGGTAGATTCTATCCTCCTCCGGGATGTGCTTCCAATACTCGGCAGCAGCCTGCTCTAATGAGATCTTCTTGCCTCTCATCCTCTCAATCACCCCCTTCATGACTCTTTCGGATATTGGGTTGTCGTGGCAAAGGAAATTATAGCCCACGCTCCGAGGTGCTCCATCTAGTGAGGTGAGCTCGTTGTAGGAGCAATTGAAATTCTCACCCACTTTCTGCGGTGCTCCCTCTAAGGAAACGAGGAAGTTGCTGCTGCAATCGAAACTACCACCCACGCTCTGGGGTGCTCCCTCTAGTGAGGTGAGCTGATTGTTGCCACAATCAAAATTCTCTTCGATTTCCAGTGGTGCTCCCTCCAGGGAGGTGAGCTCGTTATAGGAGCAAAAGAAATCCCCACTCACTTTCTGAGGTGCTCCCTCCAGGGAGGTGAGCTCGTTTTCGGAGCAAAAGAAAGCACCACCCACGCTCTGTGGTGCTTCCTCCAAGGAGGTGAGCTCGTTTTCTGAGCAATCGAAGCTCCCTCCCACCACATGTGGTGCTCCCCGTAGTGAGGTTAGGAGGTTGTTGTCACAATCGAAATCCCCAATAATGTTTCCAAATCTCACCCCCTTAAAATCAGGCAGACCCTGACCCGTGCAAGAGAAATCCCCATCAACATCGACCAAACCGGTCTGTGTGTTAATCTCCCAGCTTCCTGTGGTGCATTCATACAGCCAGTCTTTCTGCTCCTGTGTCAATCCTTGCTGGCTTTCAAATAACTCCTGATATGGTTTAATGTGTCTCATATAACTCTTGCCTTCAGTCTCTTTATTGCCTCATAGGCTCTCTTTTCCTCTGGTGAGAGATCTGGGTTGTCTTTAGCTAGGTATGGCTTATCTTCTTCATCTATATTGTTCCAGAGCTTGGAGACTGCCTGTTCTAAAGGGATCTGCTCGTCGCTCATCATTCTAAGAACACCCAGAATGGTATAGCTAGAAATGGGCTTACCCGTGCAGTATATATTAGCGTAAACCGTCTGGGGTGCTCCCTCTAAGGAGGTGAGCTTGTTGTAGGTAAAATTGAAATTACCTCCGATTGTCCGGGGTGCTCCCTTTAAAGAAGTGAGCCGGTTTTCAAAGCAGTGGAAATTACCTTCGATCACCTCTGGTGCTCCCTCTAAAGAGGTGAGCTGGTTTCTGTGGCAGTAGAAGCTCCCTGACACTTCACCAAATCGCACCCCCTTGAAATCAGTTAAACGCTGTCCCTGGCAATTGAAATTGCCCTCCACATCAACCTCTCCCGTGGAGGAATTGAACTTCCAGTTTCCACCTGGAGAAAGGCACACATTAAGCCAGTCTCTCTGCTCCTGTGTCAACTCCTGCGAGTTTTCAAAAAGCTCCTTGTATTCTCTTAGATGTTTCATTGTTTCTCTATATATCGCAATGGGAAAAGGCGCTTTGAGGATCCCCCTAAAGTGTCATTTTGAAGGGCCGGGGCCCGGCATCATAAAAGTTACTTACTAGTCTTTCTATTGTAGTGCTGCCACACTTCATCCAACTGCTTAGGGTCTTTCACTATACTCTCCCACCAGCCTCCACCATCCTGAGGCACTAGTGTGCCGTCTTCTCCCTTATGGTACTCAGTGCTGATGACATCAATGACAAATGTCTTGGGTTCAAAAGGAAATGACTTGATGTACTGAGCAGAGCCTACCTTGCCACCCCCAGCGTCATCAGCTAGTCCAGGCAAGTCAATAGAGCCACTAGTAAAGCTCCAGTCCTTATCAGCATCCTTGAACACAATGGCATCTAGATAGTAGGGTTTATCATCCTCATCCTTGAACACAGAGCTCAGTCGGTTGTTCTGAAACATGGTGCCAGGAGTCTCTCCTGCTTCCTTGCCTATATCAACCCACTCATCTTCTGTGCCCTCTATGCCACCCAAGGGTTCCTGATTAAGGAGCTTCTGGATGACACTAACTATGACACCGGATGTATAGGGAGCAGAGGCACCAGACTGCCCAGAGTCTGCGAACTTCTGAACCAGAGACTTGATCTCAGGCACGAAGTCTTTAACAAGAGGTGTCTCACCCTGGGCCTCAGATCTCTTTAGTAATCTATCAAGCTCATAGTCAGCCTTGCTCATAGTGCCCTCATTGATGACATCAGCTAGAGGCAGCATAGTGCAACCCTCATGCAGGTGTCTAACGAGAAGAGACAGGATCTCCCTTTCCACCAACCAGTTCTCGTAATTGTTTACTTTTGTTACTTTCATATCTTATGTATCCATTTCACTCAGTTTATATCACAGCTTGCAGGGGAAGGAACATCACTAGTTATCCAGAGCGAGACAGGTGACCAAGTCTAGCTGGAGAGGAGACACCGACGACTGAGAGCGACAGAGAGGAACCACTGGTTAGACCTCTTTGTACTAATAGGCCAAATAGGAGATCTGGATCGACTACCATAGGTCTTTATTGGCTCTGCCTTTTGACTCTTATAGATCCTTATTGACTCTGCCTTTTGACTCTGCCCAAGGTTACTATATAGAATTGCTTAAGCGAACCCAAAGCCGAGTTCTACCCCCCGCGTATTGGCCCCCTCTCTAGGGTCCCCTAAAAACCCACCGTTTATTCCGCCAAACCCCCCTATTTACAGGGGATCCTTCTGGGGACCCCTAAGGGGATTCCCCCTTATATTTAGGCTATACGCGTGAGGGGGGTTTACCCCCATTTTAGGGACCCCAATTTAGCCCCCCTCCGGCTTTCCCAAAGGGGACCCTTACTGGACGATCTTAATAAAGATGGTGCCTATGAGTACTAGTGAGAGGAAGCTGATGGCTACGCTGTAGCATACTGCCTCTAAAACTGAGATGAATGGAAATCCTTTTTTCATGTGCTTTGTTGTGATTGGTTATGAGACAAATATAGGACCTAGTCCCGAGAAGACCCTGAAGGTCCTGTCTTTTTCTAGGACCTTAAAAGATGGTCCAGATCAATACAGCCGTTACCGAGACAACTCCGAGACCTACACCTAGTATCATATCTAAGGTGTCTGCCTGATCTGCTTTAGTCATGCGGGAGAACTCCCTTCTCAATCTCTTTATTCTTCTGATCATGTGCTATGTGGTTATGATGCAAATATAAGGTGCGTGGCCGGGGGAATCCCGAGGGTTAGACTGGAAAGCCCCATCTCCTCTTGGGTCTCTTGGCTACCACCTCTGCCTTGGCTCTTCTGGCAGACTCCTTCTTGGAGAGGCGGTGCACAAAGCGGAAGAAGTCAAGGTGTGCACTATAGATGGCTTGCTCCTGTGGGGTGAGGTGGGTTGGTGTCATGGTTGCTGTCCTTTATTTGGTTAGAACAAATATAGACACCAACCCCGGAAAGTCCTCGAAGGTTCTACCACTGTGGAGGATTGTCCTCCTGGAACTCTAGTGAGTAAAGATGAGAGTTATCGTTGTACTTGATCACATCCTCCCACCAGCGGATTCCCAGCGAGAGCCTTGGTACTGCGAACTTCATGACATCCTCGTCGTGCACATAGAAGAGCACATCGCGACGACCTCCTGTGTCAGGCTCAGGGTTGCCCTTGGCATCTAGGTCTGGCTTGGTGACTAGTGTGGTCTTGTACTTCACCCTTACTCCCATGTCCTCCTGGAAGAAGTTGACGAAGTCCTGAATCTCGCTCTCCTCTAGTAGAAGGCCTGGCCACACGCAAAGTTGCTTGAAATTTTCCATTGTGATATTGTGATTGGTTATGAGGCAAATATAGGGTCTGGTGCCGCGGAACTCCCGTTACTTTGACTCGTAGTACCCCATGAGCTCCCGGTTCCTCCAGTCTATGTCCAGCTGCAGTCGGTGTAGCTCTGCCACCTGCATGAGGTTGACCCCTCTGGTACCGGCTTCACCTAGCAGCTTCTGTAGGTCAACGAAGTGCCCGTTGCGGATCCAGTTGACGTCCGAGAGGTTCTGGGCTTCATACAGCAGATCCCTGGCCTCTCCCAGGAGTCTCCAGAACTTGTTGCCCTGTCGCATGTTGTAGAGGATGGCGAGGATGGGAATGGACAGCATGAGTCCAGATGCCATGGAGTGGATAACTCTAAGGGTGAAGTGGACGTCCTTTGACATGAGCAGGAAGAAGGGTGCTCCCAACAGGATGGAGAGTGTCAGAGTCACCACCTTCAGGGAGGTGAGGTAGACAAAGCGAGTGATGAGTTTGTTGATCATGGTGCAAACATAAGCCAGATCCTCGTAGTGAGCCCGATAGTTCCTAGAGCTTCCACTTCTGTGGTTCAGCCCGGTCCAACATCCCTTGGGCTCAGAACTGAATGAGGTCACAGGCCATGTCACCTATGGGATCTCCATTGAATAGGATAGGGTAGTTGGGATCCATGCCTGAGATCATGATGTCACTGATGAGTGCATCAATGGTGGCAAAGGACTTGGTGTAGTAGCTGCAGTCTAGTGTGTACATATTATCGGGTTGTGCTGCTAATGTACTCCTTAGTGCCGAGGAGACCCAGATGATCTCCAGCTATAGTGTCCGGTGGGTCCATCCCCGTTTGGCCCCCTCGCGTACGCCCGCCCTGGGTGGTAAGGGGGCTATCCCTCTACTAAAAAAAAGCCTCTGTATATGAGGCCTTTAGTGAGTGTATATTTTATGTGAGGGTTTAGCTTACTCCGCTTAATCTGCTGTAAAGATATTCAGCTTCTTCTTCCGTGTTATTTAGGTCAAGAACTCTTCCTTTATACGTGATCTCTGGCTTATTTATATCCACAGTGACATTACCATTAGAGACGTAAGCTACTATAACCCCGGGTTTAATTTCTTTTACTCCGGTTATAAAGCCATATTCATTAGAAGCATCTAGAGTTCTGTGTAGTGAATCTATATCTTTTCTGTCTTGCTGATTTTCAAACCCTAATGAGTTTTTAGCTCCTTGTATCATTTTACCTAGGAAACCTTTAGGCTTTTCTCTGAATTCTGTGAATTCTTCGAATACTTGAATATTTTTCATTCTGATGTTTATTTTTATATATCCCTGGATTGTGATTTATTCTACCTTTCCGTCATTGCCATCCATTGCATCATGGACAGCATTTAGATTGTCTAAAGAAGTGGTTAACTGGGAATACATCCAGGACTCTAATTCTTCGCCCTTCTCCATTCTCTCTTTAATCATGTTTGCATAATCAGCTATTCTCTCAAGTTGACCCAATGCCATTTCTTTCAATTCAGCTAATGTGTCTCTACCTTTATCTTCGTTCAGAAGGTCTTCGTATTTAGATATATGTCTCATTCCATTGTTTTCCTTTATATATCGCTAATATACAAAAAAGCCCCGAGGGTGTCTCGAGGCTTCTAAAGAATTAGACAGGACTATAATTCCTCGGAGTAAGAGCTTAATATGGATCCTCCGATTGGTGCTGCTGAGTCTGGGATAGCCTTCGCATAAGACTCCGTATAGATCTCATCACCATGAGAGGAGAAGATAGAGTAGCCCGTGGGACTCTCTTTTTTAATCTTTCCCATCTCTAGCATCTGTAGAGCTTCCTCTAGTTCCGCTTCGTTTTCGAAGTATTCCATTACTGGTGAGTTCTCAAACCCATCTAGGTCGTCTACTGTCACGCTATCGTCTCCATTCAGCAACCAATCACAGGCAACTTGAAGAGCAAACATAGCAGCCTCTCTAGGTGTGTTACCAATCCCATTTGCAACGCAACCGAATTCAGCGTCTGGGTTTTCACCCTTTAGGGAGATCTCAACTAGGGTCTTCTCGTTAGGCTCCATTTCCATCCCGAAGGATTCAAATAATTTAACGTGTTTCATTTTATTGTTTTTCCTTTATATATCGTAAAGCATCTCAGTGAAACAGATGGTTCTATAAGTCCGCGTGGGGTGGCAGTTCCAGAGGTCTCTTGGGTGGCAGGGCCAGCATTTCCTTGTGTTCTGGTAGAGCCTTTAATCTCTTCTTCTTAACTGGAGCTTCGTATTCAAATTCCACCTCCTCCTCGTGCTCCTTGAAGAAGCCGAATAAGCCGCCTAGTATGATGATAAGGATTGCTAGTTTCATTGCTGTAGTGTTATATCGGTTACCTTTTCATTTGCCACGTCTATCAGATAGACCAAACCCTTTACCTCCACCTCCTTGCCGTCGAGGTCGTCTATGAGGTACCTGTTGCCGTCCGAGTCTATGAATGTCACATCGTCTGTCCAGTCTAGTGGGTAGATGAGCTGCTCCAGTATGTCCTTCTCCTTGTCCATGAATGTGGTGCGACCCCAGTTGTCCTCCACCGCTTCGCATCCTGTTATGATTATCCTTTTTTCCATATCGCTAATATAAGACCAGATCTCGGAATAACCCCGAAGGGTTTATTCTTTAAAGGAAAAACCCGGGCCCAGCTAGCCGGATATCCGGAAGGGCCCTTTTGAAGGTTCATCCCACACCCTAGGGTTTAGATTACCATGTCCCTGACCTTTCTGAGTGTCTTTAACTCCTTGGTCGTCTCCTCTAAGTCTGCTCCAAGACCACTGATTATACCTCGTAGGACCTCTAGATCCCGACTTCTTTTGCTTGTCTGGTTGTAGGCATCAACAAGAGATAGAGTTAGATCCTTGAGCTCCTTTAGACCCGCTACCACTTTCCTAGAAGTGATCTCTCCTAGAGCTCCGCTATAGCGTATCTTTACCCCTTGCTGGTACTCATAGAAGTCGTTTCTTTTCTTATCTGTCTTCTCCGTAGCAAGTCCGAGCCAGATCGAGACATATGAGATGTGATTGGTTGTTGTTCTGGTGAACTTCCCAGCGGGTGTGATTACTCCCCTCTCGAAGTCGATCTCGGCAACAACTGTGTTGTAGCTAATGATTCTATTCTTGCTGAGGTCGATAAGTAGGTTTGGTCTTGGGTTGAGTAGTATGTTCATGCAGCTAATATAAGGCAGAGCTCAGAAGAGAACCCGAGGGTTACCCTTCTTTACCCCATTCCTTGTGAGCTTTTCTTATGAAAGTACCAAAGCCACCACACCCGATGGTGAATCCAAAGGCATACCAAGCTCCATTATTGTTGGGAGCGTAGACTGCCACGTCGTCCCAGATGAGCATGCCGACAAAGTCAAACCCGACAATCAGCCCGTGCCAGAGACCTCCCCAGAATCCATACTGATGACCCGCTGGAGGCTGACACTGCATGACTTCGTTGTCAGCACAGCCGGTTAGCATAAACAAGCCCACTAGGGCAACTATTAAAAAGAATGAGTGTTTTTTCATGGTGCTAAAATAAAAAAGGATCCCGTAGGATCCTTGAAGATTGTTTTAATAATTAGGAGGAGTGAAGAAGAGAATGCGTACTCCGCCTTCTCTGAACTCAGGCTCTGGGATGATGACACCGTCTAGCTTAGCCTTGTCCTCCTTAGGGATGTTGTACCACTTAGCAACATAGTCTACACCCTGAGCGAATCCGATGGGTTCGTCTCTGGACATGCTACCTCTAGTGTAGCCAAGATCCTTCAGGTATTCCTCTGCCTTGCCGATGGCATCAAAAGTTCCACTTGCTGGGAAGCTCACCTCGTGGAGAACGGGTCTGCCTAGATAGGACTCGTGCTTTCTTTCAAACTTGGAATCCGACTCGTTTACGAAGCTTTTGAATGTGGTGATGTTTTTCATGCTTATGTGTTATTTGTTTTCGATTAGAAGCTCTCCAAGAACTTCTATCTTACCAACGAGCTCTTGAAAAGCCACCTGAGAGATGTTCATAGAGTTTCTAGTTGCTTCATATAGGTCCGTTAGTAGATCATCGTATTCTTTCTTAACCTTTTTCATATCCAATTTGCCATCCACCCTTTTTTGGTAGTATGGAAGCTTAACGTGGAAATGGTGATATGTTAGTAAAGCATCTCCTCCCTTCTCTTTCGCTGCCTTGGATATCTTTGCTGCTCCTGCTAATCTATTTTCTGCAAATTCCTGATGTGTCTCTTTCTTCCCTCTTGCTTCGGAAACTTCTTTCACACAGTTAGGAACGGGTCTACCGTTTTTATCCTTAGTTCCGATCTGCTTGTAACCATCCCAGCAGGGATCTTTTTTCTCGAGTATAAATTTGTTATAGTCTTGTATCATACTCTATATATCACGGAAAAGCAGAACATTTTTAAAGAACAACCTCGTCTTCTAAATCCACTATGGTTTCATCTCCCTTTGGGATGTCAACGTAGCCGCAGCCCTTGTAATGCCGCTGGTATTCAGCAGCCTTCTCCTGGAAGTGTTTAATCACATCCTTTGGAATTTTCTTACCGAAGCAGTCTTCAAAGATGTATTTGTAGATTCTAATCGATGCGTTTCCTACCAGTCCTGGAGTTTCGTTGTGTTCTATACACCAGGTCTTTCCCTCGTTATCTATGGCGATGTCTAAACCAACAAAATTCAAATTCGGGTAAAAATCAAAGATGGCTCTTGCTATGGGCTTGACCCCCTTCCAGTTTTCAAAGTCCTTTAGTGGAACAGGAACCCATTTAAACTTAGACTTGGCTTCCCCATTTTCGGACTCGTTGATCCTTAAAGACTTGGACTTTTTATTAATTGGGATTCTGTGCCAAACCCCAAAGGCTTTAATCTTAGGACTGTTCTTGCCCTTAAAAAGCATTATTCTATACTCGTTTTCTATAGTGATGCACTCCTGATAAACGTCAAATTTCCTATTCACAAGATCTTTCCTGTCGTCTATTTTTTCGACACCCTTAGACTGATACGAGTCGTCTTTCTTTGCTATAATAGGAAACTTTAGCTGTCCCAGATCTCCCTTATAAAAAACGGTTTTAGGAAACCACGGGGCATTCATTTTTTGGGCTTTGAGGGCTAAATCTTTCTTCCCTGGATCGAATTTTTCCGGGTGATTGTAGACCAGTTCTTTCCTGGGGATCTCACCCTTTTTGAGAAGATGTTGGGACCTCTCGGGGTTTCTCCAGAAGAGAAGAGGAAGGTCTTTGTCTATCCTATTGAAGTCTCCCTCATCGTAGAAGTCTTCCCAGTAGTTTTTCATGTCCTTTCCTATAACTTCCTCGACGTCCTGAAACTTCAAAGACGAGAATATCTGAACTTTCTTTAAGAAGTTCCAAATCGAGTTCTTATTGAAGTGGTCGACAAAGCTCTCAAATAGAATTAGGTGTTTCATATGCTATATATCGTTAATATAGGACATAGCCACGTAGCAAAAAAGAGGTCTTAGGAAACCCCCGAATCCTAAGACCTTCTTAACCCCACATATAAACCAAACCAAACTTAATCCTTGTTGACCCTCTTTTGTAGGTCCTCCCAGTAACCCTCCTCGCTACGGTACTTGTGTACTGGTGTGAGTTCCTCTGGAAATGCATTTAGCAGTCGAGCGGTGTTTACTCCATCTGCGAGCAGGAACGCATCGACTAGTTTTGTGTAGAAGCCTCCTGCCGAGCCTCTGATGTAGAAGAGAAGCTCCCGCTCCCATCTAGTAACTTCTTTTTCCTTTTCGGTCATGTTTAGAATGGATTGTTCGTCCCGAAGGAAACCGCGTTATAGATTGTGATTGCTGCCAATGCGGCTGAGAATAAAACTGCGAAGGTAAACTCCTTGTTCTCTTTGATCTTTTTCATTTTCTTATTTGTGATTGGTTATGATGCAAATATAGGGTCAGGCTCCGAGGTATTCCAGAAAGAATTTGGCTCTTTCTTTGCCTTTTTCTTTAGCGAGCTGAGCTATCCAATTCATGGCGTTCATCAGCTCGCAGACCTGTCCCATACTTAAGCCAGCTCTGAATGTGTCTATCCCCTGCTGTCCTCTCTCGTTCTCCGTCTTGTAATCTAAAGCGTGGTAGCCGTTGCGGGAGTTCCACATGAACTCGATGCCAAGGTGCTTCACATTGCTGTTAAGCATGTCCTGTACGCGATCTAAGTCTTTTGCTGTTGTTCTGTAAGCCATAGGAATTCTGATTGGTTGTGATGCAAATATATGGCGAAGT
>Ga0209086_10004223_pt1 | contig 10690 bp, 9 predicted proteins | sample M_130207_XF_Meta_FD_187312 | JGI IMG/M metagenome (GOLD analysis project Ga0209086, IMG submission 187312) | Freshwater microbial communities from Lake Montjoie, Canada to study carbon cycling - M_130207_XF_MetaG (SPAdes) (version 2) | ecosystem: Environmental > Aquatic > Freshwater > Lake...
GGAGGCATTCATTTCCTTCTTTGTTACTTTTCTGTTTTTCCACAGAGATTCCAAAATTCCAGAAAGTACTCCTGGTTGGTTTTGAACAAAGTGGAATGTCTCAGATCCACAGTTAATACTTGAATATTCAAATCCAGGCAAATTTAAATATTTCTTATCAAGAATAACTGTAGAATAACACATATTGTGGGCAATCATTATACTTGGATACAAACTTGCGAAATCCAATCCAGCTACTGGTTTTTGGTAGTATCCAACTTTTGCTTCAAGAACTGTTGCCCCTTGGAATTTTGAATCCTTGTCACCACGAGGTAACACTGGGATTAAATAACCTGATTTACGTGTTTCATAAGCAATTTGACTAAATACTTTAATACTTTGACCCCTGGTGATAAGATATTCCAGAGGAACCCTTGTTACCTTTGCCATCTCCAGGTGATTAGGAAGTACAGCAAACTTTTCAAAAAGAAGAAGACACAGGTTAGTATCCTGAACACAATATTTTCCAACTCTTGTTCTTTTTTCACGAGTCCCTCCGGTTTTTGACCAAGCATCGAAAATTTCTTTGGGAGTTACATCATCTTTTCCTTCACCCAAGAAATGTTCACCAACATTGTTCAGTTTGTAGGATTCCAATTTAAAGTCCTTTTTAATAACCTGAAGTAAATCTATATGGGTTCTTCCTACAAGTCTAGTCATTTTCCAATCATTAAAACCAGATTGTTGATTATTCAAAATTTTCTTTTCAATCTCAGTACGATAACTAAGTAATTTTGATTGATAATTGAATGAGTCTTCAATTTCAAGAACTTTTGCTCTTTCAAAAAGATAACCATTATCGAAACCAAATATATTATAACCTACAATGATATCTGGATCAGTATCATTAATAAACTTTGAATAATCAAGCAACAATTGTTTTTCTGATTTAAATTGTAAAACAGTTGTTGAATCTATTGAATCACATGTTCCGAGATTAAAAAGGTATTTTTCTGTTTTTTTGGAAATAGAATCCTTAAGAATACAACAAATTTGTGTAACACGGTCATTTTTCTTCATAGCATTTGGAAAAGATCCATCTTCACTACAAGCTTCGATATCAAAATAAAGTATTCGGACATCACTCATTTTATTATTAAATTCTGGTGCTGAGTTATTTATGGAATTCCAAGAACAATCAAATAATTCTAATTCTTCATTAAGGGAATATTTACCTTGTTTTATAGTAACCCATCCAGCTGTTAGAATATCACGCAAATGTGTTAACCTGAGAACTGGATCAATGTTGGATTCATAAAGTGGAAATGAATAATCTTTTCCACTTATTTTAAATATAGAGGAATCTATACGATACCGAACAGATCTCATAGCTTTACTTGAATAAAATGATAGTTTCAAAAACTTACGAATTTTATTATTCTCGAATCCATAATACTTTTTTCTTTCCAGAAATTCAATATTTTTAATACTTTTGATTCCAGAATTGGCAAATGTTTCACGCATAGTATATATACACGTTGAATCCCAAGTTATCGGTACTTCAATAAAAAAGAATGGATAGAAATCATTTATACGCAAACTTACGGGACTTCCTGAATCATTAATTCCAAATACAAAAATTTTATACTCCATAAAAGTAGTTTCTTCATTTACAAAATCCTCACAATACCAATCAAGTGTTTGAAAAATTAAGTCTTGGGAAATATCTAAATTCTTTTCACGAACACTTAAGTCCCACTTAACGATATTAGCCATACTTATTAATTAATTAAAGTAATAATCCACCAGACTTTATATGGATTTAATTGGGTATTTATGGAATATTTATAAATTAAAATAATATTAGAAATAAGTAATTAGTAATTAGTAATAAGTAATAAGTAATAAGTAATAAGTAATAAGTAATAAGTAATAAGTAATAAGTAATAAGTAATAAGTAATAAGTAATAAGTAATAAGTAATTAGAAATGTATTACAAAGAAGATATTTTAATAAATTTTTTAATAATAGTATGTATTCTTCTTATTATTATTATAAATTACACATATGTTTATGATGATACTGACTGGTTTACAAGTACAATAAGTAATCAAAAATATAGAGTTAGAAATGGTCCAGAAAGTATTAAACAAATGAAATGTGATTTATTGGCAAATTTAAATAATAAATTAAACTTTATAATTTATTCTTTGTCTAAAGAACCAAATAAAAGTGATTCAATAAATAGATTACTTAATAACTGGAGTCGTGGTATAGTTATTAAAGAAATAGGAAGTATGGAACCAGAAGCCGCGTATGTTATAAATAAACAATATTTATCAATATGTTTAAAAAACTTTTGTAATTCTAAAAATTGTCAGAAGTATACCTTAGATAATATAAATTTATTAACTTATGTGGGGATACACGAAATGGCACATATAATGTCTGAAGAAATCGGACATGGAGATGAATTTAAAACTAACTTTAAGTATTTATTAGATTATTCAAAAAAATTGAAATTATATGACCCATTATTAAAAGATGAATTTCCTGTTTTTATAGAACTAAATAAATTAAAAACTCCAGATAGTTATTGCGGAGTTTCAATAATTAATTCAATTAATTAAAATATTATTAATTATTATTAAATTAAAATATTATTAATTATTATTAATTACTCAATTACTAATGTCGAAACTTAGAAAGGTTCCTAAACCACCTGCCGCGTTAATAAAGAAAGCCAAGAAATACCATATCAAGGTTACCAAAAAAGTTGGTCGTAAGAGAGTATACAAACGCGTTAGCCTTCTTAAAAAACAAATTAAGAAGGCTATACGTAAATTGCGCAAGTCCCGCAAGGTTTGTAAATCCCGTAAAGTTCGTAAGGTTCGCAAGGTTCGCAAGTCCCATTTCGGAGGTGCTCAACCAGCTACATATGATCCAATGGTAGCCAAATTTGGCTATAACATGCCAGTTGAGCAATTTCCAGGTACCCAGAGTCAATCAAGCTCTTATGTATCGGATTTAGCAAGAAACTCTGCTAGACCAACTGATTTCCAGTTACCAGTTGATTCAGTCCCAACATACGGTACTTACAAGGCATTTTTTGGCCAAGATGTTCCATCTGTACCTCCACCACGCTGGAATTTTATGGGACAAGCTGACGGAACAATGGTCGCAGTAGGATCTCCATTTTATCGTTATGATGCTCCATCAACAGCATTTGGTTACAGAACCAAGTCCAAGAAGTGTAAAAAAGTAAGAAAATCTAAAGCAAAACCCCGCCGTCGTCGTTACAACGTTGAAGGTTCAGCTTGTAATAAACTAAAGAAACGTGTTTGCCAGTCAAGTCCCAACTGCGCATATACCAAACGTGGTTGCCGTCGTCGCCCAGGTGTTAAGGGTGGGTTAGTATTTGAAGGACCTTCTCTTCCTGGATTCGGCAGACGTTATAAGCCTCGCACATATCGCAGCAAATGCTACGGAAAAGGTAAATCAAGATACTGTCTTAGATTAAAACCTAAACGTAAAGATCTTTATTATGTATCGCATCGCCGTAAGAGTAGATTTGGCTATGATCCAATAAAATATCTCGGCCAAAACATACAATCATCAGCAAATCGTATAAAAACATTATCAGGTAATGCTTATAGAGCTGTGGTTAATCCATTCAATTAAAAACTAACATTTTTAAGTGCCTCGAGTGTTTCAGATGAAAACTTTTTAGGATAAATAACATTAAAAAGAAGTATTAATTTTTTTGAAAATCCATCAATATTTATTAAATAACCATCATTTTGTCTTACTATTTTATTATTAACAATAATCTTATGTTCAACTTCAAAAGGATCTTTAAATATTTTATTAAATCCAATTAAAGACTCTTTTAAAGAAATATCGAAATTATAATAGATATTTCCATTTTCAAAAAAATAAAGAGAATCATTTAAGATAATTTTATATTTATTTTGAAGTGGTATAGTCAAATTATAACATTTTGGTATATATATTTTTTGAGAATTACAATTTAACTTAGAACAATTTGAAATCCATCCTTCACCTGTACATTCCATACATACATTAAAATGTTCTGAAAAACCACAACCTGCGCAAAATATACATAATTCTTTTTCACATCTACATTCACCTTTTACTATTTTTTCCGCTCCCGTAAAATATTCTTTGGGGGTTATACAAATTGTCAATACTTCCTTTGGACTTCCTTTAAACATTGGTTCCCTTTTGAATATTGGTTCCCTTTTGAATATTGGTTCCCTTTTGAATATTGGTTCCCCTTTAAATATATTAAACAATATTTCTGTAGGATCATGTAGGTCTCTCCGAACTTTAGAAAAAAATATATTTTTAAAATCTTGAGAATTAAATAGATGTTCTTTGATATTATCAAATACTATATCTGGTTTATTATCATCAATAAGATATTCATATGCTGAGTTTATTTTTATAAAATTTTCCTTTGCCATTGGATCACTACATTTATCTGGATGATACTTCATAACAAGTCTTCTATAATTTTTTTTAACATCCGCTTCTGTATAATTTCCATCCAATTCCAATAACTTCCTAGCCTCAAATAAATTCATTAGTGATTTCTTAATTAATCTGTCACCCCTTGTCAAAATGGGTCAATTAATAGAATCTCTCATTAATTTATTATTGTTATTTACGCAATTTTTTTAATAACTTGTTTTTAATACTTCTTTTTTTAATAACTTGTTTTTAATACTTCTTTTTTAATATCGGCGAAAACCAAAACGAAGTCTTCTCATTCCAAAGTCATTGGGCAATGGGGTATTTAATGCGTCTTGATAAAACTCATCTAAGTTCTGTACTGGCGCTGCTGGTCGAGCATTAAGAGCTGAAGCTACAGTTGCTCGGCTTTTACTGGGCATTCCTAAAAAGGAATTAATAGAATCATCTTGGCTTTTATTGGGTATTCCTAAAAAGGAATTAATAGAATCATCTTGGCTTTTTCTAGCTCTTAATGCGTTAAGCTTGTTACGAAGCACATTATTAACAGCTTTTCCAGGGCGTTGAGAGAAAATATTTTGGACAGGTGTTGTCATTCTTACATTGCATTGGCTAACTAAAGTACTGTAAGCCTTGAAACCTTTTCCGGTCTTCTTAAGAAGTGGTACTCCTACACGTTTGCATGTAGATAGAACACGGCGAAGATTGGCAATCTTCTCGGCAGGGTTTTTTCCAGTTACACCCTTGAGAGTTGTAATGAATCCTGGAGCACGCGATTTACCATTTAATATCATAGAGTAATTATTTCTTAATAATTCTTTGGCTGCCTTCATGTTAATAGATCCTGGTTTGGAAGCTCGTGGGGTCTTTGGTTCGGATGAACCACTGTTACACTTCTTAAGATTTCTTCTTAATATACATTTACCAGATGCCTTGCAACGTACCTTACCTCCTTGGCAAGGTTTCTTTCTACGTACTGAGCCCTTAGCTGCCGAGGTTCTACGGCAACACATTGAATCCGTTCCTGGCATTCTGAATTGGGAATAACCCTCCATACAAGGAGGTGGCATTGTGCAAGTAGCTAAATCTCTAAATGAACCTGGTCCAATTGACATTTTGCTTTTTAATAATAATAATAATTATTATTATTTTTTTTTAAGAATTAAATTTAATTAATTTAATTTTGAATAAATGAAATTAACAATTACAAATGAGGGGACACTTTTTATTAAGTAATAAGAAAGACCTCTATAAAATCTTAAAAATCCCTCTTTAGATAAATTATGGAATAAATCACTCGAGGAAATATTAGTTTCACTTCTAATTACATTTTTAATAGTGTCAAAAGGATAATATAAAATTCCGCTAATAGTTTTTGATAAAAACGCATTTATTACTTCATTGTCATTGGTAGTATTTAAATGTTCTAAAATTTGAAAAGTAGTACCAGATTGGAAACAAATTAAATTAGAATACCATAATCCCCTATAAAAGTAAGACTTATTAAATTCTTTATAAATGTTTGAATAACTCATACCTAGGCCCATTTTTTTTGTTCTAATAACCCAAAGTGAATTAAGTAATAGTGATGAAGCCCCTTGGGCTATAAACCCCGCTGAAAATGTCCCTACTTGTTTATTTTTTAATTCATTATAAACATTAAAATAAATTAAGTAATGTAATCCATATACAGTAGGATTAAGAATTACACCATTCGTTAAATGAGAAGTATTAAATAACCTTTTATTATTTAGTTGTGATTTTACTTTTAAAACTTCCAGTGGATGGGTTATTAATGTACCTACAAAACCACTTATAAATGCTTCCATTCTCCAATTTTAATTCTTTTGTTCTTTTAATTTTTTAAGTGTCTTTTCAGCTGCATACTGTTCAGCTTGTTTTTTATTTCTCGCAGTCCCTTGTTCGTATTCGCGAGACTCAATTACTACTACAACTGTAAAAATTCTATTATGTGGGGGACCTTCGGTCTTTACTATAGTATATTCAGGTGTACAATTCTTAAAAGTTACTTGAGTGTACTTCAGTAAAAGATCTTTATAATTATCTTCCAAAAGTACTTCTGTAAAATCGAGAGTATTTATTAAATTAATAACAAATGAATTGACAGCATCAAATCCAAGATCTTTAAAAATCGCTGCTAAAAAAGCTTCAAAAGCATCTTCTAAAATTTTTTGACTATTTCTACCTTTTATATTTTGTACGTGGTTACTCATAAGGATGTACTCTCCCAAATTAATTTGTCGAGCAAGTTTAGACAATTGAGAACCGTTTACTAATTTAGTTTTTACTCTCGTTAGAAATCCCTCATCCTTATCAGGGTACTTATTAAATAAATAATTTGCTATAATAAAACCCAACACAGAATCTCCTAAAAATTCCAAACGTTCATTATGTTGGTTTAAGTATTCTTGTAAAGGTTCTTCTCCAGTGTACCTCTTGACTGCTTTATAAATTGATTTATGAACAAGTGAACGTTGATAATACATTATATTTTTTATTTTCATTCCAATGATATCTTGTATCTGCTCTCTAGTAACGTGTGGTTTAGAAAAATCATGAGTAAGTAAGTCATCTTCTATTTGTTTTTGTATTATTATGCTTTTATCTTCATCAATAAACTTGTACCCGGAATTTTTATTTTCATTCAATTTATCACAAATTGATTCAGGTTCAGAATCAGATTCAGAATCTGATGAATGTGTGATAAATTGGTTAACTTTTGAATTATTTGAATAATTAGCATAATTTCCTTTGTAAGTTGACATTAAATTAATTCTTTTAATTACTTAATTACTTTATTTTTTAAGTAAATTAATTATTTGTTAATAAATTATTAATAATTAACGAATTAAATTATTATTTTAAATTAAGAATGGGTTTAATAACTAATCCAATTGAAAAAGATTTTTTTAAAAAATTACTACTAAGTGTTACTACTCGTTACAGTGCGTCAAATGCTAGAAAATTTTACATAAATTGTTTAGAAAAATCTGGGTACTTCGATCCTGTTAAAATAATAGAACCTGAATCAATTTATGATCAATTAAATGAAGAAGATTTATATGAGCAGATGAAAGATTTCTATAAAGAAAAAGAATTCTATGAACCAAACTTTTGTGAAATATGTAAAAATGAAATTGAACCAGGTGAAATATGTAAATTCTGTACTATTCCCTTTCGGGTCAAGGGCACGAATATTCCCTTTCGGGTCGAAGACACTAATACATATACTCAAAATACTCCAATTGGTTTCAGTGAGTCACAACAAATGTCACAACGAAATATTTATGGAACTGATTTCAACAGAACATTTATAGGTCTATTAGATGATATTAGATTAGATACTGGTAACAGATTATCTGAAATTCAAACATGGATAAATATGTCTAAAGAGGAGGTTGAATTAAAAAAAATAAATGACATTATCTCTTCTGCCTTGGAAGTTCTCAAATTATCTGATCAAGATAACATTCGTAAAATGGCAGTTAATATGTTTTGGAACATTAGTAATTATTATAAAACAAATGTGCTTAAATTAAATTCAAACAAAGGAAATTTAAGAACTGGTTATATCATATTAGTATTAGATTACTCTATAAACTATTTCGGAAGAACAAAAAATATAGATTCAATAGTTCAGTCCGTAGAGGGAGGTGATTTATCGATGATACCAGAAGCTCGTAAAAATATTAAGAAAATATTTTCAGACTCACGTGATTATTCATTCGTTCTTTTAGATTCTGAACCAAAATTAATCAGTTCGTTATGTAATCTTGAAAATAAATTTCCACAGAGTATTACAAAAAAAATTAAACAAACAAAAGCTGATTTAATTAATTATAAAATATTTAATAACCCAATAACAAATGTCGAATTAGCTGCTTGTATTTACTATATAACCAGTATACCTATATATAAAGGAGGTGTATTACAAGAAAAAACAGCATTTATTATTGATTCTGAAAGTACAAAAATTACACAGGAATTTTTAAAAAAATATTGTGGATCTATGTCATTAACTGTACTAAAAAGAAAGATAGAACTAATAATTGAATTCTATAAAAAACATCCTGATTTAAAACAAAAGATTATTATTGTTTAACAAAGTTAAACGGGTTTAATTATTAATTATTAATAGTTGGTGTATTTGGATCATTTACAATTGGATCAATAAATTTTTCAGCCATATACTTACCAAACTTAACATCTACAGAATATTGATCTTCACCATCTTCTAATTTTCTTTTCATTTTCATCATTTGTTTAAAAATAGGAATATCCATATTGTCACTTAGTACAGTTTCATATAGTAACTTATTTTCTTTTTTAAAAGTATCAAATTCTGTTAATTCGTTTATTTCAGAAATGGATTTTATTTTTTTTAATGACAATAATTTATTAACAAATTCTTCTATTTCACTGGACAACATTGATAACTTTAATAATATATTTCATTTAATTTCTTAAATTAATTCTTTTTATTTTTGCGAATAAGAAAAACTATTAATAAAACTAATAATATAAGTACAAATATAAGACCACCTGAAATCATCGGTACAGCTCCAAACATTTCTTTAGAATTCATAATACTTGAAAATAAAGTATCTCTTGGTCCAACTGGTAATAATGGCTTAACTACCTCATTTGTTTCAGGCAATTCTTCTAATGGAAATCTTTCTTCCGATGTATTATTCATTCCTTCCATAGTTTGATCAGCAAATTGTTGTTTCATTGTATTAAAGATTTGTTTACTTTTATAATAGTCAGATAAATCTAATTGCTTTTGAAAAGCATTCTCAATATTTGTGTCCGATTCTGGGTAATCTACACAAGTTGTTAAGTAGTCTGTGGTAAAGTCGTTTTTACAACCAAAGTACGACGCTCTTTCTGATACAGGTAGTTCTTTGTTAAATAACTGAACAGAAATATTTTCAGTCTCCATATTTGTTTTCTTAATAAATATTATTATTTTATTTTACTATAAATTAACAAAGTTAATTTAATTATTTTTTTACAAATCGTTTAAATACTTAAAACAAAATAATTAAGAATAAGTAATTAAGTAATTAGTATTGTTTAACAAAGTTAAACGGGTTTAATAATTAAGTAATTAAGTAATAAATTAAGGGTTAATTCTTTACTGGTTTGATCACCAATCGTTAAAATATTAACCAATTAATTAATGGAAAACATAAACCTTGATGAGATCTGGACAGAACTACTTTCTATAGAGAAAGAAAAGATACCAACAAAAATCAATATGGATTGTAAAAATTGTGGAGAAAATTCCGAAAATTTTATTAAAGAAATTAAAGTTGGAGATGTAATTTGTCCAAAGTGTGGAGTTATCCAAGAAAGTCATTATATTTCAGATGAACCCGAATGGAACAGTTACGTTGAAGATGGTGTTATGAATTCAAGCAATATTCGTTGTGGAGGTCCTGTAGATTCTACAAATCCATATGACTTGGGAAATACATTCATACCTAAATATATGTGGTCGTTTCATTATGATTCAGAAGGAGTAAAAAGATATACAAATCTTTCAAAAATAGCAATACGTTTAGCTTATTCTACTAAACAACGTGCGTTTGATGAAGGTAAGTATTCATTTGAAAGAATCCAAAGTCAATTGAATTTAACTGATAATGTTTTTAATACTGCTAAATTATTTTGGGGTATTATTCTTAAAACTGATATTCTAAAAAGAGGTGGAAATAGAATTGGAATGAAAGCTTGTTGTATATTTTATGCTTGTATGTCTGAAAAACAACAAAGAAGTCGTGAAGATATAGCAGCAGCTTTTGATATATCTGGAAAAAATGATTTTACTAAGGGTGAAAAAATATTTCGTGAAATTTTTGAAAAAGATACTAAGTATTCCTGGATTCTTTATAAAAATTCTGAAAACGAAACAATGTACTCAAGATATATATCTCAACTTGGACTTCCGTATAAAACAAATAAAATAATGAATCTAATAAAAGAACAATGTAAAGACCATTTATTAGGGATTGCTACAAAATCAGAAATAGCTGGTCTTTTATTTTATACTATTCGTGAAATTATGGAATTAAAACATCCAAATAAATCTGAAGTAGCTAAGATTATTGGTATTTGTAATCCGACACTTAATAAAGTTGTTGAAATTTTAAAGTATTTCTATTCTATAAACCCAGAACTAAAGAAAAAAATA
>Ga0209086_10004225_pt1 | contig 10689 bp, 7 predicted proteins | sample M_130207_XF_Meta_FD_187312 | JGI IMG/M metagenome (GOLD analysis project Ga0209086, IMG submission 187312) | Freshwater microbial communities from Lake Montjoie, Canada to study carbon cycling - M_130207_XF_MetaG (SPAdes) (version 2) | ecosystem: Environmental > Aquatic > Freshwater > Lake...
TGCGGGCGCTGGAGGCCGTGCCGCAGCAGATCGAGAAACTGCTCGGCCAATCCGCCGCGCTCAAACGGATTGCCCGCAAATACGCGAAGGCCGAGGACTTTTTCTTTCTCAGCCGCGGCTACCTGTTCCCCATCGCGCTCGAGGGCGCGCTCAAACTCAAGGAGATCTCCTATATCCACGCCGAGGGCTACTCGGCGGCGGAGATGAAACACGGGCCGATCGCCCTGATCGATGCCAAGACCCCCGCGGTTTTCCTGGTGCCGCAGGATTCGATGTACGAAAAAACCATGGCGAATCTGGCCATGATCCGGTCGCGCCGGGGGCCGATCATTGCACTGGCCACAGAGGGAGACCGGCAGATCCGGGCCGTGGCCGACGACGTTTTTTATCTGCCCCGGGCGCTGGAACCTATTTATCCGATTCTTGCCACCGTCCCGCTGCAGCTGCTGGCGTATCACATCGCCGTCGCCCGCGGCTGCGACGTGGACAAGCCCCGCAATCTGGCCAAGAGCGTGACAGTGGAGTGAGCGTCCGCCGGGGGCGGCCCGGCCCTTGAGGACAAACACCCCGGACACCCCATTAGCGCGGCATCCCAGGCCAGCGCGGGATGGACCAGCGGTGGCAGAGGGCCGCGAAATTTTCTCGCGCGCGGGACGGTTTGTCGGTTTAATTTGCCCCGCATGAAACATCAAAAAGCCTATGCCGCCGCCGGCGTCGACATCGATCTGGGGAATAAAGTGAAGGCCACCCTGCCCCAACTGCTCGCCCGGACGCACCGCCGCGAGGTGCTCGGAAAGGTCGGAGGCTTCGGCGGCCTTTTCGCGCTGGACGTTAAAAAATATCGTCAGCCCATCCTGGTCAGCAGCGTGGACGGCGTCGGCACCAAGCTCAAGATCGCCTTTGCGCTGGACCAGCATGACACCATCGGCGCGGACCTCGTGAATCATTGCGTCAACGACATCGCCGTACTGGGTGCGGAACCGCTGTTCTTCCTCGACTACCTCGGCACCGGCACGCTGGAGCCGCATGTTTTCACGGACATCATCAAGGGCTTTGCGCGCGCCTGCGCGGAGAACGGCTGCGCGCTGATTGGCGGCGAGACGGCGCAGATGCCGGGTTTTTATCAAAAGGGGGAATACGACGTGAGCGGCACGATCGTGGGGGTGGTGGAAAAATCCCGGATGCTCAACGGCCAGAAAACCATCCGCCGGGGCGATGTGGCGATCGGCATCGCCTCCAGCGGCCTGCATACCAACGGCTATTCGCTCGGCCGGAAAATCTTCTTCGATCAGTTGAAACTCAAGCCGTCCAGCCGGTTGCCGGGACTCAAGGGCACCCTCGGACAGGCCTTGCTGCGGGAGCACGTCAGCTACGGACCGCTGGTGCAAAAACTGCTTAAGCGGTTTAACCCCGTCCGGACGTCCGCAAGCCAGCTACCGGCCATCAAGGCGTTCGCCCACATCACCGGGGGCGGGTTTGTGGACAATCTCCCGCGCGTGCTGCCCCGGACGCTCGACGTGGTCATCCGCAAAGGTTCCTGGGAAATGCCGCCGCTCTTCAAAATCATTCTGGAGCAAGGCGGCGTTCCGGAGGAGGAGCTGTATCAGGTCTTCAACATGGGCATCGGCATGGTGGGCATCGTGTCCGCGGACCAGGCCAAGGCAGCACTGAAGTTCATCCGCGCGCAGAAGCATCCGGCCTGGATCATCGGCGAAGTCCTCAAAGGCCGCGGCGAGGCGCGGGTGGAGTAACCCGATTGATTCAGCGGCCGGACCGGTTCATTTTATTAGCCAGCGCGCGATAGGCGAGTGCGGCCAGCACCAATCCTACCAATAAAATCAGGATCAGCGCGACCCCCCGCCAGAACACGCGGTCCAGCACGCGTTCCGCCTCCGCCGTGGTCTGCCGGCTCCACTCCGCCATCTCCGGAGCAGTTTGATGGGCCGAGGCCAACAGCGCATTAAGGTTGCCGGCCGCAACCCCGATCTGGGCCGCCGCTGCGCCGTAATCCGCCACATGAAAAGGCTCCTCCGGAAGGGCGGAGGCCGGACCGTCATTCGTGGAGGATACATAGCGGACAAATTCCGTCAGCGACTGAACAGTGGTATTGAGATTAACGGCCGCGGTGCTGACTGCGGCAAGCGTGGACCGGGTTTCGCCCAAGAGCTCGCGGGACTTGTTGCTCTCGGCGATGAGTCCGTCCAGGACTTGCTGGATGGCCGCCTGCCGCTGATCATTGACGAGCTGGGGCAGCTGCCGGGCCGTTGAGGCAAAAACTTCGGCCGCATCCGCCAGCCGGTCGACGTCCGTGAGCAGCCCCTCGGATTCCGGCTGGACCGCCAGCTGATAGGCCAGCACCTCCACCTGCCAGCTCAGGAGCATCGGCATCCGCTGGCTGTAATACATCGCGCGATCCCCCAGATCATGGATTTCTTGGATGGCGGCCGCAGTCGGATCCAGGCCCGCCAGCGGGTCGAGGTAGAGCAGGCTGAAAATGCTCCCGGGAGAGGACGACTTGGTCGGAGCCTTGCCCAGAGCGGTCACAAACTCCTGAAAGCGGACGGGGCCAATGTAGCGCTGGTGCGGGTTTTTGGAGCGCCATTCCAGAATCAAATCGCGCAGCTCCTGCTGTTGGGAGGGCTTGAGAATGCCCCCCGCCAGCTGCCACGCCTTAGCCTCAAGGCCGCGATGGGCCTCCAGCAATTCCCGGGCGACATCGCCGTAATTTTCCACGCCGTAATCCTCCATCACCATCCGGGCCATGCTGACCAGCACCAGCATGTCCAACGCGTTCACCGAGGCATTGGGCCCGGTGGCGTCGGTGAAGATGGCCGTGGCCTGGCCCAGCTTCCAACGCAAAGCCGCGAGGCGGATGGCAGAGCGATTGGTCTTCGCCGTGAGATCATCGCAGGCCTGGGCGACCGTGGCCACATAGGTGTCGGCGAAGCGCATGACCTGCGCCTGCAAAACCGCGGGCGTGACCGGCCCGGTCGGGCTGCCGCTCAACTGGCCGGGATTCACCTTGGCCTTGGGCTGCGCCGGTGACAGGCGCGCCATGGAGCAACCCGCCGCCCCCAGCACGAGAAACGCCAGCAAAACCAGGCTTGCCAAGTGACCCCAGCGACGGGGCGGATGCGCTTTCCGATGTTGCTTCATGTTATGCTGATTCAGCAAATAAGATTAACAACCGGAACACCCGACGCAACCTCGGAATTCGGTTTCACATCGCAGCAGCAGGTGAAACTGGAATGATGCGATTCCATCTCCGCGGAGGGATACGGATGAAGATCCGAGAGAAAAATCCGACATGGGTTTTTAAACCGGAACCTGCAGTCCGAATGAACCGCCAAGGCGCCAGGGACGCCCAGGGGCAAGACCCGAGCCGGATTCCCAGCGGAATCAGGAAACCCACTGACAAAACGAACCGGGCGCTATTATTATCCCCCTTCAATGGGATCGCCAAATGATGACCCACCGTGAAGAAATCCTCCTACAATGCCGTGGGATTGAGTTCTGTAAGGGTTCAGACAGTGATGGTTGTCTTATTAAATTCAGGTCGGCGTTGCAACTCAACTACATTGATCCGGTTAAAAATAACATCAATTTGCTTGTCGTAGCGGGGCGCATCCTGACACTGCCCCCGGCTCCCTCTCCGGGCCCAAACGGGGAGTGATAAAAAAACCTCCTGAGGGTCGGCCGACGATGGCCAATGCGGGCCAGTCCGGCGCCGGCTTCGAAATATGAATCGCACTGAAATGTTGCACCGGTTGCGGGACGCGCCCGGCCCCTGGGCTGTGCTGGTGATCGGCGGCGGCGCCAGCGGCCTTTCCACGGCGGTCGAAGCGGCGGCCCGCGGCTACCGCACGGCCCTGGTCGAGCAGGCCGATTTCGCCCAGGCCACCTCCAGCCGCAGTTCCAAGCTCGTCCACGGCGGCATTCGCTACCTGCAGCAGGGCCGCCTCTCGCTGGTGCGCGAATCCCTCCGCGAACGGGGCCACCTGCTCCACAATGCCCCCCATCTCGTCCATTCACTCCCCTTCCTCCTGCCGCTCTACTCCTGGTGGGAACGCCCCTTTTACGGGGCCGGCCTCAAGCTCTACGACCGGCTCGCCGGCGATCAGGGCCTTGGCCGATCCCGACACCTGTCCCGGGAGGAAACAATCGCCCGCGCCCCGGCGCTCGCACGCCTGGGATTGCGCGGCAGCATCCTCTATCTCGACGGCCAGTTCGATGACGCCCGACTGGCCATCACCCTCGCCCAGACCGTCGCCGACCTCGGCGGCGCGGCGATCAATTACGTCCGCGTGACGTCGCTTCTGAAGCAAAACGGCCGCGTCTGCGGCGCGACGGTCTGCGACCGGGAGCGGGGCGCGGAATTCGAGGTGCGGGCCCGCGTGGTGGTCAATGCCACGGGCGTCTTCAGCGATGCGGTGCGGCAACTCGACGACGGCGCCGCGCCGGACTTGCTGGCGGTCAGCCGGGGCACCCACCTCGTGCTGCCCAAATCCTTCTGGCCGGGGGACTGCGCGCTGATTGTTCCGCGCACAACGGATGGCCGCGTGCTCTTCGCGCTGCCCTGGCACGACCGGGTGCTTTTGGGCACAACCGATACGGCGGTGCCGGAGACCGAGTTGGAGCCGCACCCAGAGCGCCCGGAAATCGAATTCCTGCTCGCACAGGCGGCCGGTCACCTAACCGCCGCGCCGGCAACCGGGGATGTCCTGAGCGCCTTCGCCGGATTGAGGCCCTTGGTCAAAAGCTCCGGCGGACGATCCACCGCCAACCTGGACCGCAGTCATCAGGTGGTCGTGTCGGCCTCCGGACTGGTCAGCCTGCTCGGCGGGAAATGGACGACCAGCCGGCGGATGGCCGAAGACACGGTGGACCACGCGGCGCGGACCGGAGGATTGACGGCGGGACCGTCCCTGACCCGGACCCTGCGGCTGCACGGCGGGACCGGGGACGGCGGTCGCCGACCGGATCTGGCGGAATACGGGAGCGACGCCGACGCGCTGGGGGATTTATGCCGGGGGGAGAATGGGGCGGTGCTGGACGCCCGCCTGCCCTACCGCGCCGGACAGGTGCGCTGGGCGGTGCGCCAGGAAATGGCGCGCACGGTGGAGGACGTGCTATCGCGACGACTGCGCGCGCTGCTGCTGGATGCCCGGGCGGCCCAGGAAATGGCCCCGCAGGTCGCCCGCCTCATGGCGGCGGAATTGGGCTGCGACGAGGTCTGGGAGAATACGCAGGTGCGGGATTTCACCAAACTGGCGCAGGCCTACCAGGTCGCATGACGACCCGGCGGTTATTCTGTTTCGGCCACCGGGGCGCGTGCGGCCATGCGCCGGAGAACACGCTCGGCTCCGTGCGCCGGGCCCTCGAACTCGGGGCGGACGGCGTGGAAGTGGACGTTCATTTTGTCGGCGGCCAACTGGTGGTGATCCATGACGACACCCTGGATCGCACGACCAACGGGCACGGCCGCGTGGATGACCAGTCCTTTGCCCATCTCCGGTCGCTGGATGCCGGAGGGGGCGAACCCCTCCCCACGCTGGCGGAAATCTTTGACGCCGTGGCGCGGCGCGCCGTGGTGAACGTCGAGCTGAAAGGTCCGCACACCGCCGCGCCGGTGGCCGCGCTCATCGCCCACGACATCGCCGAGCGCGGCGGCGGGATCGACGATTTCCTGGTGTCCTCCTTCAATCCGGCGCGGATCCGGGAGGCCCGGAAACACTATCCCGGCCTCCGGACCGGACTATTGAGCGCGAGGGCGCCGCGCGGGCTGGTCCGGCTCGCGGTGGAATCGGGCGCCGGAGGGCTGCATGTGGACAAGGGCTGCGTGACGCAGGAATTGGTGGTGGAGGCGCATCGGCACGGTCTGCGGCTGCTGGCCTACACGGTCAATGACCCCGGGGAGATTACCGCGCTGCGGGCGCTGGGAGTGGACGGGGTGTTCAGCGATTTTCCCGAGAGAGTCAACGGCTGACGGAGTCAGAGTGGGCGAGGCGCACCATTGCCCTGCGTTTGGGCGTGACGCGGCGGCGCGGACTGTGGCTAAATGGGGCGCGTGAACATTGTTGGCATCATCCCTGCGCGCTTCGGTTCCACCCGGTTCCCGGGCAAACCGCTCGCGCTCATCGCCGGCAAACCGCTGCTCCAGCATGTGGTCGAACAGTGTCAGCGGGCAAAATCCCTCTCCGAAATCATCGTGGCCACGGATGACACGCGCATCTGGGAGGCGGCCCAGCAGTTCTGCCGCGTGGAGATGACCCGCCCGGAACACCCGAGCGGCTCCGACCGCATCGCCGAAGTCGCGGAACGCTGCGGCGGCGATGCCGTGGTAAATATCCAGGGCGACGAGCCCCTGATAGATCCGGCGGTGATCGACGCGGTGGCAGGCGCCCTGGCGCAGAACGAGATGTCCACCGCCGCCACGCACATCCGCACGCTGTCCGATCTGGATAATCCCAACGTGGTAAAAGTCGTTGTCAACGCCGCCGGCCGCGCGCTATATTTTTCCCGGCGCACGATTCCGTATCTGCGCGAGGCCGCCAGCCGTCCGGGGAACGAGCAGCTGGCGGCATTTCCCTTTTTGAAACATCTGGGCATCTACGGTTACCGGCGCGAAACGCTGTTGCGACTGGTGAAATTCCCGGTGTCCCCGCTGGAGAACGCCGAGAAGCTGGAGCAGTTGCGCGCACTGGAAAACGGCATTGGCATCGCCGTGGTAACGGTCAATTACGACAGCATTGGCGTGGACCTCCCGGAAGACGTGGCACGGGTGGAATCCCAGCTGCGGGCGGGCGGCCGCGGTTGAGGCCCCGCTGGGCAGGGCTGCGGATTTTGACTCCGGATTGGAACAATTTTTAAAAATGAAATACATATTTGTGACAGGCGGGGTGGTGAGTTCGCTCGGCAAGGGATTGACGGCGGCCGCGCTCGCCACGCTGCTCGAGAACCGCGGCCTGAAGGTCACGCTGCAGAAGTTCGACCCCTACCTCAACGTGGATCCGGGGACGATGTCGCCGTACCAGCACGGCGAGGTGTATGTGCTCGACGACGGCGCCGAGACCGATCTGGACCTGGGCCATTACGAGCGGTTCACCAATGTGAAGCTCACGCGGATGAACAACCTCACCAGCGGCCAGGTGTACCAGACCGTGCTCAACAATGAGCGCGAGGGCAAATACCTCGGCAATACCGTGCAGGTTATCCCGCATGTCACGGACGAAATCAAACGCCGCATCCACAACCTCGCCGAACAGAGCAAGGCGGATGTCATCATCACCGAAATCGGCGGCACCACGGGCGACATTGAAGGCCTGCCGTTTCTGGAAGCCATCCGCGAATTCGCGCTGGAAGCCGGCATTGGCAACACCTGCTTCATCCACGTCACCTACGTCCCCTTCATCAAGGCGGCGGGCGAACTCAAAACCAAACCCACGCAGCAATCCGTCGCCAAACTTCGCGAAATCGGCATCACGCCCAACATCATCGCCTGCCGCTGCGAAAAGCCGCTCGACAAAGAGCTGCGCCAGAAGATTTCCATGTTTTGCAATGTCTCGCTCGAAGCCGTCATCGAGGCGAAGGACGTGGACCATTCCATTTACGAAATGCCGCTGATGCTGCAGCGCGAGCGCATGGACGATCTGGTTTGCCGCATTTTGCATCTCACCACGCCGGCGCCGAACATGGCGCATTGGCAGGAAATCATCCGCAAACTCATCGCGCCCCAACACCGCGTGCGCATCGGCGTCGTCGGCAAATACATCGGCCTGCAGGACGCCTACAAGTCCGTCTATGAGGCCATCATCCACGGGGGCGTGGCGAACGACTGCGGGGTGGAAATCGTGCAAGTGGACGCCGAGGAGATTGAGAAGAATGGCCCGGCGAAAATCCTGAATGGCTTGGGCGGCATCCTCGTGCCCGGCGGCTTCGGCGAGCGCGGCATCGAGGGCAAAATCATTGCCGCGCGCTACGCCCGGGAGAACAAGATCCCCTATTTCGGCCTCTGCCTCGGCATGCAGATCGCCACCATTGAATACGCCCGGAACATCCTCAAGCTCGACAAGGCAGACTCCACCGAGTTCAACGCGGACACCCCGCATCCCGTCATCGCACTGCTGGACGCGCAGCGCAAGGTCACCAAGAAGGGCGGCACGATGCGCCTCGGTGCGCAGCCCTGCCAGCTGGCCCTGGGCACCAAGGCGGCGGAGTTCTACGGCGCCTTCGTCATTAGCGAACGCCACCGCCACCGCTACGAATTCAACAACGCCTACCGCGAGAGGTTCGAGAAGTCCGGCTTCGTGTTCAGCGGCCTGTCGCCCGACGGCAAGCTGGTGGAAATCATCGAACTCAAGGACCACCCGTTCTATCTGGCCAGCCAGTTCCACCCAGAATTCCTGAGCAAGCCGCACCAGCCGCATCCGCTGTTCAAAGGCTTCATCGCCGCAGCGCACGCGCATCACCACAGCAAGCCGCTGTGACCGCATGGCCGAGGCTGTAATCCGTCCTTGCCCCGGGGACCGGGCCCGCCGGCGGAGGACGGTGCGCCCCCGGGTTGGCCATTAAACCCGGGACCCATCCCGCATGAACTACGCCCAAGCCATTGAGTTTCTGCACGGCCTGCAGGTGTTTGGCGCGCAGTTGGGGCTGGAGAACACGCGCCGTCTCGCCGCGCTCGCCGGCAACCCCCAGGAAAAACTCCGCTTCATCCACGTGGCCGGCACCAACGGCAAAGGCTCCACCTGCGCCCTGCTCGAAAGCATCTACCGCGCGGCTGGACTGCGGGTCGGGCTCTTCACCTCGCCCCACCTGGTCTCCTTCCGCGAACGGATCCAGGTGAACCGCCAGTTCATTCCCGAGAGCGAATTGGTCCGGCGAGTGGAGGAAATCCAAACACGGCTCCGGCAGTTTCCTGACAATGCCCACCCCACCCTGTTCGAGGTCACCACAGTGCTGGCGCTCCAGCATTTCGCGGCAGAGGCATGCGATCTGGTGATCTGGGAAACGGGCCTGGGCGGGCGGCTGGACGCCACTAATATCGTTACCCCCCTGGCCAGCGTCATCACCAACATCGCCCTCGACCACCAGTCCTGGCTGGGCGACACGCTCGGGAAAATCGCGACCGAAAAGGCGGGCATCCTCAAGCCGGGCATCCCCGCAATCACCGGCACGGACGCGCCCGAGGCGTTGCAGGTGATTGAAGCCACGGCCCGGAAAATAGGGGCGCCGCTCACGCGCGTCCGCCCGGATGCCGATGCGGATGAGTCCATGCGGCCGGCGCTTTGGGGGAAACATCAGCGCCAGAATGCGGCCCTCGCGCGGGCGACCGTGGAGGTGCTGCAACCCCAGATCCCGGTGAACCAGGAACAGATTCGCGCCGGGCTGGCGACGGTCCACTGGCCGGGCCGGCTGCAGCGGGTGCAAGGGCCCCATGGACAAAGCATCCTGCTGGACGGGGCTCACAATGTGGCGGGCGCAGAAGCCCTGCGCGCGGCGCTGACGGACCGGGGCGGACTTCCACCGGGCGACCCTGAGATGATTGTTCCCGCGGCGTTCATCGTCGGTTTTTTGGGCGACAAGGAATGGCAGTCGATGTGCGGGATTCTGGCGCCGCTGGCGGCGAAGGTTTTCACCGTGCCGGTGGCCAGCGAGCGCACAGCGGCGGCGGGCGACCTTGCGGCGGCCTTTCAGGCGGCCCACCCCGGGGCGGAAGTCGTGGCCTGCTCGACTCTGGCAGAAGCGCTCGCCGCCGCCCGGGGCGAGCCTTTCCTGGTGATCACAGGTTCGCTCTATCTGGTGGGGGAAGCGCTGGAACAGCTCGGGCTGTCCCCGGCTGAAACGGGCGAACGCGCCCTGAATGAGTGGTCGGCGCGACGATAAGCTGCGACCATCAAAGCCGAAGCGCAGCTTATAACTTTTTTCCCGCGTTGACCCCGGGCGCTGGGGTTATTAGAGTTATTTTGCTTATGGCTTACGCAGACACCCTTCCCAAACAACGTTCCTTCGGGCAAACCACCCGCCCTGACGCGTGGTGGGTCAAGCCCTTCTTTATTTTCCTCGGCTTTTCCGCCTTTATTATCTATTCCACGTGGGCGGCCTTCCAAGGCAATCATTACTGGCTTGCGGCGGGGGGGGCGAATTATGTCTCGCCGTTCTATTCGCCGGAAATTTTCGGGGATTCGCCTCATGCGATTTTCCATGGAAAGCCGGGCTTCTGGCCTGCGTGGCTTCCGTTCTCACCCGCTCTGCTCATTCTCTGGGTGCCCGGCGGATTTCGTTTCACCTGCTATTATTACCGGGGCGCTTATTACAAGGCATTCTGGGCCGACCCCATCAACTGCGCCGTGGGCGAGCCCCGCAAAACTTATCTGGGCGAACGCTCCTTCCCGCTCCTGATCCAGAATATCCACCGCTACTTCCTCTACATCGCCGTCGCCTTCGTCATCCTGCTGGCTTATGACGCGCTCAAGGCAATGTGGTTCACAGATCCTGTCACCGGGGCGCGCCATTTCGGCATCGGAGTCGGCACGCTGGTGATGTTGCTGAATGTCTTTCTGCTGAGCAGCTACACGCTCGGCTGTCATTCGCTGCGTCATCTGGTGGGTGGTTTCCTCGATTCCAAAACCAAATCCCCTTCGTGTGCCAAGACTTATAACTGCGTGAGCTGCCTGAACAGCCGCCATA
>Ga0209086_10004227_pt1 | contig 10687 bp, 10 predicted proteins | sample M_130207_XF_Meta_FD_187312 | JGI IMG/M metagenome (GOLD analysis project Ga0209086, IMG submission 187312) | Freshwater microbial communities from Lake Montjoie, Canada to study carbon cycling - M_130207_XF_MetaG (SPAdes) (version 2) | ecosystem: Environmental > Aquatic > Freshwater > Lake...
AACAATGATAAAGAAGAACAAATACCCATTTTAAAAAAAGAAAAAAAAGATATATGTGCGCGTTTAAAACAAAATACCTTAACAATAGATGAACGACTAGATTTATGTGATAAGCTTGTTGAAATTAAAACTAAAATAAATAGAAAAAAACAAGAGGAGAAAGAATATTTATTGAAAAATTCGTCGTATATCTTCAATTATTTTGAAAACAAGAAAAAAATAGCGGATTGTTCCAATAAAACTACATTACTAGATAATTTTTTTAAAATCACGACCGGCGATACGAATTTAAATGAAGAATTGCACAAGGAACGCAAAAATATTCAAACCTATATGGCAAATGTAGACGAGAGATATTTAGATATTAATAATTTTATAGTAGTCACGGATATCTGTAAATTTTGCAATAAAGGCGAAATGATAGCCGTTGATTATGAGGGGATTATGATTTGTAATGCCTGCTCTTCCAGCATAAAGTATTTAGTAGAGAATGAGAAACCGTCTTATAAAGAACCACCGAAAGAAGTGTGTTTTTATGCTTATAAACGTATTAATCATTTTCGGGAAATTTTGGCACAATTTCAAGCTAAAGAAACCACGCAGATTCCTGATGAGGTTATTGAAAATATCATACAGCAAATTAAGAAAGAGCGAATTGATTTATCACACATGACCAATCGGCGGACCAAGGAGATTCTCAAAAAACTCGGCTACAATAAATATTATGAACATATACCCTTTATCAAAGATAAGTTGGGTATTAAACCGCCTATCATGAGCTCGGAATTAGAAAATACCTTGTGTAACCTCTTTATGGATATTCAAGGACCCTATGCAAAATTTTGCCCGGACGATAGAGTTAATTTTTTGAATTATTATTATACCGTTTATAAGTTATGTGAACTCTTGAATCAGCACCATTTTTTACCTTATTTTCCAATGTTGAAGGATAGAGAGAAGAGGATAGAACAAGATGTGATTTGGAAAAATATTTGTGAGGAGCTCGGATGGGAGTATATAGCGACCATTTAGGGGCGCAGCCCCCTACGACCCCATGGGGGAGTGCCTCCCCCCCCCGCCTTATTGCTCAACATATTTTATTGTATTATACAATTTAAATATATATTAACATATAAAATATATTAATGGAAAAGAGTAAAACATCATATTTAATGGAAGATATTGAAGAACATATACCAGATAATTATGTGTTAAAAGAATTTACATATGACATGAACAATAATGACATTACACATATACCTAACTTTTTATCGAAAAGTGAATTGAACGTATTTGAAAATCAAATAAATAACATTAGAACCAATATAAATCTCTCTAAATTAACATCCAAGAGTGTAGGTACGTTTACATTAAATTCAGAAACTTACAAATATATTTGTCATCATACAGGGCGCTATGATATATGGAATATAGCGACCTTTATTAAAAAACCAGACATTAAAATATTAGACAATTTAACACAAAAAACAATTGGATGTTTATTGTTGGATGCAAATACGTTGACCGATGGAAAATATCATAAAGATACAATAGAATTATTCGAAGATATACCAAATGCATTATTACCGCCTTTTTATTATAATATGCTTGTTGCAACTTCTGATCAAGAAATATCAAATGGACCAACTACCTTTTTAATTGGTAATGAGTTATTTTATGTAAAATTAAAAAGAGGCGATGCATTAATTTTTAATGGTGAATTAATGCATAGAGGAATAAAAAATGTATCAGATGAAAATCGTGATATTATATATGCAATATTTACAAAACATTGGTATAATGAGGAAATATTATAAGTAAATTATTAGGAAGTTCCCATTTTATACAAATGGCGAATATACGAATAAATAGATGAAAAAATAGTTGGATTTTCAATATAGGGTATATTATTTTTATCACAATAGTTGCGAACAATCGGTTGAATTTTCCGCAATGAACTATGAGGAATATTTGGGAATAAATGATGTTCAATTTGAATATCCAAGCCGAAAGAAACAGCCCGTGTAAGGGGGTCGCGAGTTTTATAATTCATGCTACTTGAAATTTGATTGTATAAATAGTCGTTTTTCTTTTCCATTCCGGGTTGAATACATTCGGGTTGAATATGGGATAATTGTGCGATAAAAGTAAATAGTAAGCCGGATAAGGCATACCAAGCAATTATTTTATAGGCTCCAAAAACAAATATCAATAATGGAAAGCATACCCAATTGTAAAGTCCACTTCGCTTTATGCTAAAAAAAATTCCTTTATGAAAACATGTTATCTGGAAAAGCAAAAATATATAAAAACTTTGATATTTGTTGTACCAATTATGTTGTTGCATCGCCGAATGTCTTACAATTGCATTTGGGAAAGCAAAATCAACATCATGTTTAGTATTTGTAAATGAATGATGCGAGTAATTATGATTGTATTTCCAGCAACTTTCAACCATTAGCGGATAAGTACATAGAGTTAAATAATTATTTATGGTTTGATTTTTAAAACTACAATAATGCGATGATTCGTGAAAAATTAAATTGCATATTCCATTATTCATAAATGCTAATAAAACAATCCACCAATAAGATAAACCAGAGGCATTGCAATAACAATAGATCCATGCTCCTAAATAGAGGGACAATAAAAATGCATTGTATGCTATTTCTTGATTAGACCAATACAATGGGATTTTTTTTTCTTGTATTTCGTTGTAGACCAACTTTTTTAATTCACAATAGTTATCATAAGTATAATTCATATCAAACTTTATAGGATGCGTTGTCATAGGAATTTCGTATTTGGGTAGAATTGTTAAAATACTCTTGGGGTTTTTATGATAGGTGTAAAGCATTGGAGTAATATTTAAATAAGATTTCAGATTATTAAACATATCTTTTCCGCCGGGATGGATTTGTACAAAATCAGTCAAGTCATATAATTTATCATGAATTTTATAGAGGTATTTTGGTTTTTGATGCATTTAATATAATAAGAAGAAGAGTTATTATATTATATTTTTTCCAAATTGGTGCGCCAATGGAGGAGTGTGAGGGGTTTCCCCCCTCAAGTGGGGGAGTCTGAGGGGTTTCCCCCCTCAAGTGGGGGAGTCTGAGGGGTTTCCCCTCATTAGAACCCTCCCGGGAAGTGCACCAAGTTGGCACCAATACCGAACCCGGCACCCGTGCGGGCACTGACACCCATGCTTGGAACATAGGTATCCAAAATGCTAAAGGTAGCGGCAGCTGTCAATGCAATTAACGCAATTTCGTCAAATTTCAGACTTTGTTGAGGAATGGCAAAAGCTGCAATAGCGACCATTAAACCTTCAACTAAATACTTAATGGCTCGTTTCATAAGTTCTTTCATATCAATGCCCATCATATTATATTTATTAGAAAGAAAAAAAAATAAGAAGAGTGGAATAATAAAAAAAAGAACTTAAAATACTCTTAATATAATAAAAATATATAATGGCTTTTAATAAAAACGTTGCACAACGCCTTAATTCCGATGGTTCCGTAAACGCAAACTACATTGATATGTTAGATGAAGACAAACCAATTGCCGGACAAAAGTTTGCCTGTATTTCTTTTGTCTCACCGGAACAGATATTAAAAAACCGAGACTTGTATAATTTTCAACAATTCCTAAAACAATGGGATATGAATAAATCGTTGGAAAAGTTTAATCATTTTATGAGTTTTTTGTCCTATAAATATAGTTTGAATTTTGAGACTATTTCCAAAGATTTGCAGGATTTTTGTAAAGACGAAAAGGAGAATCTGTTTGTAACTTCTTTAGAGGATGATTATAAAAATTATTTGGACGCAAACGAAGAACATTTACTTGAACAGTTTCAAAAAGAACACGGATTTCAGACCAGTGTGCGAGGACTGAAGGTACGTGGATCTTATCCGACCCAAGAAGAAGCCGAGTTACGTTGTAAATTGTTGCGCGAGGTTGACCCGAACCACGATGTCTATGTGGGTCCGGTAGGACTGTGGATGCCTTTTCACCCCGAGTCGTATAAGACGGGACGTGTAGAGTATATGGAAGCGGAATTAAATCAAATTATGCACGAAAAGAACAAGAATGAGAGCAATGCGAAAATGGAGTTTGATAAACGCGTGCGCGAAACAAAAGAGAAAGCCATTGCCGAGAATATGAAAAAGGCATTAGAGACGGGTAACGTATTGACACAAACAATTGATGAGAATGGAAATTTGGTCGGTGTAAAAGACGTGAAAGAAACCATTTCGGTAGCAGATTTGCGTAAGGAACTATTTGAAGGGGAAAACATTGTCATTGATAAAAACACAGACCACGGCTTAAGTAAAGTAGCCGAGGTGCGAGAATTGCCGGCTTAAATTGCCGGCTTAAATTGCCGGCTTATTAAGAAAGCGGAAAAATATATATAATTATAATATTTACATATATATATAAGAGCTCGGAAAATGGAAGTTGTCAAAAAACAGATAAGCGCGACTTTACAAACAGAATTAGAGGCAGTTTTACAAACACATCTTAATCATTTTACTACCCCAAGTAAATTGATTAATCACAAGTTATTGTACTGTAATAAATGGAAGGAAAACAATTATGCTTATTTAATACCATTATTATATGAGGAATGCGGGGAATTAAAACGAGATATAGAAGAAAATACACTATTGCAAATAAATATTATCAATGCACCGCCGGATTGCGTTGATCAATTATTTCATATAGATTATCTAGGGGATAGCATCAGCTATTTTATACCTTTTGTTGAATTAAGCGACCTGAATGGAACCGCTTATTTAAATTTTATAAATCCTGATAATAATTTGGTTTATTATAACGATTTATTAAAAATGAGTGCTTTGTATTTATCACAGCCTGATATTATAGAGTATTTAGCAAACCTCCAATTAAAATTAGGGGTAGATTATGAATTTAAAGCTGCCAATTCGGACGCTTTTGGATTGCTGCGGATGCCGAATTATGTCTATCACCGTGGACAAAAAAATAAATCAGGCAAAGATCGGTTGATGCTGAATATATTATTTTCCATTAACAATGCGTATGAGTACCCGGTAGACGAAATTATTACAGATTCGGAAATAGACGAGGCTGATCGTGCGGCAAACATTTTAAAAATAAGGCAGGAAGAATAAAGGCATAGAAGAAAAAAGAATGTAGGGATATTATATAAATGGCAGTAACGCGACGCCGAAAGACTGGCAAACGGCAAGTCCGAAAGACTGGCAAACGACGAGTCCGAAAGACAATTGGACGACGGCGGCGGCGTTCTAGTATGAGGGGCGGTGTGAAAACAGGTCTGCTAACACATGTAAAAAGTCTGAAGCAGCTGAGTAGGAAATCGCAAGGACACGGGGAGGCTTACAACCCAAATGATGATCCATCGCATGAAGCCGCTATGAAAAGAGCGTATGAACAAGAAAAAGAACTAAGAGAACTAAGGAGAAATTCACCAGCAGAAGTAAAGGCAAAAAAAAAATCATCCAGTCCCAAACCACAAAAGAAAGAAAAATCATTCTCAGAACAACAGAGGGAGAATGAAATGGAGTATTATCTTAATAACCCCTAAGAAGAAATAAAAAATGAATATATTTAAAAATTGAATTAAATATATACTGTATAGTTTAAAATAACAACCCAACCCAACATGGACATTTCAAATCCTACCGTATCCTTGGTTACAGTCACACAATATTCCCGCCGCGCCTGTTTGGCACATTTGAGCGATTTAATAAAAGCTCAGTTGTATAAAAATATAGTAGAATGGGTCATTGTAGAAGGCAGCAACTATGCCGAAACCGCCAAACTGAATGAAAAATGTATTCAGGCTTTGCAGAATAGAGATGAGCATAGACCCTTAAGTGTCTTACCGCCCATTATTTATGTACCCTTTGCACCAGGACAGCATCTGAGCGATATGCGGAATGCCGGCAATCAAGTCTGTAAAGGCGACATAATTGTTTGCATGGACGACGACGATTATTACCCACCGACTCGTGTCAGTCATGCCGTGTATCGGCTTACAAATTCTACCAAACTACTAGCAGGCTGCTCAAGAGCATATATTTACTTTTATCTGCACCAAAAATTCTTTCAATTCAAAAGTTTCGGCAAAAATCATTCAACCAACAATTGTTTGGCTTATAAACGGGAGTATTTATTAAAGCATCGCTATACACCGGGACTGGATAAAGCCGAAGAAGCCGACTTTACCAACGACTTTGAAGAACCGATGGAACAATTGGATCCGAATAAATGTATTGTGGTGTCGGGACACGGCTATAATACGGTAGATAAAAGTTGGTTTTGCAATATGTCAGTGGGGGCAGGCAATGCACATATGGTGGAGGAACTGAACGCAGCGAGTATTTCGGAATATATACCCCAGACCAGTATTGATACCCTATGGGAAGTGTTTTTGAAAATGTAAAATTGTATAAAAAAAAGGGGAGGGGTATAACCTTTATTTTTTTCTTAAGCGCAGCAATACATAAGCGCAGCAATACATACCATCCTATAATCTAATTCGCATACGCATCTAATTCGCATACGCATCTAATTCGCATACGCATCTAATTCGCATACGCGTCCAATATTTCGGTAAATTCCTGTTTGATTTGTTGCAAATTACTTATATTGCTATTTGCCCAGCCAACTTCAGCGCATTTGGCGTACTCACCTTCACTCTCCTCTTGAAGCAATTCTATCATTTGCGGGATCATCGTCAGCGGCGTCTTATTTTGAACATTGCGTTGGAGGAGCAGATGCGGTTTTTGCTTGGCTAATTCTATAATGGTTTTGATTGGGACGAGACCACTTTTGTATTCGTCGTGACTGTCGCGCCACGATGGACGCAGGCAGGCATCACAGTCGTATTTACCCATGTATTGAAACCCATTCACATAAGTAAACACCGCCCAATGCAGTGCGTTATTCTGTAGGGTGGGGCAAATACAGGCGATGGGTTTACTGCAGTGGCAATACTCCCAATCCGCTCCCATTTTGCATAAGGATTGGCACACATATGAACAGGCACCCGTTTCGGTACCCATCGTTTTCTTTTCATAATCGCAATGGTCGCAATGGGTTACGGCAGATCCCGTATGGGTTAAATAGCATGTTAAGCCATCCAAGGCATCCTTTAAATCCCAGCCGTACAATTCCGGCAACTTGTTGTTTTCATTTTTTTCTTTAATTTGATTTTCGTGACTATCGCATAAAACCACATTGGTGGTCTCATCATAAGGACCATGTCCTCGGCATAAATCTTTGGAACGCGGGCGGCAATGCCAGATAATGCTGCGGGTATTCAAGTGTCCGCCACACGGACCATAATGGACGGCAAAACATTCGGCTGAAGTAGAAGACATCTTCGGTTAAATAACTTTGTTTGTAAAGGGTTGCCTATAATTATTTTGCAAAAAGGATTTCAATTTTTTGCAAAATTCATATTCACTTCGGGTCACTTTAATTTTTTTATTAAAACCGGGGGTCGTGGGGGTTTCCCCCCAAACCTACCATTTCGTCGTCTTCTTTACACTAATTTTCGGTCCCTGTCCCCGTTTTTTTACACTACCAGGATCATACGCGGCATCTTCATCATCCGAATGTAAATCTTTGGATAATTCCCAGAATTCTTTAGAACCGAGCTTGAAATCCGCGTGATGCTCGGCTTTATACCAAAAAATCTGGTCGTGCAATTTATTGGATTTGGAGTTATTATTAATGACTAAACATTCAAAATTTTCCGTACACTGATCCATGACTTGACAAAAAGATTCAAAGGTCGGAAACATACCGGCATAATTTTCCCAAATGCGCTTCCGATTAGCAATATAGGGCTCACGTAAGATAAACACATAATCAATGTTCGTTCGCAAATTTGGTGGAATACCGAGTGGGTATTGCATGGTAATGATCAGCATGATTTTCCAGTGACGTCCGTTCATAAAAAGTAAACGCATCATCTTATCGCGAGTCCAGGTGGCATCATAGAGACAATCGTCTAAAATGACAAAAGCCCGGGGATCAATATTGGAGCGGCGAAATTGTTCCATTTCTTTTTTCACCTGTTTTAACACTGTTTTCTGCCGTTTTAGAATATTTTCAATAATAGAAGTATTGTATTCTTCGTGAATAAAGAGTTTGGGCACATGCGAACTGTAAAATCCATTACCGGCTTCTGTACCAGAAATGACCGTGCCAATAGGAATATCTTGGTGATAGAATAATAAATCACGCACTAAATAACTCTTACCAGTATCACGTCTGCCAATTAACACGACTACAGGTCCTTTATTTTCATCCGGTTTAAAACTAATATGCCGCATATCAAATTTTTTTAGTTCTAGTGTCATATTTATTCTTCTTTAACCGCCGATTATAAAATAATTGTTCATACGCATCTGGTTTTGCAAAAGAAAAATGGAGAGAAGCGTTAAAATAATTTATAATTTAATATTTAGAATAACTAAATGGACTTTTCTTATAAGAAGAATGATAATCAAACTTTATTTAAAAGTTTAGAGGAAAACCCAGACTTTGGTATTCAGAAACCGCAAAATTATATTCCTCTGTATAATTTGTTTTTTTCATTATCCGCTACGAATAGTAATGCAATTCAATTAAACAATCAATGGCATTTACATAAATTAACGGGACAAGAAACCGAAAATATTTTTAAATGCAGTGTCAAATCGGAAAAAAAGAAAGAAAACAAGCTAACTTATTTAAAATTTAGTCCATTATTAGACCCCTTGCAATATTTATTAGGCAAATACGATGTGACGGACGGAACTTTGATGCAATTACCTGCCTATGAATCTACCGCAAGTAATCCCAAAACACGAGAATACAACAATTCTGCCTATGTGGATAGTTTTTTCTCTTTTCTCTCTAGTAAACTATTACATGAGCACCATTTTTTACATGGGTTGGATTTTTATGGATCGTTTTTAGCCCTGAAAACGGATTTTCGTTTTAATATTATTGACGACATTGATTTATTAAATGAATCGGCTTTTTTCCGCCGAAATGATAAAGTACTGTATGAATTAGAGGAAGTGGATATAGACGAAACCAACGATGAAACCCGAAATTATAGAAAAAAATTAAAAATCCAAGACGGAGCGGCATCCGCCGATGAAACGAAAATACTGTTGAACTTATCGGATATTACAGATATTTCACAAATAGACGCGATTTGCAATACTGAAGCTGAATTAGTCCCAGTGGAATTAACCCTGGATAATATTGGGTCGCATGTTCGGGCTAGTAGCAATAATTCTTCGTGTTCTTCGCGCACTTCGCATACCACTAACGAAGACGGCGCAAACGAAGGTGATGCAAACGAAGACGGCGCAAACGAAGGTGGCGCAAACGAAGACGGCGCAAACGAAGGTGGAGCAAACCCCTTGGGTAATATAACACTGAAGGATGAAGAAAGTGATGATGAAGACGAGGAAGACGACGGAGAGGATAGCGAAGATGATGATGATGACGATGATGATGATGAGGTTCTTATAGCGAAACTTAAACAATTTCCAGTCCAAGTCATTGCCTTGGAAAAATGCGAAAATACATTGGATAATTTGATAACACACGGAGATATAACCGACGAAATGTGGAATTCCATTGTCATGCAAATTTTATTCAGTCTCATTACTTTTCAAAAAACATTTAGTTTGACCCATAACGATTTACATACCAACAATATAATGTATTGCGAGACTGATAAAAAGTTTTTACATTACAAACTAAATCATATTTATTATAAAGTGCCTACGTATGGTAAAATATTTAAAATTATAGACTTTGGTCGGGCTATTTATAAATTTAGAGGGCAGTTGTTATGCAGTGACAGTTATCACCCGAAAGGCGATGCCGCTACTCAATATAATTGCGAACCTTATTTTAATGAAAAGAAACCTCGGTTAGAACCAAACATGAGTTTTGATTTATGCCGGCTCGGGTGCGCCTTATACGATTATTTGATAGACGAACCCAATAGTAAAATCGTGCAGATTATGTTGAAGTGGGTCATGGACGATAAGGATCGCAATATTCTTTATAAGAAAAATGGCGATGAACGTTATCCTGATTTTAAATTGTATAAAATGATTGCTCGGACGGTTAATAAACATCTTCCTTTGGATGTTTTAAATAATACCTATTTTGATAAATTTATTATACAAAAAAAAGAACTAAAAACAAGTATGCCGTTAATGGACTTGGATACTATTCCTTGTTATGTGTAAAAAATAAAAAAAGTCCTAATGACCTTTTTTATTTTTTTACACCTTCGCACATTTAAAACGCCGATTTTATAATTAAATAAAAAAATGATTTATTATAGTTTAAAACTATAACAAATAAACAAAGTAAAATGATTTCAATCAATGGAAAAAATGTCAATAAAGATATAAAAATTTTAAATTTATCTTATAATAATTTAACCCATTTGCCAATAGAAGAGATATGTCAAATAACACAATTAACTACATTACATTTAACTAATAATAACATAACCAAATTGCCAGTAGAAATAGGGCAACTTACACAATTAACTAATTTATATTTATCTTATAATAAATTAACCCAAGTGCCAGTAGAGATAGGGCAACTCGCACAATTAACTACATTAGATTTACAGGTAAATAAA
>Ga0209086_10004228_pt1 | contig 10687 bp, 9 predicted proteins | sample M_130207_XF_Meta_FD_187312 | JGI IMG/M metagenome (GOLD analysis project Ga0209086, IMG submission 187312) | Freshwater microbial communities from Lake Montjoie, Canada to study carbon cycling - M_130207_XF_MetaG (SPAdes) (version 2) | ecosystem: Environmental > Aquatic > Freshwater > Lake...
ATTATAAAAGAAATACCTGCTTTATCGTATACCAAAATAAATAAACATTTTACACTAAAAAATATGGATAAACGTGTTTCAACATTAAAATCATTACCTGTAAAAAAGAGTCAAGGCACTATTAAAAATAAAAATTTACAAAATATTGAAAATGATAATGAAGAAGAATCATCATCTGATAATGAAAATTAAATCGATATAAAAACTATGATTTATGTATATATAATGTTTAATTATATACATGAATTAGAAGAATTAGAAGATATTACTGATACTTTAGTATTTGAAGATGAACCTACTTTATTTAATGAAGATAATACATTAGAATTAATAGAAACCGCATTACATCTTATGGAAGAATATATGAATGAAAATCCTACTGCTATTACAGAACCTGATTTTCACGAAACTCTTTTAGAAGAAATTAAAGAAATATTTTATATTCAAATGGAAGAGCACATTCTTGAAAGCGATTATATTGAAAGTGACATGAATGAATTGCTAGAAGACGCGTTTACTATTTTTATTACAACCTTTTATACAGAAAGATCTATTGAACAAAATAATATAATTCATTCAGAACAAAAAGTTGAAAATGATGAACAAGACGAAAAATACGAAAATTCTAAAAATGTAAAGGATAAACAAAACGAGATTAATGGTGCAAAAATAAACATGTTGCGCGAAATACCTCAACCTGTTCAAAGAACCCCCGAATGGTATAAATTTCGCTGGAATTTAATAACTGCAAGTAATGCTTGGAAAGCATTTGAAAGTCAATCAACCATTAATCAGCTTATTTATGAAAAATGTCAACCATTAAAAAATGCAAGTGATATAGATGATGAAGAAATTAAAATGGTAAATACAAATACATCATTGCATTGGGGACAAAAATATGAACCATTATCAGTTTTAATTTATGAGCATAATTATAAAACTAAAGTAGAAGATTTTGGATGTATTCAACACCCTGTTTATAAATTTATAGGTGCATCTCCTGATGGTATAGTCGTAGATAAAAATTCAGAACGTTATGGTCGTATGTTAGAAATTAAAAATGTGGTTAGTCGTGAAATAAATGGAATACCGAAAAAAGAATATTGGGTTCAAATGCAGCTGCAAATGGAAGTGTGTGATTTGGATGAATGTGATTTTCTTGAAACTAAATTTACAGAATATCCTGATTCCGATAGCTATAAAAATGATATTATTTCTTCTGATAAAATGAAAGGGATTATTATTTATTTTCATACAAAGGATGGCAAACCGTTTTATGTGTATAAACCATTAGAATTTATTGATGAATCAGATATTACAAAGTGGGAAGATGATACTCTCAATTTATATCAGTCTGAAGAATACAAATATACGTATATGAAATTTATTTATTGGAAATTGGAAGTTTTAAGTTGTGTTCTTGTTTTGAGAAACCGGGAATGGTTTAAAAATAATGTTCCCCAAATAGAAAAAGTATGGAACATTATTGAAAAAGAACGAGTAACTGGTTATGAACACAGAGCACCTGTTAAAAAACAAAAAAAGGAGCCGAATAAACCATTTGTAATTGCAAATGAATCGCAAGGGTGTTTATTACCTTTTAAAAAGGTAATACCAAATAATTTAGATATATCTTTTTTTAAAGTAAAAAAAGTAGAAAATGACAATTTAGTATAAAATATTTGGAACATTTGTTCTAAATGGTAATAAATTTTCATTTGTAGCAAAATAACCGATACGTGTTCCACAATTTGGGTCTACAGGAGGCAATGGCTCAACAATATTAGAACCTAAATTTTTATCCTTATATAATGCATAACAAAAATTCGCAGGGGTGCACCTAGCATCATCAGGATTATTAGGATATCTAATGTTATTAGTCATTTGTTTATAAGAACCTAATTCAAATATAGGATAACGCTGCCACATTTTATCTGCGGATTCATCAGAAACACCATTAATACCAGTTATAGGATATGTATCTTGAACTAGTACATCCGTTACAGCAGATGGAAAATCACCAGTTGCGCCAGCTAAAGTATAATTAGTAAATCCATCTTGTAAATTATTTAAAGATTCATTAATTTTAAAAAAAAGTGGTAGACCGATTGCTAATACTAAAATAAGAAATAAAAATACGTTTTCGTTCATATATATAATTTATATATTTTATAAAAATATATAAATTAATCAATATAAAACTATATGTTTAAATTATATAATAATGGAACTAACAAATGAAATGCGGGTTACTAAAAGAGATGGTAAATTAGAAGATATTGCGTTTGATAAAATATTAAATAGAATTAAGAAATTAGGACAAGAAGCATGTATTCAAATTAATTATTCTTCATTAACTATGAAAGTTATAGATCAATTATATGACAAAATTGAAACCACAAAGATCGATGAGTTGGCTGCAGAACAATGTGCAGCTTTATCTACACAACACCCTGACTATGCTACTTTATCCTCTCGTATTGTTGTTTCAAACCATCAAAAAAATACAGATCATATATTCTCAAATGTAATGACATCATTATATAACTTTACAAATGTGCATGGAGAACATAAACCTCTTATATCTAATTTACTATATGATTTTACCATTAAATATGCAAATGAATTAAATGAAATGATTATTCATGAGCGTGATTATTTGATAGATTATTTTGGGTTTAAGACGTTGGAACGTGCTTATCTTTTTAAGATTGGAAATAAAATTGTAGAGAGAATTCAACATATGTGGATGCGGGTTTCTATAGCAATTCACGGCGATTTAGATAACCCAAATAGTCTTGATTTAATTAAAGAAACATATGATCTTATGTCACTGAAATTTTTTACACACGCAACACCGACTCTGTTTAATGCGGGCACACCAAGACCTCAACTTAGCTCATGTTATTTAATTGCTATGGAAGATGATAGTCTTGATGGAATATATAATACTCTTAAAGATTGCGCATCTATTTCAAAATGGGCTGGTGGTGTTGGTCTTCATATTCATAATATTAGAGCTAAAGGAACCCATATTCAAGGAACAAATGGCACATCGAATGGTTTAGTTCCTATGCTACGCGTGTTTAATAATACTGCAAGATTTGTTGACCAGGGAGGCGGTAAGCGTAATGGTTCCTTTGCTATTTATTTAGAGCCTTGGCATCCTGACGTTGAAGATTTTTTAGAATTAAAAAAGAATCACGGTGATGAAGAGTTAAAAGCGCGTGATCTATTTTATGCTCTTTGGATTTCAGATTTATTTATGGAACGTGTTAAAAGTAACTCAAACTGGTCGTTATTTTGTCCGCACGAATGTCCTGGACTTTCCGATGTATATGGGGACGAATTTGTTGCACTATATGAAAAATATGAGGACAACGGAAAAGCTAGAAAAGTTGTAAATGCACGTGATTTATGGTTTAAGATTTTGGATGCTCAAATGGAAACAGGAACTCCATATATTTTATATAAAGATGCAGCAAATAAAAAATCAAATCAACAAAATCTTGGAACCATAAAAAGTTCAAATCTTTGTACCGAAATTATACAGTTTTCAGACGATAAAGAAACCGCGGTCTGTAATTTAGCTTCTATTGCATTGCCAACTTTTGTAAACACAGAAACCAAATTATTTAATTATGATAAGCTACATGAAGTAACAAAAGTTGTTACAAATAATTTAAATAGAGTAATTGATATTAATTTTTATCCAACAGAGAAAACAAAAACAAGCAATTTTAGACATAGACCTATTGGTATTGGTGTGCAAGGATTAGCAGACACATTTGTTTTGATGGATATCCCATTTCATTCAGAAGAAGCCAAAATGGTTAATAAATTAATATTTGAAACGATTTATCACGCTTCTTTAGAGAGAAGTAATGAAATTGCTATTTCACAAGGTTCTTATAGTTCATTTAAAGGTTCGCCTGCATCAAAAGGAATTCTTCAATTTAATATGTGGTCTAAGGAACCCACAAATGATCGTTACAATTGGGATGCACTAAAGCAATCAATTATGATTTATGGTTTGCGAAATTCACTTCTTGTTGCTCCTATGCCAACTGCTAGCACATCTCAAATTCTAGGGTTTAATGAATGTTTTGAGCCATTTACTAGCAATTTATATTCAAGAAGAACCCTTGCAGGCGAGTTTGTTGTTATAAATAAATATTTAATGAAAGAGCTTATCCAATTAGGACTTTGGAATGAACAAATTAAAAATAATATTATTGCAAATAAGGGATCTGTGCAACAATTAACCGTTCTATCAGATCATCTTCGAAATAAATACAAGATTGTATGGGAAATACCTATGAAACACGTCATTGATATGGCTGCAGATCGTGGTGCATTTATTTGCCAAAGCCAAAGCTTAAATTTATGGGTTGAGGATCCAACTTATAATACATTGACATCAATGCATTTCTATTCTTGGAAACAGGGATTAAAAACAGGTATTTATTATTTACGACGCAAAGCAAAACACCAGGCACAACAATTTACAATTGAACCTGAATCAAAAAAAACTTCTGAAGAACACGATGAAATATGCGAAATGTGTTCGGCTTAAATCTACTTTTTAGAAAAGTAGAGTAAAATAAATAAAATTTAAAACTTTAGGAAAATAACTTTTTTTATGTTATTTAACTTTTTTTCGGTTAAATAACTTAAATATAATATTTAGTTATATTATAATGGAAGCAAAACCAAAAATACCTTCTTGGACTTTGTATTGTTGTAATATATGTAAAACGAATCCTGATCAGTTATCGCATCATAAGGCACATTTAACAACCCAAAAACATATATTCAAAAAAAAGTGTTTTGAACAATGCATTAATTCTAGTTTTTTCAATATTTATAATTTTCATCAATGCAAAGATGATACAACACTTTGTATAAAAAATAAAATTGAAGAATTTGAAAAAGATACAGGTCTAAAATTTATTCAGGGAAACAAAACATCTCACGATGCTATACGTGATTGGCATTATAACAGAGATACATTATTGGATGAAGAATTTCCTAACACTATAATACCTTTGCAAACAAGTTTTGAAACTGAAGAAAAATATAAAAATAGTGTAAAATATATTATTGAAGTAAATGAAACCGTAAATATTATAAATGACTATAATAAAGATATTCAAAATAATGACACTGAAAATAAAAATATAATAAATGAAATTAAATGTGACATTGAAAATCATGATATAGATTTTTTTATTAATATGGCTATAGGAGAACAACAACCATATACTATTGCTTTAATAATGTTCAAACTAAATTATAAACATATTTATTTTAAAAAAAATGTCCATAAATTGATTCATAAAAAAACGAATAAAATTATAAATTATAATGACAAATGTTGGGTTTATAAAGATACAATTAATAATGATAATAGTATGGATATACGTAATAAATTAAGAACAACTATTTCAAAAAACGTGTCATTATTATTTGAAGAAAAAATAAAAGAATACACTGAAACTTCAAATGAATATATGGCATTGACTAAAATAATACACAAACTTAAATTAACTATGTTTAAAAATGATATTATGAGAATTGCTGAATATATTTTTACTACAGATACTCTTTAATTAATCTTTTTACATCTTCGCTATAGTCTACAATATCAATATCATATCTTAATTTCATAAAACATCTTAGACAAACAATCACATCGTTTAATGAATTATGCAAATTATTTGGTGTTACATTAAATAATTTTTGATACAATTCTATTAATTTTGGAAATTTATTATAAGTTCTTCCAAATTTATCTTTCATTTGAATTGCACATAAAGCAATACTTTCTTTCATTGTGCAATAAACATTTTTTGATGAATCTAATATTTGTAAATAATTTTGAAATTCTGAAAGCTGTTCAATATTATTAATTGAATTTTTAGTTATTCTATTTAATTCAGCTCTAACCATATTTAAATCAAAAGACACATTGTGACCTACTATATAGTCCACTTTACTAAAATCTTCAAAGAATTCCTTTAAAACTCCTACAATATTTATACCTTTTGAACATGATATATCATTTGTAATTCCGTGAATTTTTGAAACTTCTTCAGAAATGGTAATAAAATCAGGAACACGAATTATACAATCTTTCATTTTTGTGAGTGTTTTAAATTCTGTGTCAAATATTATATAACTGAATTGCACTATATAAGGCCATAAATGTAATGTATCCATACTAATAATTTTTGTCTTGGGTAAACCAGTTGTTTCAGTATCGAAAACTAATACGAGCATTTTATTATTTTGTTATTAAGATTTTAAGCTATTTATTCATAAGTATTTACAAATTAAAAAAAACATTTTATTAAATCAATTTTATTTATAATAATAATATATGTCTTTATTAAATAAAATAAAAAGTATTTTTACAGATAAATTATTTGATATTTTACAAAGCGGAGATACTTATTTTGAGATACAAAGTAAAAATAGGGACAATTGTTTAATAATAGAATTTGAAGGAGATATTATTCATATTTTAAATTTAGCGAAATGTGGAGACAATAAAGGTTCAAAAATATTGGAAATGATTCATAATTTGTCAATGATAATGCCAAATATTAGATATATTAAGTTACAGGATGATTCAAAATATTTTGAGTGTGGTATTTCTATTGATTTAGCAGTAGTAAAAATTTTAACAAATGGTGAATCATGGTATAATTCATTAGGATACTATTCGGAAGATTATCAAGACGAAAAACGTTATAACACCATGATTCAAGAGTTACCACTTGAAGAATTATTATTTATTAGTTTAGAAAAAAATAAAGAAATATGTAAACAAAAATATTCAAAAGAAAAATTATTAAAAATACTCCAAACACTTTTTAATGAGTTACAAAATTTACCAGAGGAATTAAAAGTTTTATCTAACCCAAATTACAAAACACTAAATAAAGTTTATGAGAAAAACCAACAAAGATTACTAGATAATGAAATAAATTTTAACAAATGTATACAAAATATTCAATTACAATATGACAAATTTAAGGAATCACAATTATATAGTATAAGAGAAAAAACTCGAGATTATGTTACTTTTATTACTGAAGAAATAAAACAAAAGAATGAAAATAATGATGACTGTAAAATTCATAATAAATTTTTATCTGAATTATTATTATTTATTAAACCATCAATAAAATATGATGTTAATTTGACAAAACAAGTAAACCGCTTATTAGGAGGTAAAAAAGGTAGAAAAAGTAGAAAAAGTAGAAAAGGTAGAAAAGGTAGAAAAGGTAGAAAAAGTAAAAAAAATAATAAACATTAAATAAAATATATTTATACATAATTTTTACAAATTCCAAAACTCCGTCTATGCCAAATGGTAATACCATGTTCTTTTATGCCATCCATATGTCTTTTTGCACCATATCCCTTATTTGAATCAATCCCATAATATTCAGCTAATGTCTGATTTTGTTCACATAATTCGTCGATATATTTATCTCTCTCCACCTTTGCCAAAATAGAAGCAGCAGCAATAGCAGTATATTTATTATCTCCACCCTCAATAGTTGTGTATGGTATAGATTCTATTTTAGAAGTTTTTTTATTTAAAATGGTAATTGGATTAAAATAATTACCATCAATTAATAATTGAATTTCATAAGTATCATTATTAGTTTCCTTCATTTTATTAATTATTTGTTTTCTAGTTTCTAAAATAGAAGTATGCATTGCTTTTTGTGTAGCTTGTAAAATATTTATTTCATCAATAACTTTTTCATCTTCAAAACTTACATACCATGCAACAGCATTTTCTTTAATATAATCGGCTACTTCTTCAATCTTCTTTTTAGAATGAAATTTTTTGCTATCTTTTACTCTTGAATGATCAAAAGTATCATCTTTAGGTAAAATAACCGCTGCTGTATAAACTCTTCCAAAGAGTGGTCCCCTTCCAGCTTCATCTACACCAATTTCAAATATATTAGCCTGTTCTTTGTAAAATTTTTGCAAAGGTTGTTGCATTTGTCTAGGTTTTCTTATTTTTTTTGGTGCTATAATAACCTCTTCGGTTTCAGAGTCTGAATCTGAAATAATAGTCGCGCTTATGTAGTCAGTTTGCATTATATAATTATATTTGTTAAATATTTAATATTTAATATTTTGAATTCAATTTTAAATATAATATAGTTTTAAACTTTTTTCACTATATAAATTATACAATGAATACTGAAGCATTATTTCTTTTCTTGATTTTATTATTAGGTTTAGTTTTATATTCCTTTTTAGGAGGTAATTGTGGTAAAGAGGGAATGACAGGTAATTTTTCAGGAACATTTAATACTACTGAAAATAATAGTTCTACTAGTAATTCTAGTAATAATAGTAGCTCGACTACTAATAGTTCAACTGGTAATAGTTATGATAATTATAATCATTATAATGGAAGCTCCACATCATTAACAAATGGAACTACATATTATGGTCCAAATGGAGGAAGTGTGGTAGTTTCTACAGACAGTAATGGAAAACAAACATTGCAAGTTAAATTATCTAGTAATGAAACTAACACTACTTATAATACAAAAGATTCTACATCATCTCCTTCTTCAATTAAACCTAAAACAGAAGGATATACTAATTATTCCGGGACAAATGGTTCAGCAACTACATTTTATGGTCCTAACAATGAATCAGCAACAGTTATTAAGACGGATGATGGTCAGCAAGCAATTAATATTCAAAATTCAAATGGTAGCTATACATTTACACAATCGGGAAGCACATATAATCCAAATAATACTTCATCTACCCAATATTATGGAAGCACTGGTTCTCCAATTCAAACAGGTTCTTCAACTACATCATATACAGGTGCTTCCACAACATCAGTAAATGGTGCTTATGGTGGAAGTGCTGGTTCTGTGACTGGACCTGGCGGAAATACTGCTTATTATGCTCAAGGACCTAATGGAAATACAGTTGCTGGAACTACAAATAATTCTAATAGTTATGATCCTTATTATAACGGCACATCATCTACACAATATTATGGCCCTTATGGAGGAAGCGCTACATCCGTAAATGGGGCTAATGGAGGAAGTGCTGGTTCTGCAACTGGACCTGGTGGAAATACTGCTTATTATGCTCAAGGACCTGGCGGAAATACGGTTGCAGGAACATCTAGTTCTAATAATAGTTATGATTATTCTACTTCATTGCCTCCTGGTATTCCACGCAGACAAATCCCACCTGGTCATGAGGATTTATATATTTTGAAATCGGAGGTTGTTCCGCCGGTTTGCCCAGCTTGCAATTCAACAACATCAAATAATAGTCCTTATGATGAACCAAAGTGCCCTCCTTGTCCTGCATGTGCTAGATGTCCTGAACAATCTTTTGAATGCAAAAAAGTGCCAAATTATAATGCCATAAATGATTCTTATTTGCCACAACCTGTTTTAAATGATTTTTCAACTTTTGGAATGTAATCCACTTTTAGGAAAAGTGAAGCAAAAGTGATATATGCTTTAAAAGTATAAAAATATATACTTAAAATTATTATTTGAAGTATATTATGTCACAAAAAATAGTAGATAAAATAAATGAATTAGAAGATGAAATAGTAACACTTGACCATAGAATAGATGCCGTAAATAATGAAGTTTGGTACTGTAAATATGGTTTTACACCTTTTCTCATTTAAAACGCCCATTATAGACGCTAAAAAATAAGAAAAAATGTAAAATCAATAGTAGGAATTTCACCTACGATGGTCTTACTTTTTCATCTTCTTTGTTTTTACTTGAAGATGTGAAAGACGAAATTTGCGTAACTTGTGAAAAACATAATGGTCGCTCTTGTGTTTCTATCCAAGTTTGTGTCAGTTTCATTATGTTTATGGAAGAGTTTGCATCTCTTGTTCTAAATACGATTTTTTTGTTTTCGCAACTCACGCAGTTAGAACAAATTAACAGACGAAACACTTTCTTACCTTCTTTATCCTTGTAATATTCCAAATCTTTATTACAATCACAACATTTCTTACTTGTATTACATTCATTAATTGTTATTGTGTCATATTTTTTGTGAATTAATTTCCTTAACCCTTTATTCATAGTAGGCATAAAATGTTTCATTTGTGTTGACCTACTCCAATTTCCATAACCGATTAGGATATTTTCTCCAAAGGTTTCCTTAATTTTATTCAAAAATGTATCTATACTTTTCTTACCATAACTATATTGACGAAACTTCATTTTTCTCCATGTATCTCGTTTGTAAAAATCGGTTGTTTCTTTGTTTAATTTATCCTTCTCACACAGATACACTTTGAACCTTTCGTAATCAACAGATTTGCTATTTTGAAAGGATAATATGGTTTCTTTTTCTATAATTCCATTTCGTTTTCTCTCCTCTAATAAAATCCTTTGGTTTGTTTTTGCTTTACTTTCTCGTTTTCTTTGTGGTGATGTGTATTGTAGTTTGTTTCCATTTTTATCCATCATATAAACTAACGAACGCTTACCAGGGTCGCAACCAACAACATTTCTTTCTTTTAGTGTATCCAACTGCTCTTTTGATAAATCCTCAATATTGTAGAAATCTTGTTCTTGTAAAATAGGAACTCGTGAACCCCATTTTTTATCCTTCAAATCTTTTCTAATAAATAATAAGCAACACG
>Ga0209086_10004230_pt1 | contig 10683 bp, 14 predicted proteins | sample M_130207_XF_Meta_FD_187312 | JGI IMG/M metagenome (GOLD analysis project Ga0209086, IMG submission 187312) | Freshwater microbial communities from Lake Montjoie, Canada to study carbon cycling - M_130207_XF_MetaG (SPAdes) (version 2) | ecosystem: Environmental > Aquatic > Freshwater > Lake...
TCTTGTATGTATGAGTGAAGCATTAGTACGTTATTGTTTATAAGAGAGGTAGGGGGGGTATGTTACAATTATGAGTGGGTTCCCCCCTCCCCTCCTGATTAAAAAACACACACCCAAACAAATCGCACAGACATTTTGGGGGAACATAGGGGGGGCTTATAATTTTCGAGTTTTCCCCAGAGAATAACCATCCTTTTTGGGGAAGTATGGGTGGAGAAAATTGGGGTAGATAGGGGGGGTATCATGATTTTCGAGTTTTTGGAATTCTGAGACCATCCTTTTTGTCTCCGATACTTATATTAATATTCCCCCTATTATAATCTCTCAAACTTATACCAAACAATATCTTTTATGTTGTTTGGTTTTTTCATTTTAATTTCTTTTATTTGGTATACATTTTGAGAAGATTTCTTGGATACATTCTAGCTGTTATATTTCTTTGTTATAAATCTTTGTTTATATTTTTATTTTTATGGTTAGCTAGATTTATCCAAGAGTATGGGGGGGTGTTAATTTTTAATGATATCGGAAATTTGTAACTATCCTTTTTGCTGTGGGATTGTAATTATAATTTTTGTTATTTGTGGGTATTATTAATTTATTATGGCAGCATTATCTTGGGATAGGATTGTAGAAAGAGGGAAGCAGCACAATAAGACTGTTTTATGTGAAGTTGAGAAAAGGCATGGGTGTAGATATTTCACAGTAAGGTGTATCATTTGTGAAAGTGAAAAAAATTCATTATTGAGTGGATTTAAGAATTGCCATACTTGCTCATCAAATAAAACAAGAAGAAGCACAGAAGAGTTTGTAAATCTGTCCAAAAGTATACATGGTGAAAAATATGATTATAATTTGGTTGAGTATACTAATAAAAGAACAAAAATTAAGATTTTTTGCAAAGCCTGTAATGAATTATTTTTGCAAAGACCTTGTTCACATCTAAAGGGAGGGGGATGTAACACTTGTGCAATTAACCAAAAAAAAGATGATACTAATTCTTTTGTTATGAAATCGAAAGCTGTTCATAAAAATAAATACAACTACGATCTAGTACAATATTCAAATTCTTTGACCAAAGTTAGAATTATATGTAAACAATGTAATAATATTTTTGAACAATTACCAAGCGATCATATAAGTGGACATGGTTGCAGAAAATGTGGTTTTGACTTTGTATCTAACTTACATAGATCGAGTACTGAAGAGTTTATCATCAAGGCAAGACAAAAACATGACGATAGATATAGTTATGATTTAGTTACTTATGTTCATGCTTGTGAAAAAGTTAAAATAATATGCAATAAATGCCAATTTATATTTAATCAGCAACCTAATAGTCACTTAAGTGGTGCAGGTTGTCCAAGATGTGTAATTAGAAGTAAACCTCAGACTACAGAACAATTTATTTTGAAAGCAAATAGTAAACATCTAGGAAAATATGATTATAGTTTAGTGGATTATGTAAATACTGAATCAAAAGTAAAAATTAAATGCAATAAATGTAATAATATTTTCAAACAATCTCCAAGTGTTCATTTGGGTGGTTCTGGATGTCCTAAGTGTAGAGAATCAAAAGGAGAAAATAAAGTAGCTAAATATTTGGTAAAAAATAATATAAGTTTTACTCCACAAAAAATTTTCAAGACACTTAAATACAAGTCATATTTAAAACCTGATTTTTATTTAGAAGATTTTAATTTATTAATTGAATATGATGGTGAATTTCATTTTAAAGCTTTAATTGGATTAACTCCTGAAATTAAACAAAAAAATCTAGAAGTACAACAACAAAGAGACAAAATAAAAAATGAATGGGCAAAAGCAAACAATATTCCTTTGCTCCGTATACCTTATTGGGATTTTGATAGGATTGAAGAATTGATTGAAGCTTTTATTATCCAGCATACTAAGAAAAAAGAAATCAAGCAATTAGTTTTAGAGATGTAAAGTATGTTAAGATAATTTGGTAGGGATATATTTTTTTATAACAGTAGAGAATATTAGTCATTAAAAAATAAAAGATAAATTTTGCATTAAGGAATTATAGAATGGAAAACTTATCTAAGGACTATCAAGATATTATTTTAAAGATTGCGTTAGTTGTTTTAAAGAATGATGTGTTGAGGGTATTGGTGGCAGATATGATAAATGTTCCTAATTATATGATTGGGAATATTTTGTATGAATTAAGGAAGAGTAATAAGATATAAAAAAGGGGAGATTTTATTCTCCCCTTTTTTTTATTTAGAACTTCGGAACATCTATAGGATATTTTGGCATATTAGTTTCATCTGATTTTAATTCATCGTGAAGTCTTTGTGCTTCTTCCATAATACTGTAAGCTTCATCTCTATATTTTTTGTTATAACTATCATTTATAATATATCGGAGTAAATTGTCCATAGAAGATTGTGCACCAGATTGATTCCAATCTTCACCATGAGCTTTTTTGACTAATGATTTTACTCTTCTCAAAAGTTTATGATATTCATTACTTTTATTAGTTGTTTTTCTTCCAAAAGGTACAATTCCAGTGGTAAAATCAAGAGTTTCAGTGCTTGGTCTTTCTTTCATTTTTTTCTTTAGTGCAGGAAATATAGAACCTTTGAAGCTTTGGAATGCTTTATCATTGTCAATCCCTCTGTCAATCATAAACATACCTCTTAGTAGCTCTGAGACATCTGGATTTATTTGTGTGAAAACATTTTGTCTTTGTTCAAATGGATTTAGGAACATCATTTCACCTAACCTTGGATTAGATGATTGAAATGCATGATGAACAGCAGCGTCAAATTCTTTATAAGATGTAATAGGATTTTCCCTATTTCTATCTGCTACATACTCTTTACCAAAATCAGATAATTCTTCTTTATATAATCTTTCTTTAGTATAATCATATTCTGGTTTTAGATCTTCAGGTGTTAAGTCTTCTTCAGCTATTCTCTTCATTATATTAGTAAGAGTAGTAGCTTCTTTATAAAGACCATTGTTGTCTAAATGATTAGATATAATACTCAATGATGCTAAGATTTGTCTTTTATTCATTTTAGTTTAACCTTCTGTTTGTGAAATTTTAGGCCTAAATGTTTCAATGTAGTTAATGATTGCATTTTTTTGATTTTCTTCAACAGAATCTTGTAATACTCCATCAAGTAAGTTTCTTTCAAACTTATCTATTTGTTCATTTAGTTCTTCAGGTGTTGATTCAATCCTCATAGATCTATTCAACATCCATTTTAATTGTATATCAATTGCCTTTGCTAACGGCATGTCCTCATAAAGATATTTTCCAAAGACAAGAGGAGAAAAAAATCTCTCATCTTTTATGTTTACATTTCTATTATGAAGAATTCTAGAATTTAAAGCTTCTTGATAATATTTTTCAGCTTCTTGATCAAAAAAAGATGGATCACCTTTAAATTTTTCTTTCCAGTAATTAATAGATTGTCTCATTAAAGATATTAAATCTCTCTCATCACGTCCATAATCTTTTTTTGGATCTATATTAAAAGTTTGAGCATCACCAAAAAGTTGATTTCTGAGATATATTAATATATCTTCATTACTTGGATCGGAATAAAATTGTGCAGATATTCTCTTCATGACATTTGTAATTGTATTAGCTTCTTTAAATAAATTATTATTATCTAATTGATCTGCTATTTTGTTTAGTGATGCTAAAATTTGTCTTTTATTCATTATTTTTTTCCTATTAATTCAATAGTGTTGTAGGATTATCAGCTATTTGTAAAAGATCTTCTGAGAAATTCTTAAAGTAATATTTAATATTTGATTCACCATCTATTCTATACTTTATTTCAACATCTGCTTCTTTAAGATCATTGTTTTCTTCAAAAGCTGCATAATAAATTCCAAATGCTATCGTTGGAAGGTCTTTTTCTGTAAATGAAATTCTCACTGGAGGGATGTTTTGCCTATCATCTAACATGCCTTCTTTATAATAAATATTCCATAATAAATGATCTTTATAGGCTTGAATTACTTGATTTGGGCTGAACTTCATTCTTTCATCATTAAAAGTATTTAATTTTATATTAGCACTTGCTTCTTCTATAATGATGGATAATCTACTTAATTTTTGTCCATCTTCATCTTCTTCATCACTGTCATCTTGAAAGCTTTTCATTTTTAGGACAGAATATGCTTTATTTAACAGCTTGGTGTTTTCATTCGCTATTGGATCATTATTGTATAGATCAGGATGATATTTAAAGAGTAAAGATTTAAAACCAGCTTTTAGCGCTTCTGGGCTAACATTATAAGTGGATAACTCATCTATTAATTGCTGTAATGTTTTAGGTTCTACTTTTTTTTCTTCTACTTCTTGAGCAGTTCTTAGATTATTGAAAATCTTGTCAGCAATTTTATAATGTCCTTGCTGATCTAATTTCTTAAGTGATCTAACAATAGATCCAATTATTATTTTTTTATTCATGTAAAATCTCACAAAATATGTTACTGTTAATTTATAAAAGTGTTTCCTGTATACCTTTGATACAGACAAAATAAAAAAGAGGAGAAAATCTCCTCTTTTTTATTTATTATTTAATGTTTATTGATTGTATGGAGTACCAAAGCCTCTCAATCTTTCATGTCTACCTGTAGGACCTCTATCAGTTCTGACGGCTCTAGTATTTAACATTTCTTTTGTCATTTGAATATATTTATCTATATTTTTGACACCTCTTAAATTAGCATAATCTTCAATTCCAGGAGCAAACCTATTTAAGCCTTCTTCAGTAACACCTTCTGGCATATACATTCTAAATGCTTCAGTCATAACATCATCAATATTCGGTTGATCTCTAAAAGCACTTAATCTAGCATATTGTCTTTGAAAAGCATTTTTTTCTTGATTCGAGAAGCCATATCCACCCATTTGAACTTTATCCATTATGGCTTTGAGTTCTATACCTCTTTGTGCATTTTGGCCTGATGGTGATTGCATTTCTCTTACTAAACCTTTAACATGGTTCATTAAAGTATTATAATCAACAGTTGGTTTAGTAGTTGCCACTGGTTCTGTTCTATATTGTGATTTAGGTTTATCTCCAGGAGCGTTTGACTGACTCAATTTCACCATTAATTTTGTGATTGAGCTTGCTTCTGTATGTAAACCTGCATTATCGAGTGTGTTAGCAATATCATTAAGTGATGCTACGATTTGTCTGTTATTCATATTTTTTTCCTATAAAAGAATATAATGTAATTTACTTATAAAATACCAGGTAACCTTTTAGTTTATGTTATTCTTACTTCAGATTTTTATTTATTTTTTTTGGGCTTATACTTCTAAGGATTTTTTATCTTGGTTTTTAATATGTCTTGTGTATGAGTGTTTGTACATATTATTTTCACATGTATATTTTTGAGAGGTTGAAGCATATGAAAGCAGCTATCTTACTATATAGCTTGATAATTTTCTTTTTTATATGCGTATGCCGTGTTTTAGGAGGATAATGTGTACTATTTATTATGCTTATTATTTATAATTATTTTTTCACTCTTATTTGTATTGAAAAATAAAAACACAGATATTTTACAATATAAGCTGATAAAATAGTTAAATAAAAAAGAGGAGCAATGCTCCTCTTTTTTTATAAGCTATCTTGAATGTTTACCATTATATCAAGTGTATTATTATCATTATGTCTTACTTGAAAAGTTATATTATTGTCTACTAAATTTTTATCTTTTTTGTATATTCTGTTAGCTAAGGATTGAGCTTGCATTGCTGTAAATGTTTCGTTTGGATATAGTTTTCCCAAGTTGTGTACATCTAAAAAATTACCATTATTTTGCTCAATTATATTTATATCTTCTGCTTTATATTTATTAGTTTGTCTTTGAGCTATCTTGATGTTCTTTTTGATAAATGCTGTTTTGTAAGAATTAAGTGTTCTGTCAAGGTGTTGAGTTAGTAAATCTTTTTGTGAAGCAAACAACTGTTCACTATTAATTTTTTCTAGTATAGCTGTTTTGATTTCTGATTTTTTATTTTCATTAGTTAAATCTCTTATGGTGAGATTATTTTTTTCCATGTATTTTTTCAATAAATTACCTATGATAAAATCTATCATTTTTGTACTTCTTGATATTTTTGGAGTTTCTTGTGCGTCAGTAGTTGTATATCTGGATAATATGCTTTTTATTTGAATTTTAAAAGCTTCGTATTGTTTTTCTGTAAGTGCATTATTCTTTACAAATGTATAATAAAAACCATTTGTATCATCTTTAGTTGCAAATACAAAATCAACTATTTTCTGTGGAGTTCTTGCACCTGAGAATAATTCATTTTTTAATTTTTGAATAGCAATTTGATATTGTTTTTCCTGATCTGGTGTAGGTTTTGTTTCAACTGGTTTGTATTCATCAGTTCTACTGTCACCAGGTGCATCTTGAGATACAACAATCCTATTCATAATATTAGTAATATTTGATGCTTCTTTAAATAATGATTTTTTGTCTAAAGTATTTGCTATTTCTGACAATATGAGGATCGTTTCTTTTGATTTCATTTTTATCCCTTTATAAGGTGTGTTGTAATATATTTCTACAATGAAACAACTTTTACTTTTTTTTGTAGGATGTATGAGATTTTTTTTGTAAAATAATTAATTCAAGTAAGACAAAACTTTCATAATCTTGTAGGGAGAGTTATATAATGTTTAGAACCTTTGTTATTTTTGATGTAAGTGAAATTGGATCTATTGATTTCACTCAAGTTTTAGAAACCAGTGCTGACACCCTTAGAGTGAGTGTTGATGGAACTAAAACATTTGTAAAGTGGGAAGGAGAGACTGTACCAGTTTGCGTTGAAAACTTAACTACAAAATCCTCATATTATTCATATGAGGAAATGTTAGCAGTTTTGAGAACTAGTGAGTGGACCGCCCCGTTAGCTCCTTAAATTATTTCTTTTAGGGGGATATTTAATTGATAATATTATTTCCCCCTACTACCACTTCTTCTTATTTGAGGCTTTGGCGCGTTTGTTTCTACCTTTTCGTTTTTATTATCTGTTAAGGATTTTGCGCTACTTTTATCAGTATTTTTGAATTTATTTAACAATGCTTCTTGTTCAGGAGTAAGTTTCTTTTTCATATTTTTATTATAAACCAATTAAGATACATATCATAACATTAAAGAATATAAGTTATTTCTTAATATAATAATAAAAAACAATGGTAATAATATTAATATCATTTCTCAAAGGAAACTAAAAATGAAAAAAGCTTTCACCTTAATTGAACTACTCGTTGTTATTGCCATTATTGCTATCTTGGCAGCTATTCTTTTCCCTGTTTTTGCTCAAGCTCGTGACAAGGCTCGTTCTGCTTCTTGTTTATCTAATGAAAAGCAAATTGGTCTTGGACTTATGATGTACACTCAGGACTATGATGAGACTTACCCAACTGCTTATTCATATAAGAATAATACAGCTACAACTAATGGTGGTAGTACTGGTGGTTATATTCACTATTCAGCTATGGTCCAACCGTATATCAAGAGCGAGAATATATGGGTTTGTCCATCTGATAAGAATGGTGGTGTTAGACCAGACAATGCTCCTTGTTTACCATGGACAGATGTAAATACTCTTGGATGTGAAGCTCAAGTTCCAAAGTTGTCTTATATTCCTAACTCCGCAATTCTGCCACGCAAAAGAGGCCCACAAGATGCACCAAGTGTTGTATCTATTGCTGCAGTTGATTTTCCAGCTGATGTTATTGCAATTGCTGAAGTTACAAATCATTTGAATTGTATTTTCTTAGGTAGTACTGGTCAACTTAATACAGAAAGAAGAAATAAGTCTCATAGACCAACAAATGCTATGATGAGAACAATTTCTGGTGGACAGTGGGCCGGACAAAGCGTGGCAGATGCAACCGGACCTATTTACGCAATTACAAAACAAGCTGCTGAAGGTGCTGAAGGATGGGGTGGTCCATCAGATTCTGGATTACAAAATGGCACTGCTGGTTGTAGAAGTGTTGCTGCTGATGGTGGTCTTCACATTAGATTTATGGAACCAGGTCGTCATACTGGTGGGTCAAACTATGTATTTGCTGACGGACACTCAAAGTGGTTTAGATTTGAATCTACAATCAATCCAAACAATTTTCTCTGGGGAAAGAGTTATTATCCAACAGGTCAGGCAATTCTTGATCAACAAGGAAATCCAGTTAGATAAATCTTTTATTTAACAAAAAAGAGAGGAGAAGTCCTCTCTTTTTTGTTTTAATTTATTAAAGATATAGATAAGTTATTTTTGTTCAAATAACTAGGAGGATTACAAACAATAAAACGGGGCTTTGAAAAAGCAGCCCCGTTTTATTGTTTGTAATACGACGAATATTAATTAAGTGGAGTAACTGATTCAATATTATCAGATAACTTTTTTGCCCACATTTCCGATAATTTTTTAGGAGATGTCATATGAACAGTTGCGTCTTCTTTAGTAACTGTAACAAGAACTTTTCCACTAACTACAACACACCAACTACCGTTTACATTGCTAAAAACAACATCAGTAGACTTTACACCATGTACTAAACACAATGCATTAAATCTTTCTTGTACTGTGTCAAATCTATTGTTTTTATCAACAATAGAAAAGTATCTTTCTCCACTGAAAGAAAGAGATTTGACATGAAAAACTTTGTTTCCCATAAGTCCTAAACTACCCAAAGCAAACATACCTAACATAAAAGTTTTCATTTTTTGTTTTCCTTTTAATTTTGAACAAATTTTATGTAATCATTTATTTTGTGTAAATGATTTACATAGTTAGTAAGTATATCATCTGTATTGAATTCATTGTCCAAATCCAACTTCAAATCTAAAACAATATTTTCTATAGAATATATATCTAAGCTGTTTATAGTATTAGGGTGCCAATAATTTTTTTCACAATATTTAGTTGAAAAATATATCTTATCAAACCCTTTTTGATTAAATAAAAATAAAGTATTTTTTACAATAGCATCAAAATTCATTTCTACAATATCTATTCTGTGTGAGAACATTAATTTATAAAAATCCTCAGCACAAAAAACATTGTTATTATATATCATGCATTCTGAAAATAAATAAGCTAAAGATTTTGCATCATGAACCATACTTCTATAATATCACAAGAAGGTATTTTGTACAAAAATGTTATGCTCAAAAAAAGTTGTACTATTCAAGAACCATTTTCAGCTAACAAAATGTATACTCCTATAGCTCGTGGGAAAATGATAAAAAGCAAAAAATACAAAACTTGGATTGAAATAAATACACCTATCATAAAAGAAAATTTACTACCTGCTGATAAATTTCCTATAGAAGTTGAAATATTAATTATGGCAAATACTCAATGGAAACTAAAATCAGATCCAGATAATATAGTAAAACCCATTATAGATTTACTTGTTAGAGCAGAAATAGTTCCTGATGATACTGGTAGATTTATTGAGTCAGTTAAAGTGAGATATTTGCAAGGTTTTGGACCTGCAGTAACATGTATTTCTTACTCTGCTGTTGAAGAATAATTAGTACAGGGAGAAAAATAATTATTAGTGTAATCAAAGTGATGACACAAATAATTAATTCAATCGAATTAATTTTCTTTCTCATAAAAAAACTCCCCAATAGTTATTTCTTGATTGGGGAGTAAAAATCTTATTTGAATCTTGTTCTTAAGTCTTCTGCAAAACTAAATCTGTCCCATTGATGCAAGACATGATAATCTTTTCCATCTAATGTTTTGACTAATCCATCTTCATATTTGACATGAACAAATCCCTCTTTAACTCCTTCTCCAGTAATAACAAAATCACTCTTATCAGGTTCAGAAGTAAGGACAAATTTATTATTCATATAAACAGGATATAAATAATTTAAGACAGCTTGATCATAAACATAGTATTTATGTGGTCTGTCTATATTCATCATAACGTTTACACATAGTTGCATAAATGAATGAGTTTTTCCAGCCATTGTTCCACTATTGATAACTTTACTATTATCATAATTCATTTTATATCCATACAATAATTCATTGTATCTTTTAGCCCATTTCAGATTACACTCACTATCATTTAAGCTCATTCCTTCAGCTACAATGAAAAGTTGTTTATCTGGATGTTTTTCAATAAATTCAAATGGATCTTTCTGAATAATAACATCTCTAAAATCAACATGCATTACATTGTCAAATTCATCATGATGTTCTTGCAACCATAAATAATAAGCTAAATATCTATCGTTATTAGCAAGATAAGATGGAAGTTGATCAAAGTGTACATAATCAAAAACTTCTTCTAAACGAGCTACATTTTTGCTATTTAAATCTTTGTAAACACAGAGTTTCTTAAATGAAGAAAACTTTTGCAAAGACTTCATAAATATTCCACAATCAATGTTGCTTATATATTCATCACCCTTTACAAAAGTTACTAGTAAATTGTTCATAAAGTTATTTTACATTATCAATGCAAAATAACTTTAATATAATGTTTTAAATAAATTTATTCGCTATATAAATAGTAGGAATCTCATCCCATCCTAATTTTGGTATATTTTCTAAATCAAACCAAGCTGCTTCTAAAGCATCACTTCCTGCAACAACATTTTCATCTCCAAAATATCTTGTTGCAAAAAACATAATTTGTT
>Ga0209086_10004232_pt1 | contig 10677 bp, 7 predicted proteins | sample M_130207_XF_Meta_FD_187312 | JGI IMG/M metagenome (GOLD analysis project Ga0209086, IMG submission 187312) | Freshwater microbial communities from Lake Montjoie, Canada to study carbon cycling - M_130207_XF_MetaG (SPAdes) (version 2) | ecosystem: Environmental > Aquatic > Freshwater > Lake...
GTAACATCATCGGTCGCCATCACGGTCTGCCGCTGTACTTGTCTTCATCGTCGCTCACTCGGCGCATCGCGTCAGGTGCTCTTGAAGGACTCGACGTTGTTAAAGTTTTACCGTAGCAATTGCGACGAATCGGTGTGAAGCATTTTTTCTGACTGCTTTGCCTCGACCATCATTCGAGAAACTTCGGGCATTGAAAAACGAGCTTTCCAGCCAATGACTTGTTCAGCCCGCGATGGATCGGCCAGGCCTGTTGAATGATCCGACGGCCGCACGAGAGACGAATCCCGCACCACATACTTGGTCCAGTCGAGACCGAGCGTTTCAAATACGTTTGCGACAAACTCTTCTAGGCTGTAGGTCTTTCCGGTAGCCACAATGAGATCTTCCGGTGTTTCCATTGCAAGCATGCGATGCATTGCCACAACGGTTTCCGGAGCCCATCCCCAATCGCGACGCACTGACATGTCACCGATCGTGATAGTTGTTTGAGTGCCGGCCGCGATTCGACAGGCACCCTCGACCACTTTTTGAGTTACAAATCGTGCCGGCCGCAGCGGACTTTCATGATTGAAGAGAATCCCGGTAACCGCCCGTATCCCGTAGACTTCTCGGTAATGCGCGACCTGCCACAAGGCGCTTGCCTTGGCAATCGCGTAGGAGTTTCGAGGTTTGAGCTGCGATCGTTCATTGACGGGAACATCCCCAATCGGTCCAAATATTTCAGAACTGCCCGCATTGAACAACCCACTCGGAAGTCCGAGGACACGCACCGCTTCGAGCAGATGAATCGTCCCCATCACGATGCCTTGAAAAGTTTCGAGCGGTTGAGCGAACGAAACGGCAATCGAAGACTGTCCTGCAAGATTGTAAATTTCATCGGGACGAACCCGATCCAAAACCTCTAACACGCTGCGAAAATCGATCAGCGTCATTGATTCAATCGTGAGTCGATCGTAAATGCCGAGTTTTTTGAGCGATTCAAACCCAGACGCATGAGCATCACGACTCGTTCCCACGACCCGGTATCCGAGGCCCAAGAGATGTGCAGCCAGATAGCCGCCATCTTGTCCGGAAATCCCGCAAATCAAGGCTGATTTCATGAAATCGTTTCCACGTATTCTCTGCAGAGCCTCTGCGGGTGCACATGCCGTTTTTTCGTATCAGCAGTTCTGTAAAAAATGAGAATCGAAGATCAAATTTACCGTCTGAGAGGAAGGCTTCTCAAGGGCATTTTCTCAGCACTTCATGGTCGAAGGTGCCGCCTCAAAGGTTCAGACAACCAAAGTGGCTGCCGACTCCCATTGAAATTATCACGCGACAGCAGGCTTGCGACTTCGAAACCACCCAAAGAAAAAGAGGCTTGTTGCAATCGCATATTCAGCAATGAAACAGAGCCAATGATAGGCCCCCACGGCGTCGTGCGTCCCTGTCAAACGCTCCCACTGGGATATTCCGTACTCTTCCACGACCGGATCTGTGAGCATCATTTCAGTTGCAACTTTCCCCAAAATCGCTGCCCCCAGAAAAATAATAATTGGGTATCGTGACATGAGATTCGAAACGAGATTGCTGCCGAAAACCACCAGCGGGATGCTGAGTACAAGTCCGAAAATGATCAATGAGATATGTCCACTTGCAGCGCCTCCCACGGCGAGAACGTTGTCGAGCGACATCGTGATGTCGGCCACGATAATCATCCATACAGCATGCCAGAGGCTTTTCGCGCCCTCTTTTTCAGACTCCTGCTGAGCCTCGTTGTCGCGAAGTAATTTGAAAGCAATCCATAAAATAAGTAGACCCCCGATAAGTTTGAGATAGTGAATTTCCAACAGTTGCGTCGTGGCGACCGTCAGAATGGCTCGAAGCATGACCGACGCTCCTGCACCGAATATAATGCCCATGCGTCGCTGTCGAGATGGAAGATTTCGAACGGCCATTGCGATCACAATGGCGTTATCGCCTGCGAGCACAATGTCGATCGATACGATATTAAAAATCGCTACCGCCCACTGCCATGCGGACTGAGGTTCTGCGAGCATTGAAGAAAAAAGTGTCATAGTCGTACGCAAGTTGATTTGCTGAGTCGTTAAAACCAGTGTGGGGATCGTTCAATCGTTAGATCATAGGACACATTCAAAAAGTCGACATACCAATCGAATCAAACAGACTCTTTGTTTGCAAACCAGTCCACGGTCTGCTTGAGTCCTTCGGCAAGCGTCACGGAAGGTTCCCAGTTGAGCACATTCAGGGCGAACGACGGATCCAAAAGATTTGATCGAAGGTCGCCAGCGCGCGCGGGGCCTTTTGTTGGTAGCAGCATCTCGTGTGCTTGATTGTTCCGCGTGCGAATTGCGGACGCTTCGGCGCGAACGTGCGATTCGAGTTCGTTGACGTCGGTGCCGAGTCCTGTACCAATATTAATCGAGGTGAGTGTGCCTGGAACAAGCGTAGGGTTAGAACATTCCAGAGCGAGCACATTGGCACGCGCGACATCAAGTCCGTAGACATAGTCACGGACATACGCTCCGTCACCGTTGATCGTGGCGGATTCACCGGCAAGTAGTTTTTTTGAAAAGATCGCAACCACTCCCGCTTCGCCGTGTGGATTCTGGCGAGGTCCGTAGACATTGGAATATCGCAGGGCCACGGTTGTCATATTTCGCTCGATCGCAAAAAACTTGAGGTACCGTTCGCCCGTCCATTTCGTAATCCCATAGGGGCTGATCGGATTGGCGGGTGTTGATTCTGGAGCAGGCGAAGTTACGTCGCCGTAGAGCACGCCGCCGCTGGAAGCAAAAACAAATCGCTTGCAGCCGTATTTTGTTGAGGCATCGAGCACGTTGATGAGGCCAAGGCAGTTGACTTGTGCATCAAAAAGTGGATCGCGAACCGATCGGCTCACCGACATCTGCGCTGCTTGATGGCAGACCGCGTCGGGGCGTTCAAGTTTGAACACTTTTGCTATCGCAAGACTGTCGACGATGTTGATTTGATAGACAGGCACCTTGCTCGGAAGATTGGTGCGAGAACCACTCGAAAGATCATCGATCACCGATACCTGATGCCCGGCCAATAAAAGTTGATCGACAATATGGCTTCCAATAAACCCAGCTCCGCCGGTAACAACGACCTTCATGATCCCGAACGCCTCACAAAAAAAAACTAAAAATAGATATGCCGATCACGCATGAACCAATCGATATTGCATGAATCGCTCCGCTCTCAGACTCATTCTTCATGTCTTGAACAGAAATCATAGTGGAATTTTATGTATTTTTTTGAAAAGCAATTTTCGGAAACCTCTTTTTGAGTATTTTCCTCCATGGTTTTGCACTCATGACACCATCGAAGCATCGCTTTTGTTTTGGCCGGTGAGAGAATATTTTTGTGAAAATCACCTGCTAAAGCATTTCAGATACGAGTCACCCTGCTCCGTCACGCCCGTCAATTCCCGAAGAGCGATTCAAAAAAAGCATTTCTTTACGAAAAGTTGAGCGAGTTCGTGTCACTATCGAAATTGATTCGGCAAACGGACTTGCGGATGTTGAGAAAGCAATCGCGACGCTGTTTCGCTGAGAGATACGATTCCGTTCAAATCAAGTTCATCGTCGTGCTGTGCAAGCGCTGCGGCTGCCGCATCGGAGACGGTCTCGAGTCTTCGCAGAGACAATCCACCACGCAGAGTAGAGAGCGATGTCGCTGCGGAATCCGAAAGAAATTGTATTCGATTCAAAGAGAGAGTTCCTGGATGCATTGAAAGAGCATTCGCGATACCGTCAGGAAGTGTTTCAAGACCGCTCAGCGAAAGATCGCCCCGATGCTCTGCCAGCGCAGCGGCAATTGGCTCGGAGATGTTTTTGAGTCCGCTTAACGACAGATCTCCCTGATGGTTTGCCAGTGCCGCTGCGGCTTCGGTGTTGAGCGATTCCACACCATCTAAAAAGAGAGTTCCGTTGGTGCGGGCAAGAACCGCTGCAGCATCCGGACCAATCGATTTCAGGCGACTAAAGTTTGTTCGTCCTTCAAAAATAAGTTTGGCTGCAAGGGCTTCTGTAATGAGTGATGCAAGGCCATCCAGTCGCAGTGGGCCGGGATGCTTCGCGAGTATTGTTTCGGTGAGAGCGTCGATCGACGAGAGACCATTGAAGTCGAGCGAACCGACGTGCGTCATAAACGCACTTGCAATCGACGGAGTGATGCGAGAGAGGCGATCGAATTCGAGCGGCCCTGAATGAGATGCAAACGCAATAGCGGCAGTCTCAGAAAGTTCTTTCAACTGATTGAGATGGAGTGGCCCACGGTGACGCGACAGCACACCGGCCATCGGATCTGAAATCGCGAGCGAAGTTTCTGCCTGCTGAACAAGCAAAGCGATGCTGATTGGTTCTGGAGAGGCGGCGAGTACCGCTGCCGCTTGGTCGGAAAGCATGGTCACTGCATCAAAATTGATGCGGCCATCGTGCAATAATTTTGTGGCCAGAATTCCTGAACGAATCTGCGAAAGGCCATCCAATCGCAGCGGTGTCGCATGATGCCCAAGCACTTCTTCCACGTTGGGTGACACAGAACGTATCGAACCAAACTCGGTCCAATGGTCGGCCAGAAGCTTGTGCGTGAGCGGCACGCTTGAAAGCTCTGTGAGATTCACAAGCGGCAATGGCCCCGAGTGTTTGGCCAAAAGATCTGCTCTTGCTGACGCGATTCTCTCGCTGGGAATCGCTGCCGCAGCCAGTCCCGAGAGTTCGAAAGTCGATGTATGTCGAAGCAATTCCATCTGCACAAGATCATGAACATCCGTTAATCCGTTGAGCGTCAGAGGACCAGGGTAAGCGGCCATTCGCACGGCAGCCGATTGGGAAAGTTGTGAAATTTGATCAAAATTCGTTCTGCCATCTCGAAGCAGTTTTTCAGTAAGTGCTCCCGATTCAAGAACTGTCAGACGATCGAGTCGCACAGAACCAGAATGGTTTGCGATCACTTCGGCCACGTCGAAAGGGATCTTCTCAATGCCGGAAAGATGGAGTTCGCCCGAATGCTTCACCAAAGCACGGGCTGTATTTACATCAAACGACTTCAGGCTGCCGAGTTGGATCGCACCGTCGTGGCGGGCGAGTGCCTCAGCAACCTGGTCAGTCAACGTACGAAGTGAGTTGAGCCTGAGTTCTCCGCTATGCCGGGAAAACAAGTTGGCCTGCGAGACTGTCAGTGACGGGAGAGAGTCAGCCTGCGTCACGAGGCTCGCGATGCTGATCGCTTGTGGATGCGCTGCCAGAACAGACGCCGCATCGGCGGAAATGTCGCGGATTCGATCAAAATTCGTGCGGCCATCGTAAAGAAGTTTTTGTGCGAGGGCTTCAGCCGACAACGCTTCCAGAGCGTCTAGCTGTACCGGTCCCACGTGCCGAGACAGTGCGACAGCGGCTTCTGACGAAAGCTGTTTGATTGCACCGAGCGACAGCGATCCCCGATGGAGGCTCAAGGCGGCTGCAATGGTGGGAGGCAGTTCTTCTACGCGATCCAGTTTCAAGTTTCCTCTGTGACGAGCCAAGAGCGTCGCGAGTGGTTTTGATAACTCGAGATTCGCTTGCGATCGCAAGGCCAATCCGTTGATCGACAGTGGGCCCACATGAGTTGCTAGCAGGGCAGCGGCTTCATCAGAAATCACTGCCAGCCCGTCGAGAGCCAACGCTCCAGAATGCCTTGCAATTGCTCGTGCTGCGTCGGGTGAGAGTGTGAAAAGACCACCTAGATCGATTGAGCCAGAAAAATTCGCCAGTTCAGTTGCCATGTCTGGCGCAAGAGTTCGGAGTTGATGCAAATCCAGGTGACGCGGAGACCGCCACGATTTCAAAACAAACCATCCACCAAGAGATCCCAGGAATACAAACAGGCAGATCGCAACGATCATCGACGAATTGGCAGTAATGATTCGCTGGGAGAATCGTTTGTATTGTTGGTTGAATCGATTTGATACCACGGGATTCATTCTTGAAAAGCAAATCGGCTTCGAGGCAGCAAGAGCAAAAAACTATCTATGGTTCAGAGAAAATATCGCCTTGAGAAAGTACGAGCGAACCACACCGACGCTCTATAGTTCACTCCGCAAATTTATAAAGAGTTTCATCAGTTCGCAGATACATCGCACCGCTGGAAAATGCAGGCGTTGCGAGCGTGCGACCGGGAAGTTCGTTTTGTCCAAGAACGGTAAATGTGTGGCTCGGCTGAACCCACGTTGCCAAGCCTGTTTCGTTCAGAAACAACACTCGATTGTTCACATAAATCGGCGATGCCGAATAGTTGCCATCGAGGCGTTCCATCCAGTGATGCTCTCCAGTTTTAGCGTTGACACAGGAGGCGATTCCAAGATCAGAAACAAAATAGAGTTCATCACCGATCAAGAGCGGCGATGGAGTGCTTGGTGCCCCGCGTTTGATTCGCCAGACAATATGCGAATCGGTGACATCCCCGCTTCCGCCAAGTTTTACTGCAAGCAATTCAGGATGATCGTAGTCGTGATTGTAGAAAACAAGGCCGTGGCCAAGGGTCGGTTGCGGAACCACTGACCAGCCCGGCGCGAGAACTCGCCAAAGCTCTGAGCCACTGTCCAAGTCGTAGGCTGCGAAATGATCGGGACCCGGTGCCATCACCTGAGCCTTTCCATTCACCATTGCTATCGTTGCAGTGACGAATGAGTGGCTGATGCGGGCTTCCACCGATCGCGGTGTTTTCCATGCAACTTTTCCAGTGTCGGCATCGATCGCCGCGACGAAAGGCTTCGTGCTTCCATCGCATACAACAACCAGCTTTCCATCGTGCAACACCGGTGAGCCACCGCTGCCATGGAGTGGCGGATAGACCAACTCGTTGCTGGTCCATTGCAATGTTCCATCGTTCACTGCGAGTCGCGACATACCAAGCGTTCCGAAGTGAACGAATACCGATCCGCCGTGCACCACCGGCGTCGGACTGGCATGGCTATTCTTTGCATGGATATCAGGGGCTTTTTCGACGGATTTCACTTCGCGATCCCAGACGACTTTTCCATTGGTGGCATCAAGAGCCATAACCCGAAGAGACAATCCTCCATCTCGCGGCACGGCGGTTGTCAGGAAAACTGTGCCATCGGAAACAACAGGTGAAGACCAACCCAAACCGGGAATTGGTGTTTTCCAAACAACATTTTTCGTGCTGGACCATTCCGTGGGTGAAGCAGGACCTGAAGCGTGCCCGTCGGAATGCGGACCTCGAAACTGTGGCCAATCACCTGCAACAAGTGCACACAAAGCGCATACAAGAAGGAACATAAAGAGGGGCGATCTCTCGAGGATAAAAAAGACACTAGAAAAACGAATTCACAGACGCAGAGTAAAAAAACCAAGACCATTGTGATCATTGTGTGTTCAATAACGCACAGCAGATTCGCAGTGCTTCATGTGAATGATCAATGATCATAACCGACCGTGACGTGCGTTTGCCACCGGATCAAAGCATGCAAGATTGTGCACAAATACCGTAAGAAGTTTTTCGTCTGACGTTCGTTTTGAAACGGAGGACAACATGGCCGAGGGGCGGTACATTTCAAAAATGCGATCAAAAAACGCGTTCTCTCTAGAAAGTCGAACCCAAAGCAGTACTTCGGTGCATGAACAATGATCCAAGCTGATCGCACGCGCCAGCCGTTTTGAAAATGAGGGCAGCGAGCGTTGCCCCGTCCAAAATTTTTATTGCATCGGTTCCGGGCGCTCTGAAAACCGTTTGATCGCCCACGCGCGCACCTCTCCTTCGCTGGTACGCCATTCAGGAGGCGAACCCGCATCCTGAACCATCCAGACCACTGCGAGTCCGCGGTTTCGGTCAATCGACATATTGGTGGCATGTGCACCGCCATGCCCGCAAGAGCCGTCGCCTCCTACGCTAAATCCCAATCCATAACTCTCCTTGACTGATTCCGGTGTTTGACGACGCGTCAATTCCACGACCGATGCCTCGGAAAGAATTCGCGTTGAATCAAACATGCCTTGGCCGAGGACCATGCGACAAAAACGGCCACAGTCATCGGCAGTGGAAAAAAGTCCTCCACCGGGCATCGGATATCGATCAGGCCCATCAAGCGGATACTTTAATTGTGAAATCCGAACTTCATCGAGCCCGGTAGCATCGTTATTGACTCGGTACGATTTTGCAATTCTTGACACCTGCGCAGTTGTCGGCCGAAACGATGTGTCCTTCATGCCGAGCGGTGCAAAGAGACGATCGGCCATAAATTGTTCATAGGGCATTCCGCTGAGAATCTCAATAATTCGGCCAGCGGTATTGATGCCGGCATTCGAATACTGATAGCCCATGCCGGGCTCGAACAGAAGCGGCAGCATGGTATAGCTCCGCACGACAAGACTCAGCGGCGCGATATCGAGCGTCGGTTCTTCAACGGCTGATTTGAAGGGCAGACCACTGGTGTGTGAGAGAATGTCACGAATCGTGATTGCACGACCAGGACGCTTGAGTGTCATCTGGCCCGAAGTTTTTTCGGCAGTCAGCCACATCTCTCGAAACTCCGGAAGATGCTTGGCAACCGGATCATCCAACGACACTTTTCCTTCGTCAACCAAAATCATAAGCGCTGCAGCCGTCATCGGCTTGGACATCGATGCAATCCAAAACAGGCTCTCGGTGGTCATCGCCAGCTTTTCATCGCGATCTTGAAACCCCATCGCCTCCACCAGAAGAACTTTGTCCCGGTTTGTCACTAATACGACTGCCCCCGCAAGACGCCCCTTCTCGATAGTGGGTTGCACAATTGCGGTCGCCGATTCGGCCTGTTGTTGTCCAGGTGCACGCGAGATCGGCACTGCCACCAACGCAAGAAAAAGCGACGCACGAATCATTACAAGGATTGTCGTTCGATCCACGTGAAGCGATCGCCAGAAGTGTGTTATGGCCATAGATCATTTCTCCCAAACGTGTGTCATGCCTGCAACGAAATCAAAATGTCACGAAGAGACGTTTGTCGTCGCAGGAGCAAAAGATCTCAGCATACTAACAATTGGAATCAACATTGTGAATCAATGCGTCGCACATGAAAAACTTTCAAAGCCTACCAGTGCATAACAAATCCCCCATCGACATTGATGGTCTGTCCTGTGACCTGTTCGGCGCGTGCTGACGAAAGAAAGACGATCATGTCGGAAATCGACTCAACGGTTTGCCATTGACCCAATGGCATCGTGGAACAAATTTTTTTGTGTGCCCAGTCTTCGTACGGAAGTCGATCGTCGGGGCTTGCCTGGTCGTGCCAAGCCTGCCACACCGAACGATTCAGCGTCGTTTGAACCATGCCCGGGCAGACGGTATTCACACGGATGCCGAAAGGCCCAAGATCCTTCGCGATGCACTGCGCAAAATTAATATTCGCTGCTTTTGATGCACTGTAAGGTGGATCGGTTTGAGATCCGATCTGTCCGGCGACCGACGCGACGAACACCATCGTCCCGCTTTTGCGTGCAACCATATGTGGTGCAATCGCGTGAGCGACATGGGTCATTCCCATGATGTTTACCTTGAGTACAACAGGCCAGTCGTCCGGCTTGAGATTGGTAAAAGGAAAACCATATTTTCCAGATCCAATGGCAGCAGCATGGACAAGATGTCTGATAGATCCGATCGCGTTGATCGTTTCTTCGAGTGCCGAGTTCACCGCTGCTTCATCGGTGACATCCACGGCAATACCGACCACGTGTGTCGAATGCTCACGGCTCAACTCGTGGGCGAGAGCGGGGAGTTGATCACTGCGATCCCAGAGTGCAACAGTCGCCCCCTCGCAGGCAAAGCCTCGTGCGGTGGCCAGTCCGATTCCACCCGCTCCACCGACAACAACAACCGTGTGACCTCTGAGTTCTAAATCCATTCCAAATCGCTCCGAGGATCGATCCGTTCGAAAAGCCTGCCGTTGTTTGTCCCTGGGAAACCAACTTCTCTTTTCTGGCCAGAACAGCTCATGAAATTGGCAGAGCAAACAGTGAGAAGATACTCTTGAACGCAGAGTGTACCGATCGCATCGCCGACGAAGCGTATTTTTTCACGATGCAAGTGTGCATGTGCTTGTACCGGGGCAAATTGGTTGTTCGATTGTTTCTCGTACAGAGAGTTCATTCGATGTTTATTTGGAAAGATTCTGCCGATGTCAAATGTAGCAGCGACCCCCGCACCTGATCCCGAACGCATCCGCCTCTCGGAGGTGACCGACGATGCCAGCGGGTGGCGGCGATGGGGGCCGTATCTTTCCGATCGCTCGTGGGGCACGGTGCGCGAAGACTATTCGCCCGACGGCGAGGCGTGGCGTTTTTTGACGTACGACAAAGCCCGCTCAAAAGCGTTTCGCTGGGGCGAAGACGGAATTGCCGGCATCTGCGATCGATTTCAACTGCTCTGTCTGGCGCCGACATTCTGGAACGGAAACGATGCGCACTTGAAGGAACGATTGTTCGGCGTGAATCCGCTCGAGGGGAATCACGGCGAAGATGTGAAGGAATATTATTTTCACGTCGACAATACGCCGACGCACTCCTTCATGAGTCTCTTATACAAGTATCCTCAGCGCGCATTTCCCTACGCTGCACTGATCGAGGAAAACCAGCGGCGGCAAGGACGCGGTCCGGAATACGAATTGCTCGACACCGG
>Ga0209086_10004234_pt1 | contig 10676 bp, 10 predicted proteins | sample M_130207_XF_Meta_FD_187312 | JGI IMG/M metagenome (GOLD analysis project Ga0209086, IMG submission 187312) | Freshwater microbial communities from Lake Montjoie, Canada to study carbon cycling - M_130207_XF_MetaG (SPAdes) (version 2) | ecosystem: Environmental > Aquatic > Freshwater > Lake...
AAGAAAGTCCGCGCGCCGACGGCAAGTCATACGCCACGCAAATTACTTTTGTAAAGGATCGCGCTGGCCACGACCGCCGCTACGCCATGGACGCGCGCAAGATAGAGCGTGAATTAGGCTGGAAACCTGCGGAAACATTCACTTCCGGCATTGCCAAGACCGTGCGCTGGTACTTGGACAACGCGGCGTGGGTGCATCAAGTCACCAGTGGCGATTATCGCAAGTGGATCGCCACCAACTACTCGTAAACTTCTACCACAAATTCCACCATGAACATTCTGCTACTAGGAAATAATGGACAAGTGGGCTTTGAACTTCAGCGCACGCTTGCGCCACTTGGCAAAGTCACCGCGCTTGATTTTCCTGAGGTTGACTTTCTACAACTTGATCAACTTGCGGCGCTTGTACGCAAGCATAACCCCGCAGTCATTGTGAATGCCGCCGCATGTACCGCCGTGGATAAAGCGGAATCAGACTCCGCAACCGCGCACACAATCAATGGCGCCGCGGTTGGCGTGCTAGCCGCGCAAGCCAAACAACTCAACGCCCTGCTTGTTCATTATTCAACCGACTATGTTTTTAACGGCAGCGGCACGCGCCCCTGGATTGAAACCGACACGCCGCAACCACTTAGTGTGTACGGCCACAGCAAACTGGCCGGCGAAACCGCCATTAGAAATTCCGGTTGCAACCATTTCATACTGAGAACAAGTTGGGTATACGCCGCGCGCGGGCAGAACTTTGTTCGCACCATCTTGCGCCTAGCCGCGGAACGTGAATCGCTTAGCGTTATCAATGACCAAATTGGCGCGCCAACCTTTGCGGGATTTCTAGCGCATTCCACAGCAAAAATGATCGACTTTGACAGAGCCAACGCTAGCGCGCGTGCCAAGTATTTGGGCACATATCACATCACCGCTCGTGGCGAAGCAAGTTGGCACACCTTGGCGAGCTACGCCGTTCAGTGCGCGCTTGATTGTGGCGCCACACTTAAAGTCACGCCCGCACGCATCGCCGCCATACTCACTTCACAATATCCGCTGCCCGCGCCGCGCCCTAGCAATTCGAGAATGTGCGTAGACAAATTCGAAGGTACCTTTGGCATTACGTGCCCCGATTGGCGCACGGATTGTCGAAGCGTTGTAACAGAACTTATTCGCGGAGCACAATAATGAACGGCATAACAAATCCGGGCACAAATCGTAAGGGAATTATTTTGGCTGGTGGCACAGGCTCGCGCCTGCACCCAGCCACGCTTGCCATGTCCAAACAATTGTTACCGGTGTTTGACAAGCCCATGATTTATTATCCGCTCAGCACACTCATGCTGGCAGGCATTCGCGACATACTTATTATTTCCACGCCTCAAGATACTCCGCGCTTTGAGCAACTGCTTGGTAATGGCACGCAATGGGGCTTAAACATTTCATACGCCGTTCAGCCATCGCCCGACGGGCTTGCCCAAGCTTTCATTATTGGAGAAAAGTTCATCAATGGATGTCCAAGCGCTCTAGTGCTTGGTGACAACATCTTCTACGGCCACGACTTTCCAAAGCTTCTGGAAAATGCCCTTGCGCGCACTGCTGGCGCCACTGTGTTTGCATACCACGTACAAGACCCTGAACGCTACGGCGTGGTGGAATTTGACAGCGCAGGCAAGGCAGTAAGTCTGGAAGAAAAACCAGCGCAACCAAAGTCAAATTACGCCGTCACTGGCTTGTATTTCTACGACGAACATGTTGTCAGTTTGGCAAAGTCACTCAAGCCTTCAAAGCGCGGCGAGCTAGAAATTACCGACCTAAACCGCCTGTATCTAGAACGCAACGCACTTGGCGTAGAAATCATGGGCCGCGGCTTTGCATGGCTTGATACGGGCACGCACGAATCACTACTAGAGGCCAGCCACTTCATTGCCACACTGGAGCATCGCCAAGGATTAAAGATTGCGTGCCCTGAAGAAATTGCCTTTACCAAAAAATGGATTGATCGCACGCAATTAGAAAAACTTGCCGCGCCCATGTTGAAGAACGGTTACGGTCGTTACTTGATGCAGGTGTTGAAGGACACCAAAATATAATGTTTGCAAATGATAACGCTAACATATTTATAATAAATGCAAAACAAGTGCCCACAATAGCGATGCAGGTTCAACACTAATGCAGGCCCAGCGACTAGCTATTCCAGATGTAATTTGCTTCACACCTAAGGTCTTTGGTGATGATCGAGGCTTCTTCTACGAAAGTTTCAACCAGCGCGTGTTTATGGAAGCGCTTGGCCAACCCGCACCGCACTTTGTGCAAGACAATCACTCACGCTCTGCCAAAGGCGTATTGCGCGGACTGCATTACCAAATCCAGCAACCGCAAGGCAAGTTGGTGCGCGTAACGCAAGGCGAAGTATTTGATGTTGCGGTTGATATCCGCAAGTCGTCGCCCACATTCGGCAAGTGGGTGGGGGAAATTCTTTCCGAACAGAACAACAAACAAATCTGGGTGCCGCCAGGTTTCGCGCACGGCTTCTTAGTTCTCAGCGAAACCTCGGAATTCCTTTACAAAACCACAGATTTCTGGGCGCCTCAATTCGAACGTTGCATCGCTTGGAACGACCCCGCCATTAGTATCAAGTGGCCGCTACAAGGCATCATCCCCGCGCTCTCCGGCAAAGACGCGCAAGGCAAATTGCTAGCACAAGCGGAGTGTTTTGTCTGAGTAAATTTCAAATCCGCCCACCAATCCCACACTATTTTTCAACAGCGCTCACCAGCGCCAGCATTAAACTCAAAGACCAATTTGCTACTATCTGACAGGCGTTTACAAACGCTAAAAATCTCTCTGGGACATCGCATCTTGAACCAATCCACATTCTCAAAAATCTGGTCGCTACTTTCGCCGCCTCGCGGAGAAGTAAACCGATGAAAGCCGTCATACTCGCTGGTGGACTCGGAACTCGAATTTCCGAGGAAACCTATCTCAAACCAAAGCCAATGATCGAAATTGGAGGACGACCCATTCTGTGGCACATCATGAAGATGTATTCCGCGCACGGAGTGAACGACTTTGTGATTTGCTGCGGCTACCGCGGATACATAATCAAGGAATATTTCGCCAACTATTTTCTTCATATGTCGGATGTGACATTTGACATGGCTCACAACAAAATGGAAGTGCACCAACAGAAGTCGGAGCCGTGGCGCGTGACTCTTGTCGATACTGGCGAAGACACGCTTACGGGCGGCCGCCTAAAACGAGTGGCCGAATATGTTAAAAACGATGATGTATTCTTTTTTACATATGGCGACGGCGTGGCGAATGTCGACATCACCAAGGAACTTGCATTTCACAAGTCGCACGGAAAATTAGCGACAGTCCTGGCGGTTCAACCTCCTGGTCGCTACGGCGCCCTGCAATTAAAGGGAACAACTGTCGAAGGATTCACCGAGAAACCACGCGGAGATGGTGGCCTTATCAACGGCGGATTTTTTGTGCTGTCTCCAAAATGTATTGACTTGATCAAGGATGATCAAACAAGTTGGGAAGGTCACCCACTCACCAAGTTGGCAACCGATGGTCAATTGCAATCTTTCGAACACACTGGTTTCTGGCAACCCATGGACACCCTGCGCGACAAAACGCAACTTGAAGAACTGTGGGCTTCAGGTAAAGCGCCATGGAAAACCTGGCAGTGAATTTGAATTTCTGGAAAAGTAAACGCGTCCTTGTCACTGGCCACACTGGTTTTAAAGGCGGATGGCTTTCGCTTTGGCTTACAGAACTTGGCGCGGAAGTACACGGATATGCTCTTGCGCCAAACACGAATCCAAATTTCTTCGATGCCTGCAACCTGAGCTCACGCTTAGCCAGCAGCCACATCGCCGATATCCGCGACGCTGCAAACTTGACTCGCGCGATGCAATCAGCAAGTCCAGAGATCGTGCTGCATTTGGCGGCGCAACCATTGGTGCGCTATTCATATGCGCAGCCGGTAGAAACATATGCCGTGAATGTCATGGGCACAGTGAATCTTCTTGAGGCGGTACGCAACACGCCAAGCGTGCGTGCCTTGGTGAATGTCACCACCGACAAGTGTTACGAAAATCATGAGCGCGCAGAGCCATATACAGAAACCGAAGCGATGGGCGGCCACGATCCATATTCAAGTAGCAAAGGCTGCTCGGAATTGGTGACCTCCGCCTATCGCCGCTCATTTCTGGCGCCCAAAGGAATTCAGGTTGCAACTGCGCGTGCAGGCAATGTGATTGGTGGAGGTGATTGGGCCGCTGATCGATTGATCCCGGATTTTCTGCGCGCGCTTGATCAACAACAACCACTGGTGATTCGATCACCGCATGCAACTCGCCCGTGGCAACATGTGCTTGAGCCAGTTTCTGGATACATGATGCTTGCCGAAAAACTTTTCACGCACGGTGAAAAATTTGCGCAGGCTTGGAATTTTGGTCCACGGCTTGAAGACAGCAAATCTGTCCAGTGGATTGTGGAGCACCTTTGCGCGGCAATTCCTTGTGCGTCTTGGCGCGGCGAAACAGAACAAAAACCGCACGAAGCGCACACACTCACTCTTGATAGCACCAAAGCGCATGAACAACTTGGCTGGCAACCCAAATGGAATATTTCAGATGCACTTCGCCACACTCTTGAGTGGCACAATGCATGGAAACAAGACAAGAATTTGCAATCCGTCAGCTTGACGCAGATCAAAGAATATTCCAAAGCAATGCAAATGGCGGCAAGCGCATCATGACAAATCGCTTTGACATTCTGCTCACACCACTTGAAGGATTAAAAGTGCTGCGGCGAAAGCCTGTTGGTGATTCGCGGGGATTTCTAGAGCGCATGTTCTGCGCGCAGGAGTTTGCGCAAATCCTTGGCGGAAAAACGATCGCCCAAATCAATCGCACGCTCACTGGAAAATGCGGCTCTGTCCGCGGCATGCACTTTCAAAATGCGCCGTACGCTGAAACAAAATTCGTCACCTGTCTTCGCGGCGAAGTGTTTGACGTAGCCGTGGATTTGCGCAAGAACTCCCCTACTTTTCTGCACTGGCATGGCGAATTGCTCACACAAGACAATCACACCACATTGCTCATTCCCGAAGGCTTCGCCCATGGATTTCAAACACTTTCTGACAATTGCGAAATGCTGTACTTCCATACCGCGGACTATCACGCGGATTCGGAAGGCGCTCTCAACGCGCAAGATCCGCGCTTGGCCATCAAGTGGCCCATGGCAATCACTGAGCAATCAGAGCGTGACAAGTCGCATGAGTTGATCTCGACAGCCTTCAAGGGAGTCACCCTGTGAAGTGCCGTCATTGCAACGCAACTTTAAGTCTGACATTGATTGACCTTGGGTTTGCACCACCGTCGAACGCCTATCTCAGCAAACAGCAACTTCAGCAACCTGAAAAAAAATATCCACTACGAGTTCTTGTTTGCCAAACATGTTGGTTGGCGCAGACCGAAGACTTTGCGCAGGCGCATGAGTTGTTCGATGCCGACTACGCGTACTTCAGCAGTTTCTCCAGCACATGGCTGGAGCATGCCAAACGCTATGCAACTGAAATATCGGCGCGCTTTCACTTAAGCTCATCAAGCCACGTGGTGGAAATTGCCGCGAACGACGGCTATTTACTGCAGTATTTCAAAGCGGCCAATATTCCGTGCACCGGCGTAGAACCCACTGCCAGCACGGCGTCAGCGGCGCGCGCCAAAGGCATTGACATTGTGCAAGAATTTTTCGGTGTTGCTCTTGCGAACACGTTGGTCGCGCAAGGTAAGCAAGCCGACCTCACAGCCGCAAACAACGTGCTAGCGCATGTGCCTGACATCAATGACTTTGTCGCGGGCTTCGCTATGTTGTTGAAGCCAAACGGCGTGGCTACTTTCGAGTTTCCGCATCTGATGCAACTGATGGCGCTAAACCAGTTCGACACTATTTATCACGAACACTTTTCATACTTGTCCCTGACCGTGGTTCAGCGCATCTTTGCTACGAACGGATTGACAATATTTGACGTGGAAGAATATCCAACGCATGGAGGCAGTCTTCGTGTGTTCGCACAGCGCGCCGACACTGGCAAGCAACCTATAAGCGATCACGTGGAAAAAATGCTACGCGCGGAAGACGCCATTGGCATTCAAACTGAAAAATATTATTTGGCATTCCAAGCACGCGCCGAAAAAGTGAAAGACGATTTTGTGAATTTCCTTGCTGACGCAAAGCGCCAAGGAAAAACCGTAGCCGCTTATGGCGCGGCCGCAAAAGGCAACACACTGATGAACTTCGCGAAGCTTGGCTCGGACCTGATACAATATGTAGTGGACAAAAACCCGGCCAAACAAGGCAAATTCATGCCAGGCAGTTGCATTCCCATCGTGTCGCCTGAAGCGCTTCAGTCACAACGCACCGACTATCTGATCATTCTTCCTTGGAACATTGCCGATGAAGTGACGCAACAAAATGCCGCGCTTGCCAAGCTTGGAACACAATTTGTCACGGCAGTGCCGAAGTTGGAGATTGCGTGAGCGGCACTGTTCTTCTGACAGGCGCAACGGGATTTGTTGGTCGTCAAGTATTGCGAGAATTATGCGAACGCGGAGTTCAAACTTGCGTGATCGTGCGCCAAGGGAAAGAGTCGCTTGTTTCCCAATCCAAAAATATTGAACAAATCATCACCACCAATGACCTGTTCGCTGAAACTTCTGATTGGTGGAAGCAAGCATGCCAAGGCATAGACACTGTGATCCATTGCGCTTGGTATGCGGAGAGCGGACAGTATCTACAGTCCGAAAAAAATTTGGATTGTCTAACTGGAACGCTTCAACTGGCCAAGGGCGCGGCGCAAACTGGCGTGCGCCGCGTTGTTGGAATTGGAACATGCTTTGAATACGACTTGAGTACGGGCAATCTCTCTATAGAAACTCCACTACTCCCACTCACGCCATATGCGGGAGCAAAGGCCGCGGCATACTTAGCGCTTTCGCATTGGCTTCCAGCCCAATTAGTTGAATTCGCATGGTGCAGATTGTTCTATCTGCATGGCGAAGGCGAAGATTCGCGGCGATTGGTGCCTTACATTCGCTCCAAACTTTCAGCGGGCGAAATTGCTGAACTCACAAGCGGCAATCAAATCCGTGACTTCCTAGACGTGCGGGTTGCGGCAGAGATGATTGTGGATGTCGCTATGAGTAACCGCGCGGGAGCGATCAACATTTGCTCAGGCATTCCAATCACTGTGCGAACACTGGCTGAACAGATCGCCGACGAATATGGGCGACGCGATCTATTAAAATTTGGCGCACGACCAGACAACCTTGTTGATCCGCTCCGTGTGGTTGGGATTACAATCTAAGAACAGCATGACAACTGAACACCCCATGAAACTTCTTTATGAACAGCGGCAATTGCCGATCTTTCAGAATCGCATGTATGACAGTGCTGAAGAAGCGAACGCATGCCCCAAAGGCGACATGTGTTTAGTGGAAGATCTTGGGAGCGGCCTTGTATATAACGCAGCATTCCAGCCTGAATTAATGGTCTACGACGCGCACTATCAAAATGAACAAGCGGTCAGCCAGTTATTCCAAGAACATCTTGAAACAGTAGCAAGCATCATTGATCGCTGCATGGGTCGCGAGTCCATTGTCGAAGTTGGTTGTGGCAAAGGATTTTTTCTTGAACTTCTCCAAGCGAAAGGTTTTGATATATCAGGATTTGATCCAACCTATGAGGGAACAAATCCCCGTGTGAGGAAGCATTACTTCAAGGCGGGCGTGGGTATTCAGGGCAAAGGCTTGGTGCTTCGTCATGTGATGGAACATATTCAGAATCCAGTTCAGTTCTTGCACCAGCTCAAGGAAGCCAATGGTGGCGGTGGAAAGATTTACATAGAAGTCCCCGTGTTTGATTGGATCTGCGAACACCGTGCCTGGTTTGATATTTTTTACGAGCATGTCAACTACTTCCGGATCTCTGATTTCCACCGCATGTTTGGGAAAGTCATTGAAAGCGGTACTGTATTTGGTGGGCAATATCTTTACGTGGTCGCCGATCTGTCAACAATTCGCAATCCAACAATTGATATGAACGACCGCGTTCATTTTCCAGAAAATTTCACTGAAACACTCTTCAAGAATCCCTCGGCGTCCACGGCTTGCGCCATTTGGGGCGGCGCATCAAAGGGCGTCATCTTTGCCCTGCTAAAGGGCCGCAATGGCCAACCCGTCGACATAGTCATCGATATAAATCCTGCAAAGCAAGGTAAATTTCTAGCCGCTACTGGTCTGCAAGTTCTTTCGCCATCGCAGGCGTTGGCTCTGCTCCCAACGGGCTCAACCCTTTACATTATGAATTCCAACTACACGAAAGAAATTAAACACATGTCCAACAACAAATTTAATTATGTCGGAGTCGACCAATGAGTCAATTTCAATCCGAAGTGCTGACGCGAATCGAAGCAGTTTCAACTAATAATTCATTGCGCCAATCCGCTGCAATTTTTACACAAACTTCGATCGCATCCCAATATTCCTACAACTTTTCGTGGCAAGGTCGCCCCATCATTCAATATCCGCAAGACATGGCCGCCATGCAGGAATTAATCTGGGAAATCAAGCCGGACTTGATCATTGAGACAGGTATCGCGCACGGTGGCTCGCTCATTTTTAGCGCGTCTATGTTGGCCTTGCTCGACATGTGTGATGCGATCGAGTCTGGCAAATCAATCAATCCAAAAGTGTCCAGCCGCAAAGTGCTTGGCATTGATATTGATATCCGCGCCCACAACCGCGCCGCCATCGAGGCTCATCCAATGGCCTCGCGCATTCAGATGATCCAAGGCTCCAGCATTGTGGCGGACATTATTGCGCAGGTGCATGCTGTGGCAGCAAAGTATTCGCGGATACTTGTGTGTCTTGACAGTAACCATACGCATGAACATGTGCTTGCGGAACTGAAGGCTTACGCCCCACTCACAAGCGTTGGCAGCTACTGCGTTGTTTTTGACACAGTGGTGGAAGACCTGCCTAAGGAAATGTTTCCTGACCGCCCGTGGGGTCCTGGCAACAATCCAAAGACCGCAGTGTGGGAATACCTAAAGACGCACCCAGAATTCCAAATTGACAAAAGTATTCAAGACAAATTGCTCATCACCGTCGCACCGGATGGATATCTAAAGCGGATTGCCTGATGCCTGAAACCACTCACAAGGTGTCCCGTTCCACTCCACTGCTCTCCCACAGCACGATCACCCTTGGAGTGCCGGCTTACAACGAAGCAAAATTCATTCAGCAAACACTTGAATCAATTCAAGCCCAGACACACAAGATTTTCGCAGTTCTGATCTCAGACAATGCTTCGACGGATGGCACACAGGCGATCTGCCAACGCATTGCTTCACAAGATCCTCGCTTCACCTATGTCAGGCACCCAAAAAATATTGGAGCATCGAGTAATTTTAACTTTTTACGTGAGTCCACAGCCAGTCCGTACTTTGCGTGGGTCGGTGGACACGACATGTTGCACCCAGATTACTTGCGCAACCATCTAGCAGCGCTGAATGCAGATATTGGCATTGGCAATTCATTCAGTTATTGGGAATTCGTGAATGAGTCTGATGAAATCGTTCGAAGAGGCTGCGACACTGGAATTGCTACGCCGCGAACAGGCGCGTTGTTGAGATATATCTGGTCCGCTGGACTGACCGTTGATCTGGGCCCAATGCACGGCGTCTTTCGAAGGAAATTTCTTTGCGAACTTCCAATTCACAATTGTTTCGCATGCGATCACATCATGCTTTCAAACTCACTGTACCTGGCGCCATTCAAATCCATTCCGGGTCATCTATATCGATTGCGAGACTTTGATGAATCAAGGCGCGCACAGAATGTCATGCAGCGAATTACAGGGCAGGAGAAATCTGCGCCAGACATGCACGCCACGATTGCTGGTTACCTGGCAGATTTCGACAAGATTGTGCCTGAAGGTTCTTGGCATAGACATTTGAAACCATTTTTTTTCTGGGTTTTATACGACCGATTCGTTCGCCGCGGCTTTCGCGTGACAACACTTACCTGCAGCATCTTGAAACGCATCCATGACATTAAACGTTTGTGTTCCGGCTCGCGTTCGTCTTTACATCGGTGACATGTTTTAAAATTGTTGCCACCGCCACATCAACGCCAATCGGAGAAGCACTGCTGGGCTCAAGTGTTTTACTTTTCCACTTGTTCCAAATCCCATCCAGTGAATCTGCGATGGTGTTTGGCGCCATATCAGCGGGGATGATTCCACCAAACTGCCCCACTAATTCATCCAGTTGTGGATTCATATGGGTCAACGCCAGAATTGGCCGTCGAGCCCAGAAATACTCGTAGACCTTTGAAGGAATGTACTCGGCGCACGATGGATCATTCCCGTGAAGCAAAAGCAATGCGTCGCACTGTTGCATTTTTCGAGTGACTTGCGTTCGCCCTGACTCGCCCGTGACTGGATCACGCTCAAGGCGTCCGTGACACACGATCACATCCCACAAATTCAATTGATCCGCGGTTTGCCTTGCACGCGCGTCAATACCGCCTCCATATATATGTAACCGAATAACTTCTCGTGCTTTGGGATCGCGCTCGATCCATGTATTCAATCCCAATAGAAACTCTTGCA
>Ga0209086_10004235_pt1 | contig 10676 bp, 2 predicted proteins | sample M_130207_XF_Meta_FD_187312 | JGI IMG/M metagenome (GOLD analysis project Ga0209086, IMG submission 187312) | Freshwater microbial communities from Lake Montjoie, Canada to study carbon cycling - M_130207_XF_MetaG (SPAdes) (version 2) | ecosystem: Environmental > Aquatic > Freshwater > Lake...
ACCTACCGGAGTAGAAGATTTAGCCAAAACTCTTGAATGTAGATTTTATGTTATTCAAAGGCTGAAATCTCAAATTGATACTCAGAAAATTGGTTTTTATTTTACCAATTTAATGAGTAAGCAAAACTTAACAGAAGAGAAAACATGTGCTATTTTGAATCGTGGAGCAGATATTGCTAATAACACTGGATCTAGAGTAGAAAATGTTCTCGATTTTATTGTAGCAGCTTATGACAGAATAAAATCCTTAACTATTTTAGATAGATTCTTAAAAAAAGCTGAAGATGTCTTGGAAAAAAATAGAACAGTTCCAGTTTTCCAACTTTTAAATAAAGCAATCAATGGGGAAAAAGCCAATACAAGAGCTTACTTAATGACAATCAAAGATCCTCAACAGATGATTATTTTGAATGAACTTATTACAATGGCTCAAGCTGGTCCTGTTGAAAACATGGAAGAGCTTAGAAGAAGTTGGCTAGCATCTTTTAACAAAGTTGAAAGACATACTGAAATATACGACCGTAGAATTAAAGTCTACAATATGTTCAAGTCAGAAGCTGCAAATTATGGCATGGCTAGCGTAATACAATCTTTAGGTTCTTTGTTTAAATTATTTCAAAAATCTGGCTTATTAGATGTCATTACTAACATGTACTATGATTTAAAAGCTGGGCAACTTGCAACAGATGCACTTCTGAGTCCTATAACAAGAAACCCAATAAAATATCCAATAAACGAACCTGGTGCTGTAAATTCTTACAGTACAGACTTTAGATCTCCTTTAGGACATTCTGGTGCAAAGTTTGTAAAGATTGCACAAACAAGTCAACCTAGCCAATCTGAACCTGATGATGAAATGACTACAGAAGGTTTGTTTGGCGCGATAATAATCTCCCTAAGAGGAGCTATAGCTTATCTAAAGTCTAACCCTGCTCTTGCTGTTCTAATTCCAATTTTTGAAGGTTCTATTAAAATTCTGAGTTCTTTCAATAGTAAAACTACTTTAGACGATATTACCAAAGCATTTACTGAGTTTCCAAATCAATTTAACTCATCAGCAGATACAGTAAATCAAACTCCGAGACCGGCTAATGCTAGTGCTTTTGAAACTAATATCAGAATTGCTTTAGGACCTTTATTGAGAGGTGCATTTGCAGCTTTACCGGCAGTATTTAGAAATTTCATTGTTAACCAGTTAACAACTTTAGCTAATGATCCTGCACTTTTTTTCAAAGTCGCACTATCTCTTTCAGAATTAATTATTTCTGTCATAAGATCATACGGTGCTCAGTTTTGGGGTAAAGATTTAAAGCGTGATCCAATGTTCTTTGATTCAGCTGGACGTTTTTTACAAAATTCCCCAGCTGCAATAGCTTACACCCAAACACTTTCTGAAGCTGGATATTCAACTGATCAAATAAATGCTATGATTACTTTTAAACAAGTAAGAGAGCAAGTAAAAGTAAAAATTAGAAATTACGAAACTAAGATCAAAGATGTCTTAGAAATCCCAGTTCAAACAGGAGCAAATGTAACTTCTGAATCCCCATTGAAAAATGAAGCTGGTCTCAAGAAAATTTATGATGGTTTTATTCTTGAACTTCGTGGAGCTATTGTTCAATTTGATAAAGAACTAGATTTTCTCAGAAATTTAGCTTCTGAAGCTCAAATGCAACAAAAAAATCAAGTTGCGTTGAACTTAGTCACTCAACATCTTAGAGAAGCTGAAGCAGATTTACAAGACATGAAAAATCTATTAGGAAGATATTATTCATTTACATTAATTATTGAAAATTACAATAAGAAGATGAAGTTTATGAAAATATTAGGACCTATGATGAAAAGAATTACTAAATTTCAAACAGTAGGTATTAGTACAGCAGCTCTTATATCTAATCCTCAAGGTATTTTTCCAATTTTGAATAAAATTAGACAAATGGAATTAAATAATATTAGTAAGTTAAAAGCAGATTTAGATGTTAAGAAAAGATCTTTGCCAAATAACTACTACATGGAACCATAATAATGTCACTACCATTTCCAGGATTTACAGCAACTCCAGTCTCATCACCAAGCACTATGACTTCTGATTTGTCAGCTGAAGATTTTAAATATAATAATGGGAAGATTCTTAAGGAACTAGATAAACTTAAGAATCCAAATAATGCTTCAAAAATAATACGTGGATTTGATGGAAAAAATTACACAGTAGAGGATTATATAAAAACACTTAAAAATCAAGCATTTCAAGTGTCTAAAATTGGTCCTAAAGTTGAAGCTACACCTGGTATCGAATTAGAAGATATTCCTCAATCAGAAGAATCAAAACAAACATTTCTTGAACAAGAAATGGCTTCTTTACAAACTGCAATTTTAGAAGCTGAAAGTAATGTTGAAGTGATTGATACATATATTTTAGGTTTACTTACTGGAAAAGATTTTACGGAGTTTAAGTTGGGAAATAATATGAAATTTGTGAAAATTGCAAAAGACGAGAAGTTAGATAAATTCAGAAAAGAAGAAATCTTAAAACCAGTTGAAGATTATTTCAATGAACTATTAGATGATTCATTTGGTTCTCCAAATTACGGAACTGACATGACTCATACACCTGAAGATTTAGATCAACCAAAAAAAGTTTCAAGATTTAAAATTATTAAATAAATCTTTACAATATTTTTATGTCCAATAAAGAATTAGATTTTATTTCTTACAATAGAATAATATCTAAATCTGATGCCTTCGTTATGTGTGAAGATTTGAACTGTTTTGTTCAATACTTACCATCTACTCGTGTCACTTCACATAACATAAAAAAAGAACAACATACTGCTGGAACAACAGAAGATTTTCAAGATTATTCTATTCCTGATGTTGCTCTTAAGATTAGTCCAAAAAAACTTAGAAGAATAAATGCTTTTCATAAAAATAATTCTGAAAGTTTATTATTGAATAAATTCAATATTGATCCAGAAATTATTTATCCAACTGTAGTCAAAGAAGTTATAACTAAGCAAGTTGATTATTCTGGGTTGATGTTAAATCCCGATCAACTTGAATTTTTACTAGCTCTTCAAAGTGTAAGAAATAAATCTGTCAAAGAGAATGACACAAAATTAAATATTGATGAATTTTCTGTTACTGAAGACAAAGTAAAAAGCACATCATTTGAACTTGATGCCAGATATTCCGAAATTTTTATTGGTAAAGGAAATGGAGTATTAGGATCTGTTTCTGATAATGCTCTTCCACAATCATTTGAAGAAAATCAAATTGGTGATTACATTAAGAAATTTGGTTTTAATCCAAATGAAGTTAACGTAAAAAAAAAGTTTGAAGTAAGAAAGGGTAATCTTCAAGAGAGACCTGATGTTAATAATTTTCTTCAAATTGTAAACACTGATAATTCATCATCTACTAATACTATCAGCACAGGGACTCAAAATACGAATAACTACAATTTATTAAACATAAATGTAGATAAATCTTCAGGCAGTTCAGTAAACATAAAACAGTCAAAAACAAATAATTTTAGACATGAACTAAATTTTATTGATAAAAAAGAAATCAATACTTTTAGAAACGAAGTTAAGATATCTAAAAATTCTACTGAACAAGACATTGACGTAGATAAGATCCATAGACGACTACTAGAAGGTCTAAATCAATCTTCTCAAAGCAATAAATATAATTATTTTACTGAAATAAAAAGTTCAAGAAATTATAATATTTTTGATTTTAAAGAAGTACTCAATCTTACTGAAAAATTGTCCAATAATACAAACTATGTAAGTTTGTCAACATATTATGATCACTACAGAACTATTAATAATAATTATAATCAAATAAAGAATGATCTGAACTTTACTAATAATCAAGTTGAATACCTTACTAAAATAAATTTCAATAACAAAAATACCATCAATAAGTTATTTAGTACTCATAATACTTATCGCAATAGTATTATGAACATGATAAATAATATTACCAAAGTTCAAAAATTAGTTTTCAATGAGAATGATTTGCAATTTAAAGCTGGTCTCATAAAAACTATGAGCAACATAAATAGAACTAATGTCATTCAAATTAATCAACTCAAAGAACAACTAAATTTTTCTAATATCAACATGACTTTTATGAATCAAAGAATGTATAGATATGAGATTAATAAGATAGAGCAAACTAAAAAAGAGCTAAATAATTTACTCAATGTATTTAATGAAAATAATTTTATTTCAAATATATTAACTAACAAAATTGGAAATGCAATCAATCAAGAAAACATTTTGCAATTAATCAACCTGGCATCAGACGAAAATCATGTCAAAAATGTATCTTATGTCTTGAAACAAAGTACTGCGAACATACATGCAGTTAAAAATATAATTGATTTTGTAAATTTATCAAAAGAAAACAATTTCAATATTGATAAAATTAATTCTCAAAATATCTCAAGCATAAATAAGATTTTGAATATGACAAATCAAAACACAAATGTTTTGTCATCTAATAAAATATCAAATAATATTTTTAGTAACAATTCAATAAATTTATCTCAAGAAGATATAAGTCAAATTCAAATTAGCAGTAACATTTTGAAGAATATAAATCTTTCAGAAGTTAAAAGTTTTAGCACCATATTGCGTTCATATAAATCTGAACAAATTAGAAATGTTTTAGATACTCCTGAAATTCAAAATACACAAAATATTTTTAATAAATTTGATAGAAATTTCAAAATATCGAATAGCAATGTAACGGTTCAAGATCTAAAAACTTTAAATTTACTCACTGAAAAAATTGACATAAATAAAATTAGTAATATAACTAGAAAAATATCTCAATTAAATATGAATAATATTGAAGACATTCAACAAGTATCAGAGACCATAAATTTACACAGTGACACTTTTGAGAAAATTAATTTATTATCATCTAAAGTTCAAAAAATAAGCAAACTTACATCCATAGAAAATATTACCAATAAAGATATTGTTGAACTTATTAACATTCATAAATCTTCAGAAAACAAAAACAGTTTCAAGATAAGTCAAAATATAAATTTATCAAATCGACAAGTAAATAATTTGATAAATCTAAGCAAATCATATAGTGATAATGTTTCTGCCAAAAATACTTATCTTGAAAATGTTTCACAAATGAATATTGTTTCTAATTTCATCAAAAATAATCAACTGTCAAATTATAAGCTTTCAAGTATTGAAGCAAAAGAAATTGCTAACAATCTAAATGTCTTTTCAAGTAATAAGACAGAGATAAAAAAACTAAGCAGTATATTCAGCAACAGTACTATTCAGAATATAGATCAATCATTTGTTGACAATGTAAATGTTTTTCAAACTAAGATAAGTAATTTTGCTGACAAATCTAAACTTAAAGAAACAATTGAAAGTTTAAATGTTACTAATAAAAATTACAATAATATATTTTCAAATTATAAAATATTACAGATTATCAAGAAGAGTGATTTGAGAGAAAATATTGAGCAAATTAATATTTTTGAAACTGGCAAAAATTCAACAATAATTAACAAATATAGTTTTGACAATAATAAGAAAAAAATACAGAATCTTTATTCAGAGCTTAACCTTGTTCAAGAAAACAAGATTGAAAGAAGAACAAGTCAAAATATTTCACAAGTCTTTAATGAATTGAATCAAGTTACGAAAGATATAAAGAGTGAACTGAAAAATGTAATAAAAGAACAAAGAAACATTGTCAAGTCTACTAATAATTTTGTGAGAGCAGTATCCAAATCTCAAAATTTGGGACAGCAAAATCTTTATGACTTTTTATCTTTTTCTAATTATGTTTCTAATAGTAAGACATCAAACACAGCTAAGTATGGAGACTACAATCAAGTCTACAATTTATTGAATGTTTCTAAAGTTGAAGTAGATAGTAGAATTAATAGAACTGTCAATAAATTTGTAAATGAAAAGATAAGACTTACACAAAAAACTGAAAATATAAGTTTTGATATTCACAAAATTAGCTCAGAAAAAGTTTATAAAATATTTAATACTATCAAGTCTACTACTAATAATTATCATGAACAAAGGGAAGTAGAACAAAAACAAGAGAAATTGATAGAGAAGAAAGTTGATCAACTTCTCACAAACAAGATTGAAACTGTAACTAATAGTCTTGTTAAAAATGTTCTTACTAAAAATGAGTTTGACAGTATCAAGAAAGATATTGTTTATGAAATACTCAAGATCCAAAATAGTACTGATGAAAAGATAGAACAAATCAAAAGAGAAACCCAGCAAACTGTACAAAATATGTTAGAAAAATTCCTGAGAAGTTAAAATGGCAAGATATTTAGTTGGAGACGCACAAACATATTCTGCAAAGTGGGATATTACATTTAATGTCGATATTGTTTTCCAAAATAGAAATCAGGGAGATCGTACTGGTAGATCAGTATGGACAATTCAAGCTAACAGATCGTCAGCTTTAGCTTATGGAGGGACAGGGCCACATTCATTTGACATTTACGCAGGAGAAAAAACTTTAGTAAATGATGTTTCTGGTAAATATCCACTCATAGGAACTATAAACATAAATGATAATAGAGACGTTAATGGTCAAATTGAAGCAAGACTTCATTATAAAATACAAGATAATAGACCAATAGGATCTTCTGGAGTACTTAGTGGATATTTTGTACTTGAAACATTACCTCCACCTCAAGGAGACAGAATATTAGGTAATATTCCAATACAAACTTATCGTGTATCGGGAACAATAAAAGCAAAAGTTTACACTGCAGCACCTTATTTAGAATATGTAGATATAAATGAACACTACCCTTTAGATGGTCCTTATGAATATGACAACTGTGGAAGTGAGTTTTATATACCAGCAGACTTAACAGAAGAAACTGTGAGACAATGGCCAAAGTACACTACCATTGATTGGTTTGAATTATTAGATACACGGAAAACTGCAGTATGTTCAATGGCAATATATGCAGAGTTTACTAGTAAAAAAGGTATTAAAACCTATGGAGCAAGCAAGACTTATCCTGCATGGCCGCCAAGATTCAATTTAGAATCTATAAATTCTCCGTATAGACCAACATATCAACTTAGTAGAAATATAGAAGCGCATGCTTCAGGTGATTCATCAAATTCTGGATCGATATATGCTTCTTATGGAGGATTAGAGTTATCTGGTAGTCAGAATAAGTCTATAAGTATTCCAGGTGTTTCTTGTGATACTTATTCATTTTCAATCATTGGCAGTGGATTGTTAAATGAAAATGATTTTGCCGGAATGTCTAGACAAGCTCAAATAAAAATAAGCACTAGACCTACAAGAACAGTCACATGGCATAGTCAAATCAAAGATTGGAAAAATGACCATACAGATGAAGCGACAGTATATTTAGCAGGATTTAATAGCAATGGTAAGACATTTGCAGATGATCCTACACAAATTAAGTGTTCTGACGCTACTGACGTTGCAAATCTAAAATTTGAAGCCATCCCATCATTTGCAACAATTAATACCAAAGATGGAAATGTATCAAGTTCTCAAAAATACAGTTTTGAATTAGGAACAATTTCTGTTCAAGATTATACTTTAACACCAGCTTCAAAATCTGATAGTATAAAATTCAATAATTTTCAAAAGTGGATATTTGGAATGATAGATGGAAGTACTTATGGAGAGTATTTAGATGATCTTATCAGTCCTTCTAAAAATGAAGAATATCCAGCAAAATATGCTAAAATATTTGGTGCATGTGGTAAAGATGTCAACTGTTTTCCAAGAAGTTTAGTTCTTGATGAAAATGACTTACCTAGTGGATCTATGTCAATCCCTATTGCTCTTAGAGGATGGAAATTTAATGCTTTAGAGTTATATCAAAAAGAAAAATTTGAAGTTGCTGGAACAGATAACACACGTACATATGAAGGAACTGACAAAAATCCAAATTTCTATGGAGATTTAAATTTTTCTGGTTATAGATATTTAGACATCACTGCAAAATCAATAAATAAAACAAGTAACAATTTTAAATTTTCAATAACAGAAACATCTAAGGGTCCAGTAAGTAGCTCAAATGGTAGAGAAGATTTTCCAAATAATGATGGTTTCTTCAATGATGTAAAAAGTTGGGATTTATCTGTTCCTGATACCTTGACAACATTTACGATTGATCTTTGTAATCCTGATAATAAAACACAAAATGTAGATGATCAAGATAGTCCATATCCAAGATTAAATGTATACTCAACATCTTTTGCTGATAAGTCAACAGTTTTTGGATATTTAGCTCAAGAAAATTTACCTAAAGATACAAAATTAGTTACTAAAAAAACTATAACAAGCTCTGGAAATTGGATTGACGATGCTATAAAAAACGAAATTTCTTTATCTCCAACAATTTATATATACGATCCAGTTTCAGGAATTGTTGATTATTTTGATGTAGATGTTGACAAGTTTGATAATAAAATTACAGATACAATTTATGGAAAAAGCAGATTAAGAAATGGTCTTCTTAAATTTTCTAAAAACTGGTCTGGTGCTGAAGCTGTAAATGATGAAGATACAGACTACAGAAAATCTATTTTTGTAAAAATAACAAAAAATGATTTAACAAAAAATAAGACAATAGATCAAGTTATTGATTTAAAATCTGAAATTAAGCTAATTGATTATGATGAAGGCTATCCAGATGTTACTGAAAAAGTAGCTTCAATAACATCAAAATTTACCGATGGTGAAACATTCATAAATGTAACTCCAATTGCTTTTTATGAAAATCCAGATGTAAAAAACCCATACACTCATGTTTTACTTGAAAACACTCAAAATGGTTTTAAGAAAAAATATCAAATAGTAAGTTATGTCAAAGATCAGACAGTCATTCCTAATACAATTAAGCTTAATATATTACCAAGTATTCCTGCTGATACTACGATAAAGTTTGATGTTGGCAATACAGTTGTCAAATTAGCTTTTCAAGATGGTTACACTGATGATGAAACTAGAACAATAATTATAAAATTAGCAGACACTAATCCATATATCAAGCTTAACTCTACTGAATACAAACTTAACATTGATTATGTAAAACGAGATACATCATCAACTCCAGATTATAATGGTATTCCCAGATTAGCTTTAGATGGAAAAACTTACACAACATTCTCTGTTGATTCTGCATTGGTAAATACAAATTCAAACGTATATGATTTTATATTTCCAGTAAATTCTCAATTAAGCTTTACATATACAGCTACTAAAATAAATAATCAAAACGAAGTTAATGCTATTGATGATTATCCTGATGATGAAGTTTCAAATGGTCCTTACTATGGAATTACTAGAGCAAGAAAATTAGAGATTGATAACAATGATGTTGAGTTAGGAACAACAACATTAAGAAGGGTCAATTCAAAATCAAACTTTATAATTGCTGGAGATAAAAATTCATTTGAATACAAAACTAAATTTATTGTTTCTAAAAATGAAAATTCAGAAAATGGACCGACCATAACAACTTATTACACTAGAAGATTTTGGCAGCAGAACACTGATGGCAGAGATGAAGAAGAAGGAGATATCACTTGGCAAAAAACTCCTATTACAACTTCTTTAGGAAGAAAAGACAATTGGACACTTTATCCAAAAAGTATTGCAGATTTCTGTGATGACATTAATGCAATTGATACATACGTAATATCAAGAGATGTAAACAATGGTGTTAATAATTCTGGAGATGTAGTAAGACACACTGGATGGAAAGCAACTAAAACAAATAAAACGTATCTTACAGATCCTTACACTGGAGCAAGAATATACACAAATAATTTAGATCCAGAGTATCTCAATCCTGATACTGGATTAGCAACATGGATCTATGGAGGAGGTTTATTGTGTCTTCCTGATGCTAATGGACCCTCTGGCACTTCATTTAATTATGGTTTTGATATAAACTTCAATAATAATAGAAAATTAATAGCTCAAACAATTTTTCACAGAATAAACGGAAATTTTCCTCCAGGAAGAGCAGATCTTTTTGGGAATTCAGCTTTGAAAATATCTGATAATGCTGTTCAAAAATCTGTACTCCACTTACGAGGTGGGACAATATCAAGAGGTCCTGGTCATGGATTGATACTGCCACCAAAATTATCTACACCTGAAGATTTGAGACAAGCTAATTTAATCAGAGCAAGTGACAATTTCAATGCTGGTTCCGATGAAACTAATTCTATTGGATATTATGAAACATCTACACCGTATGGTAGCAATAATGTAGATCATTTTGTAAAACTTGAACCAACTGAAAAAATAGACAATTCAGATAAAAATAAAAGCTCAAGTAGAAAAATTTCTCAAGCAAAAAGAGAAAGAGCATCATTCAAACCAGGAGTTGAAAAGGTAGTTAAGGTTACTTCTGTTTCAGTAGTAGAAACAGGTTTTGAAAACTCTTTGCTTTTTGCATACACTGTTCCAAGCAAAACTCCATATGAAACAGTAGTCATATCCACTGATTCATTTTTTGATCCATTTTATGAAAAAAATCCAATAGGTTTCAATGTTAGTTCAGGAGTTGGACAAACAATAAAGGGAGCTTATCCATATCTTTTATCATCTGAAATATTTAAGAATAAAGATATACATCCTCATTG
>Ga0209086_10004236_pt1 | contig 10674 bp, 11 predicted proteins | sample M_130207_XF_Meta_FD_187312 | JGI IMG/M metagenome (GOLD analysis project Ga0209086, IMG submission 187312) | Freshwater microbial communities from Lake Montjoie, Canada to study carbon cycling - M_130207_XF_MetaG (SPAdes) (version 2) | ecosystem: Environmental > Aquatic > Freshwater > Lake...
ATTAGTAACTGATGAGGGTGATTTATTTGCGCTAACACTTAAAGATTTAGGCAAGTCAGATTTCTTTACTAAAAAAGATGGCTCCCGTAGCGTAATTGCTGATCGATTTGTTACCGGATTAGAACTTGCAAAGACTCGCCCACTATGGCGGATTTTAGTTGCACTTTCTATTAGGCATGTTGGGCCAACTAGCGCCCAAGCACTTGCTAATAAGTTTGGTTCAATTACAAATATTCAAAAAGCTAGCTCACAGGAATTAGCAGATATTGATGGCGTTGGCGCTGTAATTGCTGATGCAATAGTTGAATGGTTTGATATTGATTGGCATAAGCAAATCATTAAGAAGTGGGAAAAAGCTGGTGTGTCTTTAGTTGATGCGCCAAAGGCCAAGATAAAACAAACGCTAGCTGGCCTAACGATTGTTGTGACTGGATCTCTTAATGACTTTAAACGAGATGAAATTACTGAGGCGATTACTTCACGGGGTGGGAAAGCATCGGCTTCTGTATCTAGTAAGACTGATTTTGTTGTGGCAGGTGAGGCGGCCGGCTCTAAATTAGATAAAGCACAAGAGCTTGGAATTACTATATTAGATGAGGCAGGATTTAAAGTATTACTTGAGAAGGGGATAAACTAACGCTATGAATTTACTTGAGGAGAGCACACGGGAATTACCTGCTCCACCTCTAGCATTTGGTCTTATTGCATTTGGAATTTTATCTTTACTTCTTTACTTAACCCTTCGAATTGATCGAGATTAATTATTTCTGCAGTAAATAAAGAGTTTGCAATCTTTGGTGGAACCTTTGATCCAATTCACTTAGGCCATATTCATCTTATAAAAGAGGTATCTAATAGATTTGAAAAGGTTTTAGTAATTCCCTCAAGGACTCCATGGCTTAAAGAGAATCAACCAGTAGCAACAGCTGAGCAGAGATTTCAAATGGCAGATCTAGCTGTAACAGCTATGGGCCTTAGCCCACAAGTTGAGGTTCTACCTTTAGAGACGAGAAGAGAAGGAAATAGTTACACAATAGATACAGTTGAAGAGTTAACTAAAATGTATCCAGGCAATAATTTCACATTAGTTTTAGGATCGGATGCGGCAAATAATCTAAGTAAATGGCATAGATCTGAAGAATTACTTAAGAAGATTTCAGTTTTAGTTGTTAAAAGGCCAGGAGCAAAACCTAGTGATTATGATGAAATACCAATTAAAGCATTAGACATATCATCAACTAAGGTTAGGGCGGCAATTGCAAAGCGCGAAAACGTCAGTAATTTACTTCCCGCAAAGGTAGTTACATTTATTAGAGAGTTTGGGTTATATGGCAGTCGGTAAGCGAACAATTGAATTAACTAAGATCGCCGCTGCAGCTCTCGCCGATAAATTAGGAGAAGAGATCATTGCTATTGATCTTTCTGAGCAATTAGTTTTAAACCAAGTCTTCTTACTTGCCACCGGAAATAATGAACCTCAACTACAAGCATTAGCGGAAGAGGTTATGAAAAAGCTGGCTGAAGTTGGTGAGAAACCAGTGCGTAAAGAGGGAAGTGGATCTTGGATTCTCCTTGATTACTCCGACTTAGTAGTTCATATTCAAAGTGTTGAGCTTCGCAATTACTACATGCTTGATCGACTTTGGAATGATTGCCCTAAAATTGAACTAGATTTAGCAAAGGCGCAAAGATAATGGTAAATATCGAATCACCAATCAGAGTTGTACTTTGGCGACATGGCCAAACTGATTGGAATGTGCAAAATCGATTTCAAGGCCACTCAGATATTCCATTAAATAAAGTAGGCCAATATCAGGCTGCTGAGGCGGCTAAAGTTTTAGCAGCGCTTCGGCCTGATCGAATAATTTCAAGTGATCTAATCCGCGCGCAGCAAACAGCGGCACCACTTGCGCAATTAACAGATATTAAAGTTGAAATTAATCCAGGAATTAGGGAAACAGATGGCGGCCTATGGGAAGGCAAACTTGCATCAGAGAATAGAGAATCTCATGGTGAGTTATTTGCTAGTTGGTATGAAGGCGGTGATGAGCCAGCAGGTGTAACGGGCGAGCGACGAAGTGATGTTGCAAAGCGAGCTGTATCAGTAATTGAAAAAGAGACTGCAAATTTTTCTGGAACAATTGTTTTTGTTACCCATGGTGGCACAGTGCGAAGTGTTTTAGGTTCAATACTTAATTTACCAATTTCTAAATGGGGCGTAATTGGTGGATTATCAAATGCATGTTGGTCAGTGTTGGAATTAACTAAACATCACACCGGCAGTAAATGGTATTTAGCAGAACATAATGCTGGCTCACTACCTGAGCCTGTCTTTGGAGATGATGCGGTAAATTAAAAAACCCGCTCACTATTTCTAGTGAACGGGCTTTTAAGTAATTGGTTATACGTGAAGTGTTGCTACCGCTTTGATTGCTTCGGGCTTATTTTTGTTTAGATAAACAAGCGCCACAAATCCAAGAAGTATCCAAACTCCCATTGCATATGCACCAAGAGTTAGTGGTGAAGAAAGTGCCACAATAAACTGCAGACCAGGAACTCCAGTAATTCCAGCTGCATTAAAGAAGCCAGGAATTAAGAATAGGAATCCAATTATTGGCATCAATATATGTAATGCAGGATGACGATCTTCTTTGCGATGCTTGGAGAAGTACCCAATGCAAGCAAGGTTTGCAACCATATAAACCGGAACAATTGCTACCACTAGTCCAGTAGCGATGATTCCAAATGCTGTCTGAGGTGTGTATTTCGAGCCAAGCCCAAGGGCTAGAGCAAGACCAACAGCTAACTGAAGTAGAACAGCATTACGTGGTGACTTATATTTTGGATCAAGTTCAGCCAATTTACCTGGGAAAACACCAGCGCGGCCAAAAGCATATGCAGTTCTGGTAAACACGTTAGCGCCACCATTTGCATTTGCAATTGTTGAGTTAATAATCGCAAATAGGACTAGTAACCAGAATATGGTTCCAACGCCTTTTGCTAAACCATTCCAAGGCGCGCCATTGTTGTAACCAGCGAAATCTTTGAACTTATCTGGACCAAATGTAATCGCAGCAGCATATGTAGTCAGTGCATAAAGTGCACCAATTGAAACTGTCGCAATCATTACTGCTTTAGGAATATTTTTCTTTGGATTCTCAGTCTCTTCAGCAAGGGGTGCTGCTGCTTCAAAGCCAGCGAATGCTAGAAGACAGAAAACAGATCCGGCAATAACACCTGACCAGCCAGTAAAACCTTCAGCATTTGCATATTTTGTTGAAAATACTGCAAGGTCATTATTTCCGCCAGCTTTAACAATTAAGTAAAGCCCAAATAACAAGAACACAACGATTTCAACAGCACCAAGGATTACACCAGTTCGTGCTGATGTGCGAACTCCACGGTAAACCAAGAAACCAACTAGCAAGGTGCCAAGAGTGGTAAGGATCCACCAATTTCCGGTAGAGAATGATGAGTTCTCAGAGTTCCACTCACCAGCAACTGTGAAACCAAGTTGCAACATTACAAGTGGCACAATCAAGATTTCAACTGCAGCGTATGCCCAACCAACTAGGAACCCGACCCAAGGGCGTATTCCTACTGCGCTATAAGTTGCAACAGATCCTGCTGATGGAATGTGGGCCGCAAGCTGCCCAATGCTAGAAGCGGTAAAGAAAATTCCAATAAATGCAAATACAACTGCAAGTGGAAGTGCACCACCTGCTAATGGGGAACCAAATGGAATCGATGCGGCAATCGCAGCAGCCGGTGCCATACAACAAATAGATTGGAAAACTACTTCGCGTAGTCCAACCGCATTACGTTCTAGTTGTGCCAAGGCTCAACCTCTTTCCTAGTGTTTCAGACCTATGCCTGAAAGCATTAGAAGGAGTCTTACAGGTTTTCTCAGTTACTCCTGAGTATTTTTATATATGTTTGCTAGATTCTAAAAGGTTTAGGCGCACGGGAAATCTTTGGTACCCGCATTTTTGCGATCACACTACCTGGTGAGGGATGGCAGTACTGGGCGATTCCAAGATCACCTGCAACTGATAAAAATATGAATGCATCCTCCATGGTAAATCCCCATTCATTAACTAATAATTTAGCAGCTTCTTCGGCAGCATTTTTTAATGCACCATCAATACTGTCAGCAGTTGTGCCATGAGTTATCCATGAATCTTTTGTTTCAGTAACCGGCCAACCAGCAGCTTTTCCTTTAATTAAATCAACTTTAATAATTCCAATTCCACCAATTTCAACACCAGTACCAGAGATCTCACCATCACCCATTGACGCATGCATATCACCGATTGCTAACTGACCACCTGGTTGAAAAACAGGTAAATGAATAGTTGCACCAATTCCATTTTGATTATCATCCATATTTCCACCGTGGCGATCGGCGGCAAATGTTGAAATCTCACCACTTGCAGGTGCCACACCAATCACACCAAACATTGGACGCTTTGGGAATGTCACACCATTTGATTGCATAGTAATTGTGTCGCCTTCAACCTTAAAAATTCTAGTAGTAGGTGCTTTTGCTTTATCGATTAATTGACCCCACTCAGGAATTACCATGCCAGCACCTTGTGGTCCAGGTTTAATATCGATAAGTGTTACTGAGATCGAATCACCAGGCATAGCACCTTTAACTGCAATTGGCCCGGTAGCACTATTTATTCTTGATAGATCCAACTTTTCTAATGTGTCACTCTCACTTTGCACCTGACCGGTAAAGCAATCCCAAGTTTCAATTTCAATTACTGTGCCAGGATCAACAGTTACAACTGGTTGCATATCTGCTTTAAAAGCCCAGACATGTTGGTCTTTGCTGATTTTTACCGTTGGTTTGCTCATCTCTAAAACCTACCACTCAATGTGAAGGTGTGGAAGGCAACTATCTGAGGCATAGATTTAGAAGATGGCCATTTAATTAGATAAGGTTGGCTCTCGTTTGAAATAGCGGGGCTGTGGCGCAGCTGGTAGCGCACTTGCATGGCATGCAAGGGGTCAGGGGTTCAAATCCCCTCAGCTCCACTTAAAAAACTATTTAAAATTAAGGAGCTAGGGTGTCAAATGCAATAGCAATTCCAGATAACTGGACTGCCACTGATATCCCAGATTTAACTGGAAAAAGATTTCTAATAACAGGTGCGACTTCAGGTATTGGCTTAGCTGCTGCATCTGAATTAGCAAGGCGAAATGCTCAGGTAGTAATAACAGCGCGAAGTGTTGAAAAAGCAAGGGAAGCCATTAAAAAGATAGGCCCAGGATTAGTTGATTATTTATTAATGGATTTAACTGATTTAGATTCAGTAAGAAAAGCAGCGGCTAGAGTAGATAGAGCGTTTGATGTTGTAGTTTTAAATGCAGGCGTAATGGCAACTCCATTCACAAAAACAACAGATGGCTTTGAGCTTCAGATGGGCACAAATCACCTAGGACATTTTGCTTTTGCTGGACTAATTAAAAATCAAATTAAAGACCGGCTAGTCGTAGTCTCAAGCTTTGCTCATAAAATGGGAAGTTTTGGTGATAACAGTATTGATAGCATTAAAAATATGTGTCTTGGAATTGGTAAGTATCAAAAATGGCCAGTTTATGGCGCAACTAAATTAGCTAATCTTTTATTTGTTGCAGAGGTTGAACGACTTCGAATTGCAAATAATTGGTCATTTATTCCTATTGCAGTCCACCCTGGTTACTCAGATACCAATTTACAGGCAGTTGCTTCACAGATGCGTGGTGCTGCGATGGAAGAAAAAGTAACAATGGCAATTAATAAGGTATTAGCCCAGCCTGCAAAGCAAGGAGCGCTGCCAACTTTGGCTGCCTGCATTTACCCAGGGTTAATTGGGGCTAGTTTTATTGGACCAAATGGATTTCTTGAGATGCGCGGAACTCCAAAGCTAACTAGGGCTAGGGCGCTTGCTTATGATCAAGTATTAGCAAAGAATTTATGGACGGTAAGTGAAGAATTAACCAAAGTTAGTTGGAATTAAATTATGGCGCAGGCATATGACTTTAAGGGCGTGCAAGATAAGTGGCTGCCGATTTGGGACAAACTAGAACCATTTAAATCAGGTAAGTCAGATGATGCTCGTCCTAAAAAATATATCTTAGATATGTTCCCTTACCCATCAGGTGATTTACATATGGGCCATGCTGAGGCATATGCATTAGGTGATGTCATAGCAAGGTATTGGATTCAAAAAGGTTTTAACGTAATGCATCCAATTGGTTGGGACGCATTTGGTTTGCCAGCCGAAAATGCTGCAATTAAACGAGATGCAGATCCAAGAGCTTGGACCTATGAAAATATTGATGTGCAAAAAGCATCCATGCGCAGATATGCCTGCTCATTTGATTGGGATCGAGTTCTTCACACATGTGATCCTGAGTATTACAAATGGAATCAATGGTTATTTCTTCAAATGTTTGAAAAGGGTTTGGCCTATCGTAAAGATTCAGCTGTTAACTGGTGCCCTGATTGCCAAACAGTATTAGCAAATGAACAGGTAGTTGCAGGTCTATGTGAAAGATGCGATAGCGCAGTAACAAAGAAGAAGCTTAATCAATGGTATTTAAAGATTACTGATTACGCAGATCGCTTACTTGATGACATGGAGCAACTTGAAGGTGCCTGGCCTGAAAAAGTATTGCTTATGCAAAGAAACTGGATTGGTAGATCAACTGGTGCGCAGGTGGAGTTCGCAGTTGATGAAATGGATCAAAAAATAACTGTTTACACCACCAGGCCTGACACTTTATATGGCGCAACCTTTATGGTCGTTGCTGCAGATTCTGAGTTAGCAGCAAAATTAGTAGCAGGAACTCCAGTTGAAACCGAGTTTAAAAAGTATGTAGAAACTGTTAAGGCAGCCAGTGATATCGACCGACTTGCTACTGATCGAGTGAAAACTGGCGTATTTTTAAATCGCTATGCGATTAATCCGGTAAATAACGAGAAGATTCAAATCTGGGCATCAGATTATGTATTAGCTGACTATGGAACTGGCGCCATTATGGCTGTTCCAGCACATGATCAAAGAGATTTAGATTTTGCTAAAGCAATGAAGTTACCAGTACGCGTAGTAATTAATACCGGCCAAGAGGATCCAAATACATCAGGTATTGCAACATCAGGAGATGGTGAAGTTATTAACTCTGGATCAATTACAGGACTTGGTAAAGATGAAGCGATTGCAAAGATTATTAAAGAAATTGAGAGTAAAAAGATTGGCAAAGCAACTAAAAATTATCGACTACGTGATTGGTTAATCTCTCGTCAACGTTTTTGGGGAACACCAATTCCAATTGTGCACTGTGATAAGTGCGGCCTAGTACCTGTACCGCAGGATCAATTGCCGGTGGCATTACCGGATGCAAAGGGATTAGATCTAAAACCAAAGGGATCATCTCCACTAGGAGCAGCATCTGATTGGGTAAATGTTAAATGTCCAAAATGTAATGCTCCTGCTAAGCGAGATGCGGACACGATGGATACATTCATGGATTCATCTTGGTACTTCCTTCGTTACACATCAGTTAATAATCATGATGTTGCATTTGATCAAAAAGCGGTAGAGACCTGGCTTCCAGTTGATCAATATGTTGGTGGAGTAACTCATGCAATCTTGCACCTTTTATATTCCCGCTTTTTCACAAAAGTATTACATGATCTTGGCATGCTCTCATTTACTGAACCATTTACTAGGTTATTAAATCAAGGCATGGTCTTAAAAGATGGCTCAGCAATGAGTAAGAGCCGGGGGAATTTAGTTAAGTTATCTGATGAGTTAGATAAGCATGGTGTGGATGCAATCAGAGTTTCCTTAGTATTTGCTGGCCCACCTGAAGATGACATTGATTGGTCAGATGTTTCACCCACTGGTTCATTAAAGTTTTTAAATCGTGCTTGGCGAATTAGTCAGGATGTAACTAGTAAACCTGGAATAGATTTTAAAAAGGGTGACCTTGAGCTTAGAAAAATAACTCATAAAGCGATTGCAGATATTGAATTAGCAGTTGAATCATTTAGATTTAATGTTGTCATTGCCAGAATTATGGAGTTAGTAAATGCCACAAGAAAAGTAATTGACTCAGGTGCTGGTCCAGGTGATGCAGCAGTTCGCGAGGCAGCAGAGGCAATTGCAATATCTCTATCACTAGTTGCACCATATACAGCTGAGGAAATGTGGGAGTACCTTGGTCATAAACCAGCTATTGCTAATGCTGGTTGGCCAATCGTAGATAAATCATTACTTGGCGCAGATAATGTAATTGCAATCTTGCAGGTAAATGGCAAGATTAAAGATCGTATTGAGGTCTCACCTAATATCTCTCAGGATGAGTTAGAAAAGCTTGCAACAGATAATTCTCAGATTAAAGCTGCCTTAATGGGCACGCAGGTTAAAAAAGTGATCACAGTTACACCAAAGCTTGTAAACTTTGTAATTTAATAAAGTGTAATATTTACCCATGCGCCTAACTTTAATTATCACTCTACTTCTTGCACTTACTCCTGCTGCTAATGCTGCAAATACTGGTGGTGGTTCAGCTCCGGCACCAGCTCCAGTTGCAACTCCAACACCTACTCCAACCCCAACACCAGTTGCGCCAACTCCAACACCAGCAGCTGTTAAGACGGTAAATGCTGAGTTAGCTAAGGTAACGACTTTACTTAATGCAAATAATTTTAAGCAAGCACTCTCAGATCTAAAGGTAATTGATTCTGAATTTAAAAATAATGCTGATGTTAATAACCTACTTGGATATAGTTCTAGAAAACTAAAGCAATATAAGCCAGCTGCTACATACTATGAAAAAGCATTAAAGTTAAACCCAAATCATCTTGGCGCCCTTGAGTATCAAGGCGAGTTATTTGTATTAACCAATAAGGTATCTTCTGCAAAAAAGAATCTAGTAAAGTTGGAAAAACTTTGTGGATTAAAATGCGGTGAGTACTTGGATTTAAAGAAAGCTATTGGCAAGAAATAGTTTGCTAGCTTTACTTAAAGCTTCACACTTTGGCCCCACCATTGCAGTCACCACAGTTTCATTCCTACTTGCCACCTCACTTTGGTGGGAAGGACCAGCATATGTAATTGCTTTTGGGGTATTTCTTGGTCAATTACTAGTTGGCTTTACCAATGATTTAATTGATTATCCAGATGATCTAAAACATAACCGATTATCTAAACCACTAGTTAGTGGTGAACTTACGACAACTAAACTACGCAGAGCTATAAAAGTTGTTATACCTTTCACTATTTTGTTAAATATCTTTGGCCCACTTGGTATTAAGGGAGGGCTGATTTATTTATTTGGCGTTGGTATGGGAGTTAGCTATAACTTTTACTTTAAATCTACATTACTCTCACCAATTCCATACGCCCTTGCCTTTGCTGCCTTAGTTTCATCCATAATAGTTTCAACAGATCGCACGCCACCGCTTTGGTTTATCACCGCAGCAGCATCCCTTGGTGTTGCAGCCCACTTTGCTAATGTGCTTAAGGATATTGATCAAGATTTAGCATCAAAAATTAAAGGCTTACCTCAGCGGATTGGTAAGAGAGGCTCAAGAATAACAACTAGCCTCTTACTAGTTATAGCTACATTAATTCTTCATAATGCTAATTCAAATATGCCACTACTTATAGTTGGACTAGTTTTTGCAATCATCACCTCATTTGCGCCTAATAGGATCATCTTTAAATCACTAATGATCACAGCGGTAGTTGATGTAATCATGTTTATTAATGCCACTGATCAAACTCTCGGTAGTTTTACAGTATAAATACTTGCTTTAAGTAAGCATTACTAAGAGTATTACTAGATGAGACGGATAGTTGTATTAGCCCTACTACTTACCTACATCCCACACCAAGCAAATGCTGCGCCAAGTGATGATGCGCTAACAGTTTTAAACTCATTATCTGTTAAAGGACGAGCTGCTAAGACCGGTTACACCCGAGCCCAATTCACGCACTGGTCAGATCTTGATCGCAACGGTTGTGATGCTAGAAATGACACCTTAAAGAGAGATTTAACAGAGGTAATTTATAAAGCGGGCACTAGAGATTGCAAAGTTATTTCTGGCTTACTACTTGATCCATATAGTGGCAAGGTAATTACATTTAGTAGTACAAAATCAACTATTGATATTGATCATGTGGTGGCCCTATCTAATGCTTGGCAAACAGGGGCGGCCTACTTTGATAAAACTAAGCGACAACAGATTGCAAATGATCCACTTAATTTATTAGCCGTTGATTTCTCATTAAATCGCCAAAAAGGTGATGGTGATGCTGCTACCTGGCTACCACCACTTAAGAGTTATAGGTGTGATTACGTTGCAAGGCAAATTGCAGTTAAAGCGAAGTATGGGCTTTGGGTAACACAGCCAGAAAAGAGCGCAATCATTAAATTGCTAGAAAAGTGTGAAGGGCAGAAGATTTCAAATTAAAAAACATCCCTAGCCAGTGGAAGGGTACCGGCTAGGGATGTTATTAGTTAGACAGAGATCTTATGAATAGATTTCTGTCCAATTATTTACCTTCATCACATACCACTGACCACCCTCTACGGCATTTTCAATTCCGAAAGGAGTTGGTGATAAGTCTGGTCGTGATTTTGCTGGGGTTGCATGGATCTGTGCAACTAGCA
>Ga0209086_10004245_pt1 | contig 10659 bp, 10 predicted proteins | sample M_130207_XF_Meta_FD_187312 | JGI IMG/M metagenome (GOLD analysis project Ga0209086, IMG submission 187312) | Freshwater microbial communities from Lake Montjoie, Canada to study carbon cycling - M_130207_XF_MetaG (SPAdes) (version 2) | ecosystem: Environmental > Aquatic > Freshwater > Lake...
CGCAAGATGCATGGTGGAAAGCGCATTGAAAATCTTGAAGAGGTCATGAAAGTGGGAGACAAGATCCAAGTAGAGATCGGCGAAATCGATCCAAAGGGCAAACTCTCTCTCGTTCCCGTTCTTGAAGACGCACCGGCTTCTGAGTAAGTAACAGACGTTGAGCGTTCGACGCACAGTTCTATCCAGTGGCCTGCGTATCGTTACGGAGGAAGTTTCCTCGGTACGTAGCGCCGCGATAGGAATTTGGGTCAATGTTGGTTCTCGTGATGAAACCCCGGCAGTTGCTGGGGCTTCTCACTTTCTAGAGCATTTACTTTTTAAAGGAACATCGAGCAGGACTGCGTTAGAAATTTCTTCATCCATCGAATCTGTTGGTGGAGAAATGAATGCCTTTACTAGCAAGGAATACACCTGCTTCTACGCCCGCGTAATTGATACAGATTTACCGATGGCTGTAGACGTTGTCTGCGATCTCATTACTTCATCTCTAGTGACAGCGTCCGATGTTGATGCAGAGCGTAAAGTTGTATTGGAAGAAATCGCTATGCGCGATGATGATCCGAGCGACTTAGTGCATGACCTATTTTCTGACACTTTCTACGGTGATATTCCGATCGGACGCTCCATATTAGGAAGTGTTCAATCCATTAATGACATGTCACGAAGTGCGGTATTTAACTACTATAAAAAACGCTACCTGCCACAGGATTTAGTAGTTGCGGTAGCTGGCAACATCAAACATAAGAAAGTTGTCGAGATGGTTGAAAGAGCCCTTTCTCGAGATGGTTTCTTGAACGTTGCCGGTACGCCTCAAGTGCGACCAAACACGGTTGTAAAAACGAAATCTCAACAATCAGTGGGATTGATTCATCGCAAGACCGAGCAAGCACATATGTTTTATGGTCTAGAAGGTGTTGCCCGTAATGATGATCGTCGTTTCACAATGGGCATTTTATCTGCAGCACTTGGTGGCGGAATGTCGTCACGACTCTTTCAAGAGATTCGTGAAAAGCGCGGCCTTGCATATTCGGTCTACTCATTTGCTCAGCAATTTGCTGGTACTGGAGTTCTTGGATTTTATGCAGGCTCTCATCCATCAAAAGCGGTGGAAGTTGTTCAAATCATTCGTGAAGTATTAGCAGACGTCGCTGAAAACGGCATGACGAACGAAGAAATTACTCGAGCGAAAGGCGCAGTGAGAGGATCACTCGTTTTGAGCCAAGAGGATTCTGGTTCTCGCATGAGTCGTATTGGTAAGAGTGAGATCGTTTATGGCGAGATTATGGGCTTTGACGAGATTCTCAACGAGATTTCCAGCGTAACGGCAGAGGCTGTCCGTAAAGTCGCTGGCGAGTTTTTGCTCCAAAGACCTACGCTTGCACTTGTGGGTCCATTTACTCAAACTAAGAAGTTCGAGAAAGTGTTGGAGGCATAGATGAGCATTAACGTTGGCGTGCTTGGTGCAAAAGGACGCATGGGCGCAGAAGTTGTTAAGGCCATATCAGAATCCAAAGATTTAACCCTGAGCGCACAACTTGATTTGGGAGATTCTTTAGATTCACTTATTTCTTCAAAGACTTCTGTAGTTGTAGATTTCACTACTCCTGATTCGGTTATGAACAACCTGGCATTTTTAATCGAAAATGGAATTCATGCCGTAGTTGGTACTACTGGTTTTGATGATGCACGAGTTGCCAAGGTTAAGGATTTACTTGCAAAGCATCCAAAAGTCGGAGTTCTCATAGCGCCGAATTTCGCACTTGGCGCAGTTCTCATGATGGAATTTTCGAAGCAAGCTGCGCGCTACTTTGAGTCAGCTGAAATTATCGAACTTCACCATCCAGATAAAGTCGATGCTCCAAGTGGCACTGCTTCCAGAACCGCAGAATTAATGTCTCAATCCCGCAAAGAGGCCAACCGAGCAAAAATGCCTGACGCCACGAAGAAATCACTGGATGGCGCGCGTGGGGCAAATGTTGCTGATATTCCTATTCACTCGATTCGATTACGTGGACTTGTTGCACACCAGGAAGTTTTGTTTGGTGGGCCAGGAGAGACTCTCTCCATTCGCCACGACTCACTCGATCGTGTTGGTTTCATGCCAGGAGTTTTACTTGGCGTGCGTAAAGTTGTAACTCATCCGGGCCTTACTTTTGGTCTAGAAAATTTCCTCAACCTCTAAGGAGAAAAAAATGTCTCAAGAAATAGTTATGTATTCAGCTGATTGGTGCGGAGATTGTCGTCGCTCAAAAAGACTCTTAGATTCATTAGAAGTTAAATACACCGTCATCGATGTCGAGACTGATGTAACCGCTTCAGATAAGGTGATTGAAATTAACGGGGGAGTTCGTTCGATCCCTGTGATTATGTTCCCTGATGGGACTCACATGACTGAACCTTCAGATATTGACCTAAAAGCAAAGCTAGAAGCGCTAAAGATTATTTAGTACTTATAACTCTCTATTTCTTTTCTGTCATACGTGAATTAATACGATATTTCTTGATGTAATCCTGATCTAACTCCCACCCAAGTCCTGGGCGATCGTTGAGTTGAATACGACCATCTTTGAGTTTTGGTCGGTTGGCAATGATGTTATGCCAAATTGGATCGCGCTTTGGATGGAAATATTCAAGGTATGTTCCGTGAGGAATAGAGGCGAGTAAATGAGCTGCAACTTGTGCCTCTTCATGGTGCGCCATCTTTACATCGTAAACAGTTGCCATGCCAGCAACTTTGCGCCATTCAGTTGGCCCACCTGACCATGATGAATCAAAGTTACAAAAATCAATAGAACCTTGCTCCATCAAGTCACGGCATCCTGCAGCAGAGAACTCGCTCTGTCCGGCGCACACAGCAACTCCGCCAGCAAATCGAACATCGCGCATTCCACGGCGATCATTTTGCCATTGGCAAGGCTCTTCAAACCAGAGCAGATTGTCATCGGCTACAAGGTGTGAGAAACGAATTGCCTCAGCTGGCGTGTAACCTTGGTTAGCATCGACTGCAATACGGAAAGTTTCTCCGCCAACTTTGCGAGCTTCCTTAAAGCGTTTTGCATCTTCATCAGGAGTCATGCCGCCGATTTTGAATTTCATTCCTGCAAATTCTTCTTTAAGAAGATATTCAACTTCTTCTTTAATGGTCAGGTCACTTCCGTAGTAACCACCAATTGTTATAACGGGAACGCTAGAGCGGTATCCGCCCCATAACTTCCATAGTGGTACATCAAGGGAGCGAGCAAAGAGATCCCAAAGCGTGACGTCGAGAGATGCGCATGCGACAAGGCCTAAACGGCGATCGCGCAAGATATTCCATGTTGCAGGACGGGCTAGCTCCCAGCAGAGTTCAATAGCTGAAGCATCTTGGCCCAAAAGGACAGGTGCAATTTCGTCATGAATGATTCCATCAATTTCTTCAAGTCCTGCATCTTCATCACCGGCATAGGCCTCACCGACGAGCCCACTAGCTGTATGAACACGTGTGATAATTGTTGAGCGGTGGGTCATCTTGTAATGACTGCCCCGGTAGGTACGCTCAAGAGGTACACGAATTTGCTCAGTCTCTATACCCGTGATTGTTAGATCCATCTTCGCCATCTCTTCCTACCTTTGCGCTCGTAATTTTACTGGAAATGTGTCAAAATTCTGGAATCGGTTCCATTCTACGAGATATCTAATTGTTGTCAAGGACAGGGAAACAAGCGCCATGGAAGAGGAAACATTTACCGGAAACATCACCATTCGCGATGTTGCTGCACGGGCAGGAGTTGCCCTATCAAGTGTTTCTCGTGTGATGTCAGGACATCCAGATGTTTCACCTGCAATGCGCGCTCGCGTAGAAGAAGCAGTTGCAGCACTTGGATATGAACCGGATCTATTAGCACAATCTTTGCGAAGCGGAAGCACGAGAACTGTCGGATTCATTATTCGTGATATATCAAATCCGCTCTATGCACTCATTGCTCGCGCATGTGAACAAGAGCTACGACGCCATGGGTATTCCATGATCTTAATGAACTCAGATGGAAGTGTTGAAACAGAATCTAAAAATTTCTTGCTCTTGCGCCGCCGTCGCGTTGATGGAGTTATCGCATCCTTAGTTGCTGAAGATTCGCCATCTGTAAAGAAAACAATTATTTCTTTGCGAGCACCATTGGTATTGCTTGACCGCGAGGTTAAGGGATTGCAAGCAAGTGCTGTCATTACAGATCACCACGATGGCGTTTATGAAGCAACCAGACATTTACTTGATGCGGGACACACAAAAATTAGTTTTATTACCGGAGCTGAAAACGTGTATTCAACTCGTGATCGTATGCGTGGATTTAAACAAGCTTTTGCAGATACAGGTAAGGAAATCAATGAATCAATGCTAGCGCTAGGAGGATTCGACGCTGAGTACGCTTTCGTGCACACTCGCACACTGATGGCAAAGAAGCCTCGTCCAACTGCGCTGATAACTGGCGGTATTGGTTCGACCTCAGGCGCCCTTCGCGCACTCAACGAAATGGGCATCAAGATTGGAAAAGATTTAGCATTTATCGCGCTAGATGAGTGGCCCCTATTTGATGTCTTCTCACCCCAAATTTCCTCTGTTTATCGCGACGCAAAGGCAATTGGTGCCGAAGCGGCACACCTCATGTTAGAAGTACTCAAAGGCGGGCCACAAAGAGAATCTGTCATGGAAACTAAATTCACTGCCCGTTTTAGTTCAGAAGGTGGTTTGTAAGGTGTCTGCAGGCGATGACCTTTTAGTAAAACTAAGCCAGCCGGTTAAAATGCCGGTTAACTTAGATCGCCTAGAACTCTTACTTAATGATTACTTAGCTTCTTTGATTGATGGAAATGCACTTGACGAGCGAGGGCTTGCTCGCGACGGAGCAATTGGTTTTGGTGCCTATTTATCGATGCTAGCCAGTAGTAAAGATCGCGATGATGTTGATTGGACACTGGGTGCGCACTTTGGTGCCATCGTGTGGTCAACAATTTTTCCATTATGTATGAAGGACGCCGCATTCCGTAAAAATGCTATCGCGGCAGCGTATAGCGGTTATCAAGCAGGAACTTCAATAGGTAATTTTCTTGGTGTATCTCATCGAATGAAGTGGCATGTCACTGCAACTGCAGGAGCCGTTGCTTCAGCAAGCGCGGCTTCTGTCATGCTTGGTTTAACACCGGCCCAACATCAGAACTCATTGCGTTTAGCAATTACTAACATGGCTGGAAGCGCAAAGGCCCCGCGTGAGCGAGAAGGTGCAGCAGCGTTTAACAGAGCAGCAGCGACATCACTCGGATTAGTTTCTGCAATGTCAGATGCTCGATCAATTGATGAACTCTGGGATGAATCCCGTGGAATATTTGAACTGTATTCAAGCACTGGGGGAGATGCGATTGTCTCTGATGGAGTTGCAACAGCAAGTATTCGACCTTTTGCAACAAATGGATTTTGTCAGTCGGCAGTTTTGGCTGCTTCGAAGTTATCTGCGCGGTCACAAGGTGAATTGAAATCCATTGAAGTACATATCGCGCAAGGCATTGCGCCCATACTTGATGGAAGCCGAGGTGGAAGTTGGTGGACACTTAAATCTTCCGTTGCATCTGCTTGGGCATCAAAGGATCCAACTCAGTTACTTCCGGCTGCAGAAATTGAAAAGCTTGTGAGTGTAATTCCGGGTGATGTTGGAATGGGCGCAGCAAAAATTGTCGCAAAGACATCACAAGGAGAAGACTCTTACGAACAGATATCGCCACCGGGTGTGGCACTTGATGTGCCAGAGGAGCAAGCATGGGCTCGGGCGAAGTGGAACGCAATGGCGGGGTCTAGAGCACTAGAGATTTCACAATGGGCTAAAGATTTTGTGAGCAACAAACCAAATGAAAAATTGTGGAACTTTTTTGATGAGATAGCTAAATCAGCCCACTAATTCCTTACGCAAGAAACCAATGGCTTGAACTGCAACTTCTTTTTCGGTAAGTCCTGTAAAGACATTGGAAAGTTCTACAACTATGGGATCAGCAAAACCATGTGCTTTGAGAATTTGAAGGCATTTGCCTGGGTTGGCGTCCCCCGTTCCGTATAGAACTGTTGGCCACCAGCCTGTGGGCTCTTCGTGTCCAGGCATTTTTCTCACATCTTTTACTTGAACCATAAAGATCTTATTTATATCTACATCTTGCAATACATGAACTGGATCATCGCCCACTCGAATCGAGTTGCCGAAATCGAAACACATACCAAGACGAGGGCTATTAAAGCTTTCAATAAATTTCATCAGTGTTCTTACAGGAAAATCGGCATGATTTTCAACTGCGATACGCATGTTGTACAGAGTGGCAACCTCAAGGATTTTCGTGATGAGGGGCGTGAGTAAAGGGAATCGCTCTTCGGGGGCAGTTGCAAAGTTCCAGTGATTTCCCAAGACGATGCGCATCTGTTCCAAACCAAGAGAGTGTGAAAGAGAGAGAAAGTCCAATACGCTTTCTAGCGCTTCTGGTTTCTTTCCGCCATCAAATCCATTTGGATGTCCCCACGTGAAGGCGATTTCTCGCGTTGGATCTTTTGCTAACCATTGGCTTAATTCTTTTTGTAGCGCATGATCTTTTGGCTTGAGGTAGCACGTTTCTAAGGTGACAACTTTTACGTTATTGGTATCAGCAAATTGCAAGAACTCTGTGATGGTCCACTGTTCTTCGCTGGCAACTTCCCACTTCGTAGTTTCTCCAAAGAAGCGATGAAAACTATAGGTATCAATCCCGATTTTCATCGGGAGAGCCAACCACCATCAACCGGCAAGATCACGCCATGTAAGTAATCAGAGGCAGGAGATGCTAAGAAAAGTGCTGGTCCAACTAAGTCACTTGGCTCACCCCAACGTCCACTTGTCAGACGAGCAAGGACTCCCTTTGCGCGCTCAGGATCTTGCCACACGTGTTTGTTAAGTTTTGTTTTGATGTAACCAGGAGCGATGGCGTTGACGTTCACGCCATGGGGTGCCCACTCGTTGGAAAGTGCTTTTGTTAATTGGCCAACTCCACCTTTGCTGGCAGCATAACTTGATGCATTGAGCCCGCCTTGAAAAGTAAGCATGCTTGCAATGGTGATTATTTTGCCTCGCTTGCGTGCAATCATTTCTGGCGCAATTGCTTGAGCAATTCGGAAAGTTGCCGTGAGGTTGACTTGAATTTGTGTATTCCAGGAATCAAGTGTGGTGTCCAGCGCCGGTCCTGGAAATACATTACCGTGTGCCAAAATTGCAATGTCTATTGCACCGAGCTTGGCCCGTGCATCAGCCACTGATTTGAGAACCGAACTATCTTCATTGAGATCGCAGGTAACAAAGGACAAGTGATCCTTGAATTCTGGAAATTGTGCTCGAGTTGCTTCAATGGACTCATCGGACCGGGCCGCCACGCATACTTTCGCTCCGGCGTTTAGGAACCCACCAACTAATCCTGTTCCGATACCGCCAGTACCACCGGTAATAAATACTCGAGTGCCTTCAATTCCAAATAATTGCGATTGAGATGTCATCTATTTCACTCCTCTATTGATACGTGGATTCTGGCTATATGAATCGGAACCCTAACATTTGTTTGAAAGTTAGGGTAGCCTTTTGCAAAACTCGATTTTGATTTTAGACACACTTAATGCAAAGGGGAAATTCATGTGGCGCAACGATAGTGGGCTAGCTGGTAAGAGCGTTGTTGTAACGGGCGCAGCAGGCGGCATCGGTCGCTCAGTAGTCAAAGCATTTGCTGAGGCTGGATCGCATGTCTTGTTAGTGGACATTCCTGGAGCCCCTCTCAATGACATCATCGCAACACTTCCGGGAACTGGGCATAAAGGATTAGAGATTGATTTATCAGTACTGTCTAATCAAGCAGGAATATTCGAGATGGCACAGAAGATGGCACCGATGGCAGCGCTTGCACATTGCGCAGCTGTATTGCGTCGACGCGCAACTGTTGATGAAGTTACAGAAGATGATTGGGATTTCCAGATTGATACAAATCTCAAAGGAACATTCTTCTTAAACCGTGCAGCACGTGATTCATTTAAAGCTGCAGGAACAAAAGGCTCAATCGTCAATTTCACTTCACAGGGTTGGTGGACCGGTGGATTTGGCGGATCAGTTGCGTATGCTGCAAGTAAAGGTGGAGTTGTTTCTTTAACAAAAGGTTTTGCTCGATCATTTGCTACAGAAGGTATCCGTGTTAACGCAGTTTCCCCTGGTGGAGTTGATACTCCGATGATGACGGGTAACCAGACACCAGAAGCATTAGCCGGATTCGTTTCTATGATTCCTATTGGACGTTTGGCAACTCCCGATGAGTTGGCAGGGGGAGTTGTTTTCCTAGCCTCTGATGCTGCAAGTTACATAACAGGAACTGTTATGAACATTTCAGGCGGGCAATTAATGTATTGATTTATCGTTCTAGGTGGGGGGCGGCAAACCGAATGGGTGGCCGCTCACCGTCGAAGCGAAGTGGAAGTCCTGGAATTTGCTCAACTTTAGTTGATGTATCTGGGTAATTAAGCAAAATACCCATTGCTTCTGCTTGTGGATCGTTACGTAAATCTTCAGGCAAGGAAACTCGATCTGCAGGAACTCCGCCGCCACCTAGAACTTGTGCCCAATGGACTGCATCGTGTGAAGCGAGTGCCTTTTCAATTTCAATTTTCAGCGCAGATGCATGAGCGACACGATCTGAGTTGGTTGTAAATCGAGCATCTGTGAGTAAATCTTTTCGATCAATAAGAGCACACAACTTTGCAAAAATATTGTCATTGCCAACACCAATACATAACGTGCCAGTGGATGTGCTGAAAAGTCCATAGGGAGAAAATGCTGGGTGACCCGCACCAGAACGTACCGACGCTTTGCCCGTGAGTTGATTGGCAGATAGGTGATAACTCACCCAAAGAGCGCCAGTTTCAAAGAGCGAAGTTTCTACGACGCTTCCTTCTCCAGTTCGATCACGCTTTACTAATGCAGCCAAGACTCCAATGGCCAGCCACATTCCGCCACCAATATCGAGAACCGAAACTCCGGCACGAACTGGATTCCCATCAGGTTCACCTGTGACGTGCATGATTCCGGTACGCGCTTGAACCGTTGCGTCATAACCCGGAGCTGCAGCGTCAGGACCTTCAATTCCGTAGGAAGAAAGATTTCCAAAAATCAGTCGTGGCCTTTTTGCCCGCAATTCTTGAGATGTGAGATTGAGAGCTTGCAATCTTTCAGGTAGGAAATTAGTTAAGAAAACATCGCAGCCATCAAGCATCTCATCTAACTTTGCGCGACCATCTTTTGATTTCAGGTCAATACTGACTGCGCTTTTGTTGCGATTCACGACGTGAAAATAGGCGGATCTGTCACCATCAATGGGAGCCATGGCACGCGCTGGATCTCCACTTGGGGTTTCAATTTTTATAACTTCTGCTCCAAGATCTGCCAGAACTGCTCCGCTAAACGGACCTGCAATATTTGAGGTGGCATCCAAAACCTTGACGCCAAAAAGAGGCAAATGGGCTGGAGGTGTCTTAGATGACATAACTGCCCCTTGACTTGATTGCGCTCACGAGAATATCCTAGCAACGATTCCAGCCACCGGTATAGACCGCGCGGTTGGGGGAGAAATAAAGGGAGTGACATGGGAACAACAACACCAATGCGATTTAGACAGGCGATTGTTAATGCGCTTGCCGATGAAATGCGCGCCGATTCAACTGTCATGTTATTTGGTGAAGATGTTGCAGAAGCTGAAGGGCCATTTAAAACTTCAGAAGGTTTACTCACTGAGTTTGGACCTTTGCGAATTCGTGACACTCCAATTTCGGAAATGGGATTCACCGGCGCAGCCGTTGGTGCAGCAATTATGGGCATGAAGCCTGTTGTTGAAATTATGTTTATGGAATTTCTTGGAGTTGCTCTTGATCAACTCGTAACAGAAGCTGCAAAGATGCGCTACCTCAGTAACGGCATGCTTTCCGTGCCAATGGTTGTGCGTGCATCTGTAGGTTCAGGTCTTGGCTTTGGTTGCCAACATTCACAAACTCTTGAAAACTGGGTTGCAGCAACGCCTGGTTTGAAAGTTGTATGTCCAAGTGATGCGCAAGCTGCGTACTCATTGATGCGTGCATCGATTCAAGATCCAGATCCTGTCATGATTCTTGAACCCCGTATCCTTTATGCAGAGCGTGGAGATGTTGATACATCATTGGTTCTGCCAATTGGTAAAGCGCGCGTTCTTCGCAAGGGAAGCGAAATAACAGTTGTTGCCTTGGGCCAAATGGTCAACGTTGCTCGTAACGCTATTGAAAAATCTGGACTCGATGTTGAACTTATCGATCTTGCAACTGTCGTCCCATGGGATCGCGAAACCGTACTTGCCTCAGTTAAGAAGACAGGTCGCTTAGTTGTCGTAGAAGAAGCGCCAAAGAGTGGTGGATGGGGATCTGAAATCGTGGCAGCTGCTACCTCAGAACTCTTTAGCCAACTCAAAGGTGCACCTTTCCGCATAACTACACCAGATGTACCAGTTCCTTATAGCGGTGTTCTTGAAGCGCGATTTGTTCCAACAGCAGATGATGTTGCTCGTCAATTAACCGAATCATTGAAATCTGGAACCACCCCGAAATCTTGGTGGGAATTGGAG
>Ga0209086_10004246_pt1 | contig 10658 bp, 18 predicted proteins | sample M_130207_XF_Meta_FD_187312 | JGI IMG/M metagenome (GOLD analysis project Ga0209086, IMG submission 187312) | Freshwater microbial communities from Lake Montjoie, Canada to study carbon cycling - M_130207_XF_MetaG (SPAdes) (version 2) | ecosystem: Environmental > Aquatic > Freshwater > Lake...
TCGTCCCTGAATTTTGTGGGGTCCGGTACTGCCGGCACAGGGTACCCGGCAGTCATGGCAACATCGTCGGCAACGACAGCGTTGACGGCGAACACATGGGCGGGCATTAGTTTCACGACTGCCGACGAATGGGACACGGCAACAATGCACGACACGACAACGGTGCCGACACGGTTGGTGGTCCCCGCATCCAATGGCGGGTTGTATTCGATCACCGCAAATGTTTATGCCGGCAATTTTACGACGTCCTATCCAATGCACCTAATGGTTCGCAAAAATGCGGCCGGCAGTAGTACCGGCGGGACGTTCGTTGGGCAGGCCACCTCCAATTCGTCAACCGTCAACGTGTTAGGCGCAGGACTCAACCTCAACATGGAGACACGATTGGCGGCCGCCGATTATGTGGAACTATTCGTGGCAATTGAAACCACATCATCGGTCTCATTGATTGGGACCACATACCCGCACCGGTTCGGGTTGCGATGGCTCTCAACATGATCGCCGAAATTTGGGGCATTAGCGTCGAGGACCTATTGACGGCCGCCAAAATTGTTGGCGCCATCGTCGCCATTGTTGCAGGACTCGCCGCCATCAGTAGGTTCCGCCCGGTCCGATGGTTATGGTCTCGCCTAGTTGGCGAACCGCTTGGGATGTTTTTTCGTCTACAGGTTGAGGCCGTTGTCAATCCGGCATTTGATCGGGCGTCCCGGGCACTCTATGACCACACAGAGTTTGAGCATGACGAGAATGAGAAAATGAGATCGGCAATTGTGGCGACTATGAAACGGTTGGAACAAATCGAAATTTCGTTGGACATCGTAGACCGGCGATTGACGTCAATCTCCCAGAACAACGACCGTGGGAATGTTTGACAATGCAACAATGCACACATTGCGGCACATTGCATGACCTCCAAAATGGGGGATTGTGCAACAATTGTGGCGCCCGACTAGAGGAACAAATCTATGTTTTGGAAACTAATGTTGGAGCGTTGTGTCCGTGCCGGCGTGGCCGCCGCGATTGGTGTGACATCCACACAGTTAGCGGCCGGCACGTTTGACGGTGCCACCCTCCGGACGTTGACCATTTCTGCCATCGCCGCCGGCGTGAGCGCTATGTTGTCCCTACTCTCTCGCCTTATCGGCGACCCTGTGTCCACATCGTTCACCAAATTTGAGGTCGGACCGTGACCGTAAACGTTGAACCGGTGGTGACAATCACCGCAATTGTGACCCGGGCCGATGGTACCGTTGAGGACCTCGGGATCGTCGCAACAAATCGCAAACCTAGACTCAATCCAATCCGGCGAATCCTCGCCCGCATCAAAGGAATCTAATGGCATCAACCGCCGCAGTTGTCAACAATGGACTCGCAACCATCACCTCACGTTTGATCGGCACCGCCACCGCCGTCCCGCACCATGTGGCATGGGGGACGGGAACGGGGGTCGTTGCAGTAACGAACACGACTCTCACAGAACCGGGAGAGGCTCGCACGCTAGGCACCGGAACACAGGCCATGACGACATACACGAACGACACACACCGCGTCACAGGGACGATCACGGCAACGGGTACTCGCGCAATCACCGAATGTGGATTGTGGACCGATGCGACCGCCGGCACCCTCTACTGTCGGGGACTACTCGCCGCCACAATTAACGTTTTGACCGGCGACACCGTAGCGTTGACCTTCAACATTCAATACACAAGCAGCGTCATCACGACCCCATGACCCCGTTGCAACAATGGTGGGCCATAGAGGCCGACGCGACATTGACCCCGGCAGAACGGACCGCACAGTTGACAGCACTCCGGGCCACAACATTTTTGGCCGTGGACGTCCCGTTCACTAGCGGTGACCTGACGATTTTGGCCATCACCGTTGATGGCACGATTGTCAAATGTCAAGGGTCCGGAACGTTCTCATGGCCGTTGTGGTTGCATGGTCCTCCGGTTGGGATTCCCGATCCGGATGGGATTGAGATTGCACCGGACGGTTCGTTGTGGTCTACTGCCCCGGAGGAAATTATTGCGAACGGTTTGAGGTCCGGACAATGACCACGTCCGTTTTTTATGCGTCCGCCATTCGGGGAGTCAATGCCAACGGCGGCATTGGGGCAACACCGGCGGGCGTGTTCACGAACATCGATTCCCTATTTGATACGGGGGTCACACAAACCCAATCGGCAACATCGTCAGGGTCCACGATCAATCCGGCGGCAACGTTTGGGAGTACCCCGGCAAGCGGGTCGGCGTTGATTGCGGTGATTTGTCGGACGGCGGACAACATCGCATCGACGTTGGCAGGTTGGACACAGTTGACGGCAAGCGGCGCCGGAGGTGTCCGACGTTTGGAGATGTGGTGGCGTCGTGCCGGAGCATCAGAACCGACGGCGGTGACGTTTGGGAACGCAACGGCGGCGGGTTGGCAGGTTGCCCTCTACGAATTTGGCGGGTTCGCTAACCTTTACGATCCTGTAACGATCACGACAGCGGTGACGGGTACATCCGCAACGTTCGCAAACTTTAACATGGACGGATGTTTGACAGCGGTGGGGGCGGTCGTTATGGGGACCGCCATTTCGGGGATGTCCGTCGCAGCCGTGACGGGGAGTTTGGAGACCGCAACGTTGACGTCATCCTCAACGTTGCATGGGATCGCCCGGGTCGATGGTTGGACTAACTACGAGGGCACCCTGCCACGGTTCACATGGACAACCTCGCGCGCACACACAAAAGGTTCCGTCGGTTGGCCAATGATTGGAGAATCATTTCCGGGACTAGGTCTCGCGATTGGAAATGGAATTGCAACAACCGCAAATGGTGGCGTGTTTATGTCGGGCCTATCGTTTGACACGTCTGCCATCCCCGATGCGAACACGGTGACGGCTGCAACATTGACGTTGAGACCCAACACAGCGGTCACAGATTACCCAACGATCACGGACACGTCGGCGTTCAGTCTCGCCGGCGCTGCCATAGGGGTCGACGCATCGAACACGCGCAAGGTCATCAAAAAGCCTTCCGAAATTTCGGCCCTCACGCGAGTTGCAACGCGCGCCCCATCGTTGCCGTGGTCATCCGCATCGTCCTACGATTGGACCTCCGACTCCACGTTTGCCGGTCAAATCAATTTAACGGGTGCAACAACAATTTTGATGGCAACGGAGGACCAAAAAGCAGGGACCACCCGAACCACAAACCAATTTTGCGCTCTGTCCGCAACGATCACCTCACATTCGTTGACGGTTGTCCACAACCTACAGGCCACCGCAACGGTCACGGCCACGGTCGCCACCTCGCCGGTCATCACGCGAGTCGCAGCCTATCTACGGACAGCCGTGGCCACGGTCGCAACGTCGCCGGTCATCACCCGGGTTGTCACATTTGGACAGAGTATTGCGGCCACGGTCGGCGCCTCACCGGTAGTGACACGCACCGCAACGTTCGCCCGGAGTATTGCGGCCACCGTGGACGCCTCGCCGGTTGTGACACGCATCGCCACGTTTGTCCGCACGGTGACCGCCACAGTTGCGAACACGATCACCGCCACCGGTGCCATCGTCATCACACAGGCCGCCCGGGTTCTATCATTGTTTATGCGTAACACCGTCAAAATTCCACAGGCCGTGACCGTCCGATTGTTCGGCCGGTCCACCATCCGAATCCCTAAAGAATAGGAACACAATGGCCACCTCCATTGAGTATGTCGCCGGCGCAGAGTTGCCACCCCTTTTGATTGAGTTGTTGAACGAATCCAATGCCGTCATCGACCTCACCGGGTTCACGGGTAGCATCAAACTAGGACTCAACGCGACCACGACAGCATTGACAAAAACGTCCGGGGTGACATGCAGCGCGTCGGGAATCACGGTCGGATGGCAAGCCGGGGACCTCGCATTGGCGCCCGGGTCGTACATCGGGGAGGCCATCGCAACACAAGCGGGCCTAGATTATCGACGCCAATTTTCGTTGGTGATTCGGGCGGCCCTCGCGTGAGACTTATTCCCCGATCCGAATGGGGTGCCGTCCCGCCGTCGTTCCCACCCGAACCGTGGGCAGCGGGAGGACCCGTTGACCTAGTGGTCCATTGGGTCGGAGGTCCCGGGTCGTTAAATTTGACCGACCATTCAAATTGTGCGGGCGCGTTGCGGTCTGTCCAACGCTACGAAATGGCCAACAATTATTCGGATATCGCCTATTCGTTGGCAGTCTGCCCACACGGTATGGCCTACGATTGCCGGGGACTAAATGTCCGGGGTGCCGCTAACGGTCCACAAACGAACGGCACAAAACCATCCGTGTTGTGTTTACTAAACACGGGCGACACGATGACCGGCCCAATGCAGGACACGATCCTAGAGATTCGCCGCACCCTGACACCCGGCACGTTGTTTGGTCACCGGGAGGTCAATACGACCACATGCCCGGGCAATAACGTCATGGCGTTCGTGGACTCAGTACGCAACCCGCCGGCCCCGCCACCTCTACCCCCAACGATTGGAAACGATGACATGCAATTTTTGATGCGCGCCGATGATGGCACCCCACAGGTTTGGTTAGTAGCCGGCAACACCAAAATCCATTTGACCGGAGGGCCGCAAGGGTCCTACGACCCGTGGTTGGTGTGGTCCATTGTCCACATCCCCGGCGCAACCGATCCGAAAACGTCCCGGGAGTGGATCGTCCCCGCCCGCATGTTGGCCGGGATTCGCACCATCACAATCTAAATTCGGGGTGGTCCGTCTCGCCTCCGTGGGCGGACCACCACCCGATTCGTGGACCCCGGTGGCCATCCCTCCGGTTGCAGGCCCGGGCATGAGGCGCCCCGGGGTCCACCCATCCCATTCGTCGACGTCAGGAAACCTATGCGCCGCACCACATTCGCCATCTCCCTAGTCATCGTCACAATGTTCACCATTTGGGGCGCCTACGATGCCCCACACGCCACGAAAAAGAAACCCCCGCCACATAGTGCCACCCGAATCGTTGCCCAAACTATGGCCACGACAACGACCACGACAGTTGCAGCACCTCCGACCACCCTGCCCCCTCGCCCGGCCGCCCCTAGTGTGGCGCCACCCGCAACCATCCCCGTCGGATGTCCCGCTCCAATCGTCGATGCCGTCCACCGCCATTTCGACCGGTTCGGAATTGAGGTCGCCAATTGGTTTGTTGAGATCGTGTGGCGGGAGTCCAATTGCCGGCCCGATGTCATTAGCCCGGGCCGGTGTTATGGACTCGCACAGATGGCCTTGCCGTTACATGCCGGCATTTTCGCTGCCGATGGCCACGATTGGCACACGACGTGGATGGACCCGGACGCAAATTTGATGGCCGCCGCACGCCTCTACGCCGGCAGCGGTCCCCGGTCGTGGCAGTTTTAGGAGGACTCAAATGGCACGCAAACGCAGAACCACCACCACCACGACAACCACACCAACGACCTCCACACCAATCCCGGCGCCGGCCACAGTACGGCGGGGGACACGGATGGGAATTAGCGCCGGCGCCTACCTACCCGCCCGAGTAGTTGACGCCGCCGTGGACCTCGGAGTCAGTTGGGTCCGCTGTTCCGTAGAGTCCGGATGGGCCAACGCTCTCCAATCGTTGGCCGCATCGGTCGACTATGCCCACCGCAAGGGAATCAAAGTCATCCACAGCGTCCAAAATTCGGGGCACAGTTACCACGACCCGGCCGCAAATGATCGCCTAGTCACGTTTGCCGTGGACACCGTAAGGGTTGCCCATGTTGATTGCGTTGAGGTTGGCAACGAATGGAACCACGCGATGTTTTGGAAATCCCCGGACGTCAACATTGTCCCACCCGTCGCACAGGCCAACCTATCCACCCGGATTGGCAGCGCCGTCCGGACCGCCTATCCGTTGGTGCCGGTCATCACCAACGGGATGTCCCCGGAGGCGGAACCATTGAACCCGTGGACATGGTGGCCAACGTTTTTGGATGCAGCACTACCCGCACAAAAGGCCACCGGGTGGAACGGCATCGGACTACACGGGTTTTGTTATCCCGAATTAGCAACCACTAACCCGGCACGTTGGAACCCGCTCATGCAGATCCCCACCATTGTCCAACAATCCCGGGATCGGGGAATCACGACCGATGTTTGGATCACGGAGATTGGCGCCCCCGGGTTCGCTATAAACCCCCCGGTGGTTCGGGGCATTGCACTCACCGAACAACGCCAATTGGAATGTTGGCAGGCTTACATCGACGTAATCCACGACCTAGAACGGGGCGGCATCCGACTCCCTAACCTAGAGGTCGTGACCGCATTTGATGGGGACAGCGCAACAACCGGCGTGGAACTCGGGTTTGGCCTAATCCGGGCGGACCTTACCCGCAAACCCGCATGGGCGTTAGTCCGATCATTTGCGGACGAAATTGTCCCCGCCTAGATTGGCCGCCAATTTTTGGGACCTCCGACCCTAGTGGTTGGGGGTCCCTTTTTAGTTGTCCCACCCCCGGTCTACAGTACGCACCAACATCACAACACCAAACGGAGGACACAACACATGGGACAGCACGCCGCAAATCCGCTACTCGGACAGGAACCCGACGATGTAAAGAAGGCCAACCCGGAGGACCTCCGGTTGTGGTCTGTCACCACCGTCATCGGATGTTTAGACAAACCGGCATTGGTCTATTGGGCCGCCGACATGACAGCACAGGCCGCCATTAACGATGCCGACGTGTGGCAACCAATGGCCGCAAAAGATTCCACCGAGGCCCACCGTTGGTTGACCGGGGCGCGATTTAGGAAACCGGCCGGACAGACTCGGACCGCCGCCGAATTAGGCACAGCCGTCCATTCTGCCATTGAGGACTACACCCTCACCGGGAAACGTGGCGACGTCGATGCCGAGGTCCTCCCATACATGGACCAATTCGACCAATGGGCGCAACGGTTCCAACCCGTCTATCAGGCGGCAGAGGTCACGGTCTACGACCCCGAATTTGGGATCGCCGGAACGTGTGACGCGTTCCTCACCGTTGACGGCGTCCGGTTTATCGCCGACTACAAAACAACCCGCAAATCGTTTGACACAAAAGGCAAACCCACCGGTCCCTATCCGGAGGTAGCCCTACAGTTAGCCGCCTACCGTCACGCCAAATTAGCGGCCGTATGGCGTCCCCGGAGGATCGAACAATTCCGGCGCCGTTACTATCTACTAGGCGAGGCGGAACGCGCTGCCGCCGTACCGGTCCCCGAGGTCGATGCCGGCATCGTCATCCACATCACGCCCGAACATTGCCACGCCTATCCGGTCGAATGTGGACCCAAAATTTATGAGTCCTTCCTCTACACGTTGGAGGTCGCACGTTGGACGTTTGACGTTTCCAAAACTGTCATTGGGGAAATCCTAGAAACCTCGGAGGTTTAGACCATGCCAATCATCGACCTACAGCGCAGACTCACGGAGGCCGGCCGTATCCGGCTCGGAGATAAGGGACCAAAAGGCGCACCCCGCAAATTGGAAACGTTCCGGTTGACATCCTCCGACCGGTTGTTGTTGGATCGGGTCGCAGCACTCTACGGTGGACAGGTCTCCCGATGGGATGCGATGCCCGGGCAGTACGAAATCACGACCGAGGCAACCACATTGGATGTGATTGTCCCACCATCGTCAATGGCATTTTCCCAATGGTTGGAAATGTGGTCCGGTGGTGGTTGTGTCAAACGGTGTGACGGGATTTGGAACACCGTCGCCGATGCCCCATGTTCGTGTGATCCGGAGAAAAGGGATTGCAAACCGCACACCCGATTGTCCGTCATCCTCCGGGATTTGCCGTCCATTGGAGTTTGGCGATTGGACACGCAGGGATTTTATGCGGCGACCGAATTGTTGGGTGCCGTCGAATTGATCCAAACAATCGGCAACGCCGGGACGATGCTGCCGGCACGCCTACGCCTAGAGACTCGCACGGTGAAACGTCCGGGCGAGGGCACCAAACGGTTCGTGGTTCCAATTTTGGACGTCGCGCAGACTCTCCCGGAGTTGATGGCCACCACCGGCAACATTCCGGGGATGCCGGCATTGGCATCCGGTGGGATGACTCCGGTGCCAATAGACGAATTGCCGGCCGCCCCGGTCGCCACGATTGCAGAACAAACGGCCGCCCGCCGGGTACGCCCCGCCCGGGCTAATGCTGCCCAACCGATCCCGTCGACGGGTATCATTCCACGACCGCAACACATGATCGATGCGCCCCCGGATTCCCTACCGGTTGGCAGCGTCGGGGACAATGGTGGGGAGTCCGACGGAGCGTGTCACGCTCAGGATTCCCCGCCGTCCCCGGACGATGATGCGACTACACGCGCCCGACAGGTCGCCCGGTTGATGCGCGAATGTGTCACACCCGAATGGCCCGATGGGATCACGGGAGACAATCGGCCATTGTTTTTGGACGCCTATTCGTTGGGGCGTTACAGGTCCGCAAAAGAGATTCCGCCGTCAGAGTTTGAGGACGTCAAAGAAACGATCCGAGGCGTAAAACAGGGGTTTATCCTTTTCGATGCCCTCCGGGTCGATGGCGCAGGGATGCCGGCACCGGTCCTCCGGGTCGCATTGACCGGGCTAATTCACACGCCACATGGCGCAGTCGGTCCGGCCAATGATGGCCACGACGAATCGCCGTTTGTATGACTCCCGACGAAATGGCGTTGTGGTACGCGATGGACAGCGCAGAACAATACGCACGACATGAGAACCAAAAAGACAAGGTCCCAATTCCGGGGGTCTCAGGGTCCACCATTTTTGATGCTGCCGTCTACGCAGAAAAACGCATCATGTCGGGCCACCCGTCCGACGATGTGCGCTATTGGGTCGGGCGCCTAGACGCATTGACGTCCCTATTGTCAACCGTCACAGAGTACGACCCGCAACAATGGTTGGGGAGCGTGCGCCATTGTGTGAGGGCAGAAAACCCGGACCTCTAGCAGGCAGAGGTCGGCCGCACATAGCGGCGCACAATACGCAGCACCGCAACATGGGACAGGCCGGCCGCGTCGCCTACTGCCCGCAACGAATAGCCCGCATCGACCGCCGCAACAATGGCCGCATCCCGGCGACGTACTGCCGCCGGGAGGACCTTCACAGTTTTCCGGACCGCAACCAATTCTCTATCCATTGAGACCGGCCGCATCATCCCAACGACGCTCACGAATTTCGTCATCAATGAACATGCGCGCCTCCGACAACGTTTGACGCGTCGCCAACGGATCGGCCGTCGGTTCGTCAACAGCCTCCGGGGCATGGACATCAAACCCCCACAAGGTCACCCCGTCATCGTCAAACAATGTCCAAATTTGGTGGCCCCGGTAGGTCCTCAAAATTGTTTCCATTTCGTGTTCCATCAGATACGCTCCCGAGAGTAGATGGACGCCTCTTTTGCAGTTTCGTCGCCGTCCCAATTTTCGCAATCGTGGCACAGAATGTCCGGACCATCCCACGGGCCGATGTAGGTGCCATGCTTGCAACGATCCGATGGGACCTCAACATTGTCCTCAACGTCGACGTCGGGCAACTCTGCCCAACCATCGGTGAAATGGTAGAACGACACCCAAGACCCGTCGGGACATTCGAGGTTTCCGGAAAACTTTGTGAGCGTGACATTTTTGAAACTGCCGTTCGATTTGTGCAACGTCACATGGTCGCCGACAGTTGCGCCGAGTCCTTGATCCCAAGCGATAACCGCCCGCCATTGGCCATCGTATTTTGCGAACCGTCCTTGTAGTTGTTCGGTCATCGTGTTCCCTTTTCTGTCAGTACCCGGGAGACCATCCCCCGTGTCCCCTAGATGGTAACCTAGATTACCACCGGAGCGCAACTACCAAACCCAAAAGAAAAGGAAACCACCCCAAAATGGACCCCACAGGACCACCCCAATTGTTCCCCACCCCGGCGACCCGCTGCACCACCATCCCCACCAAACGCCATTGGTCGGGTAATTATGCCTACGACCGACTAGACACCTACCGGTTCCAATGCACCCAAAACGCAGGCCACACCGGCCCATGCCACTACCAATGGACACCAATGACCACGGAGGTCACCAATTGAGTCAGACACGCCAGAACATTGCCGGCGCCTTATTCGGCATCACCGTCCTACTAATCGCCCCCGCCGTAATCCCGTGGATTTCCGAAATCATCGCCGGATGGATAACCGGATGATGTTCCTCCCACAGGTCATGGCCATCGACCCGTCACTAACTGCCACCGGGATCACATGCCCGGATGGGACAACCTTGACCGTTCGATCCAACCTCCGAGGGATGGCACGACTCGCCGACATCCGGTCCGTGATCGTCGACCTAGCCGGCACCGCCGAAATCGTGGCCATCGAAGGCTACGCCTACGGGTCCAAATTTAATCGCGAGACCTTAGGCGAATTGGGTGGCATTATCCGACTCGCATTGTGGGACGCATGCATCCCATTCGTGGACATTGCCCCAACACAGCGCGCCAAATACGCAACCGGGAGTGGACGGTCCTCCAAATCGTTATGTGTCGCAGGGATAGCAGCACGCACCGGAATCATTTTTGGAGACGATAATCAAGCGGACGCGTTCACAATGTGGGCAATGACACTAGACGCCTACGGGTCGCCCGTGATAGAGATGCCCACCAA
>Ga0209086_10004252_pt1 | contig 10649 bp, 7 predicted proteins | sample M_130207_XF_Meta_FD_187312 | JGI IMG/M metagenome (GOLD analysis project Ga0209086, IMG submission 187312) | Freshwater microbial communities from Lake Montjoie, Canada to study carbon cycling - M_130207_XF_MetaG (SPAdes) (version 2) | ecosystem: Environmental > Aquatic > Freshwater > Lake...
ATTTACATTTTATAGTTTACATTTTATAATTAATAAAACTGTCACTCATCTTTGGACCATACTGATTATTTGTAAAACCTTGTTTGTATTTATTTGTTGTTGAATTTTTAGTCAAGACTTGATTCACCATGGATTCCGTCATAAAGGATTCTACATTATTGTTATTTGCAGGAACCGAAATATCTATAATACATTGATTATTAGAAGCGTCCCAAATTAATCCACCTGCACAACAGTCTTGTCCAATACATGTTAAAGGATTACCATTTTTGTTTGCCCACGGATCATTTTCAAGACCATTTTCAAGACTATTATCCGTAGTTTCCGTTACATCTCCTCCACTAGCATCAAAATAAAAATCATAACTTTTGTATTCCATATTGTTACGGCTAATAATAGAAAAGAATCGTCTCCAAAAGTAAACAGCGCCTATTAAAGCAATAATAGCAACTAAAATATAATAGGCGGTGTTTGGTAAATATCCTTTACTATTGATGATTGCTAAAATAATAATCGGAACTAAAGTAAAAATAATGATTTTCATCATGTCTGCATGTTCGGCATATTTATCTCCAAAATAATTGTTGATTTCTACAAGACGTAATTTATTATTTTTTTCTTCTTGTAAGGTAGCTAAATTCGCCTTGGACTTATTTAATTCTTCTTCAATAATTTGAATGGCGGAAGTTTGTTCCTCTAAGGTTCCTTGGGAGGAAGCTAAGGCACGTTGGAAAAAACTATTTACACCACCCATTGTCTGATATAAGTTAATACGCATTTGGGATAACTTCTCAATTTTATCAACAATTTGTTGTTTTTGTTCAGGAGTTAAATTGGGATTTGTTTCTAAACTATTGAATAATTGTTGTTCCATGGTTTGTAATGATTGAATGTCATTAATCATATCTTGTGAATTTTCTCCAATATTAGGTAAAGGTAATTGTCCTGACATATTATTATATAAAATATAAGAAGATAATTTATATAATTTTCTTTTAATTCTTTTTCTCTCTTTTTTCCTTTTTACTAATTCTTTTCACTAATTCTTTTCTCTAATTCTTTTTACTAATTACTTTTCTTTTTAATAATATTCATAGAAACAATGACTGTTCCGATTGCAATAATAGACCAAAATAAATAACTATAATTTTTTTGTAAAACCATAATATCTGTATCATTTAATATATTATCTATTCCATTATCCACATTTGCAATCAAATCTTTTGTTTTATCTAATTCATCTAATTGTGCATCTGATTCCATTAAATTGATGCTTGATTGTTCTGTTAATTTATCATTAAACATAGAAAAAAGTGATGTTAAGCCTTGTACACTGCTTCCAAAGGTATTTAGTTGCTTTCCCTTGGTTTTCACCTTTTGTTGTATTTTTTCAAGTGCTTTTTCTAATCCGAATTTTTGGTCAAATCCTCCACCATCTGTATAACCATTGTATAAAATAGAATCAACACCAATAAGGTTGATTTTTTCAAGACCATCTGGAACATTTACTGGTTTTTCTTTTAAACGAACATAAGTATTATTATTTTTGTCATTTATGAACCCTGATTGTTGATATTCTCCTTTATCTTTTGGCCAACACCTATTATTATCTTTTTGAAAAACAAAACCACTACAATTTTCCATGGAATTACATGTGGCTTCACATTTTTCTACACTAGAATCATTATAAGCTGCATTCGGAATATCCGAACCAGGAAAGTTTACATCTGTATATGTTGTATATTTTGTTGAAAAATTAGAATTTGTATTTTGAATGCCATTTGGCAATTTAATAGGCTCTTTACTACGAAGATAAGTATCATCTCTAGTTGATATATAAATATCTGAATTAGGATAAATTCCCTTATCTTTCGGCCAACATCTACTTATATCTTTTTGAAAAACAAAACCAGCACAATTTTCCATGGAATTACATGTGGTTTCACATTTTTCTACCGTAGAATTATCATAAGCCGCATTGGGAATATCGGACCCAGGACAATTTACACTCGTAAATTTTGTATAATTTGTTGTAAATTTCAAATTTGTTTCTGGATATTCATGTAAGGCCGCATTTTCATCTACAAAACCAACTTTTCCAAAATTCTTTTTGATTCCTACTTTGGAAAAATCGTAGAATCCAGCAGCACCTTGTCCTCCACCTGTATTTCCATCGGTCATTGTATCTTCATTGGGTTCCATTTGCCAAGTACAAAGAACCAAGTTTCCATCCATTTGCATGACTAACGCACATTTTTTATTCTGAGAAGTTATATAGTCACCTTTTGCTAAGGAAGCACCGCTACGAAACCAGTAAGAATACTTTCCTTTATTATACATAGGATTTGCGTCTTGAACTTTGTCTTTCGTTCCTGATTCCCATATATCACCTTGATTATCATTTGGACTAAATCCTCTGTGTATACTCATATTTCCATCATCTCTAATTTCTAAACAATAAACAGCAACACCATCTTGAGTTCCATACACCGCATAAGAATGATTCCCTCCCATATATACATCGCCCTCTTTTCTACAATTATTAGCTTTTCCTGTTTTTGTAAAATCAGTTATATTCTTATGTACATTACAACGTCCTTCAGATACACCATAATATCCTGCTCCTCTTTTTTTAGCAATTTTTTCACATTCATCTTTAGTATATTTATGTGGTCTTTGTTTATGATTATAACAACCAAAATAATCACCTGGAACTGCTTTGTCATTTGGTGTAGTAAAAAGTGTTTTCCCACTAGAGTCGTATACATCTAATCCTCCTTGATAATTTAATGAAGCACTTACTCCTTCTCCTGCTGTTTTTGATTCCCATAAAATAATAGTAGCTCCAACTCTTTTACTTTGTCCTGCTGCTGTCAAACTAACATAATCATTGGTGACCGCACAATATCCTTTTGATTTCTCCATATTTACATCTTGCAATCCAAAATATTGATATCCATTTATCATTGCACTCTCCTTACACATATCGTATGTGTATGTGCCATTAGACCTAGTATCTGCTGCTTTCTTTTCTGAAGTAGCAACTAACTCAACTTTTTGTATGGCAGTACTATGGTTCTGACCAGCATTTAAATTAGCAGTAGTTCCATTAAAACTAATAGTATATTTTCCAGCTGTTTCAATATTAATTGGAACCGAATTTTTAACCCATGAACTTGTTGGTTTAATAGTATAAATTGTTTTGTCATTTAGTTTAATATTTAACGGATTAAATACTTTATCATTACCATAAGGTCTTCCAATTGCATAAACACTTAACGTATAGGTTCCCACGGGCATATTTAAGGTTTGTTTTATATTCCCATTTCCACGAATACTAACAGCTTGACTTCCATTTGGATAAGGTCTTGGATAAAACAATCTTTTTGAATTATTCAGTAAATAAACATCACCACGAAATTCCCATCCTGGAACTTTATTTGCACCTGGAAACTCTTTATAACTATTATCTTTCATTCTTGGTTCTGCAAAATTTCCATTTTGGATTCCATTAAAACCAATCGGTTCAGGAGGAGGTGCTTCACCAATAAATTTGATCTCTGGATTGCCTCTTGTGCTATAAACATCTAAATATTTTGCAGTTGTATCAAGAGGCATCATTTTATCCACATATACATTATTTCCTTCATAACCACATGACTGACCTGACACCATCGGAGTTCCTATTAGTAAAGATGGTGTTGTCGTTGTCATAGAGCCAATCGCATTTATGTCTCCTTCTCCATCTACTTTTACATAGGCTGTACTTGGGCAACCATTTTTACCAGCAGTATTATTATAGGTGACATTATTATCCGCAGGATATGGTTTGAATACACCATGATTGGTTACGTATCCACAAGCACCATTACTAAGACAAATATTTTGATTTAAATATGGATTTTTGGCAGGGTCAATACGATCATAATAACCTTGTGTTTGTGTAGTACGTGTCTCTATTAAACCATCATATTGTGTTAAAGAACTTTTGTAATTTTTTTTTAATTCGGATACTTTTTTCTTATTTGCTTTTATTTCTTCGGTTTGTTTTAATAAAGATTGAGATTGTTCTGTAATGCTATTTGCATTTGTATTCGTATTTGCATTTGTATCAAATCCTTCTATCAAATGATCATCATCCGAATATTTATTATTTGAATACTTTGTTTTCGTTTTTATTTTATTTTGATAATTTTTAAACAAGTCACCTTGATTTAAAGAAGGTGTTATATTATTATTAAAATGATTATTATTATTATAACTATTATTTGTATATATACTTGTCATTAATATAAACAAATAGAAAAATATTTTATTTTGATGCTATAACTAAATAAAAGTAAACTAAAGAAAGAATATTTGATAAAAAGGTTTTACTTATTCATATTGTTATTTTTTACAATGTTCATAGATAGCAAAACAACACCAACCGCTAAAATAGACCAAAATAAATAGCTATAGTTTTTTTGTAATACTACAATATCACTATCATTTAATATATTATTTATTTTTAATTCTGTATTCATATTATCAATGATATTTTTTGTTTGACTTAATTCATTTACATAATTTTGAGATCCTTCATTATTGACTTTTACTTTTTTATCAACATTTGTATTATTGTTTTTAAATTTATTCGTTAATTCACTTATTTGATTGGCTAGTAAATTTACTTGAGATTCCATTTGAGATAATTGTTCTTCTTCTAGACCTGTAGCATTGATATTTGCTAAACCATAACTTTTTCCAATAGAGGAGGCTCCATTGAAATACGATTGAAATAAATTACTATCTACATTTACAACCTTATTTGATGCTCCATTCGGAATATTTTTTGGAACTTTATTTCTCCTATACAAATTTGTCCCTGGAAATGCATCTGTTCCCGTTCCACACATCGTATTTGATTTTGGCAAACAAAGATTATCATTATTTAATACAAACCCATAACATTCTTCTAATGAATTACATTTGGTTTCACATTGTTTCACATTAGAATTATTGTAAGCCGCATTGGGAATATCGGAACCAGAGCAATTGGTGTCAGGAACTTTCGTGTAAGTACTGGCAAAATTCCAATCATTGGCAGGATATTCGTGTAACTCTGAATTCTCATCAATATAAGCCAATTTTCCAATATTTTCTTGGATTCCAACTTTAGATAAATCATAAAGAGCGGCTGCACCTTGTCCACCACCCATTTTACCATGTGCGATTGTTTGTTCATTGGGTCCCATTTGCCATGTACAAAGCACCAAATTTCCATCACTTTGCATAATTAACGCACACTTTCCATTCAAAGAACCTATAAAATCTCCTTTTGATAAGGAAGCACCTTCATGAACCCAGTCAGCACCAAATTTTCCTTTTGCTTGAGCATACAATGGATTTGCTTCTTGAACTTTATCTTTCGTTCCAGATTCCCATATTAATCCTTGACTATCGGTTGGTCCAGTTCCTCGGTTTATTTCCATATTTCCATCATCGTGAACCCATAAATAATACATACCATTAAGGTCAACAGAATAAATTGCATTTGACCACGCACCACCCATCCAATTATCACCATTCTTAGTACAATTTGTTGCTTTACCATATTTTGTAGCCATAGTAAAATCATTGCTTGCTGCACACCATCCTACTCCTGTGTCACGTTTTGCTTGTGTAGCAAAATATTTATATTCGGAACCTAGTTTTTTACATTCATCAAAAGATAAATATTCACCATTAGACGTATTTTGCATAGCACGATCTTCTCTATCCCCATAACAACCCAAATAATTTCCTGGACTAGATTTTTCATTTGGAGTACTAAAAATGGTTTTTCCAGTAGAATCAAATACTTCTATTGCTCCTTGACTGCTTAATGAAGCGCTAACACCTTGTCCTGCTGTATTAGACTGCCATAAAATAACCATCTTCTCGGCAACATTATCTTGTCCTTGTCTTGTTGCTCCAACATAGTCATTAGTGACCGCACAATATCCTTTGGATGTATTCGGATTGACATCTTGTAATCCAAAATATTGAAATCCATGATTGATTGCGGATTGTTTACACATATTAAAAGTATAGGTTCCACTAGATAGTGTATTCGTCTGTGTAGTTGAACTAGAAACTAATTCAATTTTTTGTATGGCAGTAGACCTGTCCCAACTATAACTATCTCCTTTAAACATAAGCGTGTAATTTTCGCTTTTTTCAATATTAATAGGAATAGAATATTGTGCCCATGAACCTGTCGGAGTATGAGTATGAATCTTTTCATTATTTAATGTAATAATGACGGGATTAAATGATTTATCTTTCGCACAACACCGTCTTCCAACCGCATAAAAACTTAATGTATAGGTTCCAACTGGCATATATAAGATTTGACTTATACTACCATGATATTGAATAACAGCACATTGATTTCCCTTAGGATAAGGTTTTGGAAAATCCCATATTTTTGAAGTATTCATTAAAACAACATAATTATCTTGAAGATCCCATCCTGGAACTTTAGTTGCACTTTTAATGTATTCATAACTATCATCGTTTATTTTTGGATTTTCAAAATTTCCATTTTGGATTCCATTGAAACTAGGCGGTGGTTCAACAGGTTCTCCTCCAATAAATTCAAAAGTAGGATTATTATTTGTACTATAAACACCTACATAATTTGTTTTTACGTGTTTAGGAATGAGTTTATTAACATATATATTATTCCCTTCATTTCCACAAGCTTGTCCTTCAACCATAGGATCACCTGTGATTAATGGAGGATTAGTAGGAATGGTTGCTCCTGCTTTTTCGTATTCTGAATTCCATGGAATATTACGAATATGAATGGTTTCATTTTGTTTAGGACAACCATTTTTACCAATTGTATTATGTTTATTACCAGCATACCATTTAGCTATGCCTTGATTTGTTACATACATGGTCTTATTTCCAATCCGAATATTTTTATTTAAATATTTATTTTTAGAAGGGTTGACACGATCTAAATAATTTTGGTTTTTAGTGGCCACCTTTTTCATCATTTCTTGATATTTCTCTAAAGAATCAATGTATTGTTCTTTTAAATTCGCAATGGTATTTTCATCGGATGCAAAATTCGTGGTTTTTAATAGATTATTACTTTCTTTTACAAGGCTATTTTCATTATTATTTATTGGTGGGTTATTTATCGTTGTGTTATTATTTTGAAATCCTTCTTCCATATAAGGAAGCTTAATTTGATTTTTTATTTGCTTTTGATAGGACAAATATTTCTCTCCTTGAGACAAAAAAACATTTTCTCTTTGCCTTCTCTTTTCCTTTTCTTTATTCTTTTTATATTCTTTATATTTGATCGCATGATCGGTAATGGAATCATTATTTCTATTTGTTCCATTTGTTCCATTTGTATTAATAGAATGATTCATTAATATATTTTGAAAAAAATTTACTACATCAGTCATTAAAATATAAATAGATAAAAAAAGTACTATTTATATTTTTTATAGAAAGACATCAAGAGAGAAAAGTGAAGAAAGAAACAAAATAAAAAGAGAGATCTATGACTTAGGATGAATGAACCAATTTCATTTTAATAATCAAATAGGCAATTAGCAAAATAGCCACAAAAATAAAACCTTTAATGTTATTAAAAATTCCAGACAAAGCTAAAAAGACAGTCATGAGTCCAAATAAAAACATGGCTTCCTTATAAAACCGATTACCAACAATGGATCCACCATTTTGCTGCCCAGTCACAGAATATTTAATCAATAAAAGCACCAATAAAAAAACGATAAATGCTAAAATAATGTAATTATAATAATACATTGTGACATTTATTTCGCCATCACTGGTTGCTTCTTGTAACGTTTGATATTGACTAACCATTTCATTAATATGCTCTCTCTCTGCTTCTAATACTTGATAATTTTGTTCAATGGCTTGTGTCTGAGTCATTTGTTGCTGTTGATTTTGTTGATATACAGAAGATGAAGTAGAAACATTCGTTGATATTTGTTTATTTAACTGCATCAATTCATTATTTAATTGTTGCAATTTATAACTATAATAAAGTCCTTTTTGAACGATTGCTTTATTTCCTTTTAACTCAATTAAATTTCCGTCACCGCTTATCAATGAACATTTTTTTCTACGTTTATCATAATTTGCACCTGTACATAATTCTGTATTTTGACAAAGTTCCAAACATCTATTTCCATAAACAATTTTACTTTTTTCAGAGATAGAGCTACCTCCATTATACATAAAATCTTTTACTATCATCAAATCATTGCTATCAGAATTAATTATTTTTATATATTCTTGATAGGTGTTTTGATATTCCGATAAAATAGAATTAAATTGATCATTTAAATTTTGTAATTCAGGAGTTGAACTCATTTATATATTATATATAAATAACAAGAAAACAAAATTTGTTCTTTTATAAAGAGTATTCTTTTGTATTCTTTTTCTAAACTATATTGTAATGGTTGAATAAATATTTGGATACTTTTGTAAAATTTCATCGTGACTAGCAAATCCATGTTTTTTTATGTATTTATTCATTTCGTTAAATGCTAAATTATTTTCTTTTGTGCCATCACCAGTTGTACTTACTAACATATGACTTACGTAAAATTTATAATAGATGGCCGATTTTATTCCAAAATGACCTAGTAATAAATCTACTCCCCACGTATGTGTATTTTCTATATCATGAATATCCATAAATTGATAAAAATCATTTTTATTCAATAACAAACAAAAAAATTCAATCATGTTTGAGAATGCTAATACATTATCATTTTGATTTCTCATATATTCCCAACTTCCACCCACTACTTTTGGAGATAAAAATGAAATATCATATTTTTCTTTAATATGAATCAATTCACTCATATTTAAATTGGATATTAACACATCATCCATGATATACAAAATATAATCATAATTTGAAATTAAATCATGATATGGATTTGTTTTCCAAAGTTCTACCAATCTTCCTTTTTTATTATGAATAATAATATTTTTTAAAAAATCAATTTTAGAGAGAAATTGTTCTAATTTTGTGGTATTATTGTCATAACAGTTGATCATAATATCAAAACTACTTTGAAAGTTCTCTTGTAAATAAAATAAATTATTTTTTAAAATTTTAAATTTTTTATCTAGGTTACCTTGGCCTATTGCGGATAAATAATATAAAAATTTATACTTGGTCATTTTACAAATATTATTATATAAATTATTATATTATTATTTATACTTTGTTTTTCTTTTTTATCTAATATTTATATTTTTTATCTAATATTTGTATTACTAGGAACTGCAGGACTACTAGTAGTCGTTGTCTTTGAACTACTATATATTAAATAGATGACCCAAATAATAAAAACAATTGCTAAAAATAATAAAAGAACAAAAGAATAATAATTAGAATGTGTCATTAAATCACCTTCTTCTTGGTTTTCCTCTAAATCTTTAAATTCATCCAAAGCTTGCTCTATAACAGCTCTTTCTTCATTTAATTGGTCTCTATTTATTGCAAGATCTTGCGATTTTTTTGAAGACATTTTATTATTACTGAATATCGTTTTTTTATTTGACACTATGATACTAGATATTTTATCATTTATTTTTATTAATTTATCATTTAGCGAATGTGTTCTTTTTAATAAAGTATAACTATGAGTTATCATTGCATAGTCACTATCGGATCCCTTGGTAAGACTTCCATCACTTCCACTTATTATACATGTTTTGTCATTTGAATTAAAAGTGGCTCCATAACAGCCTGAATTAGAAGAACACAAAGCTTTACATTCTTGTATGGAATTCGCAGAACTATCTAATATAGGAGTATCATTGGAAGATACAAATTTTTTACCAGGCATTAATTTTATTTTGTTTTTTTTCACATTTGTATCAGTAGTTACATCAGTAGTTGCATCAGTTGTACTATTTTTATTTATTTTTTTTATATAATTCATATAGTCCGATTTAGCCTTATTATATTTCATTAAGGTGGTTTGATATTCCATGGTTAACTCTTCTAAATTCAAAGACCCATTATTAGTACTACTACCTATCGTAGGACCATTTTCATCATTTATACTAGTCATTGTTTTATTATATATGTATAAAAATAAAACAATCATTATTTCTTTTCCTCACTCTTTTTCTTCTATTTTTTTCTTAATAAAAAATAAATCCCACTAGATATACTCATGGTTAATAATCCAAACAAAATAAAATAAGGATTATTATTAGGAGTTATAGGATTTATAGTTAATTCATTTGTTAACAAATATTTTTTATCGTTTTTATTTTTTTTGATAATTTGTTCAATATATTGCTCATTGGATTTTTTAATATATTCTTTTATTTTTTCACTTATTGGAATTAAACTTTTATGAAATGAAAACATAATTACAAATAAAAAATATTTAAAAAATAAGAATCTAATTTATTCTTTTTTCTATTCACTTTTTCTCTTCACTTCACTACTTTGTATAATCTAATTTTACTTGAAAACTCTTGAAAATGTATTTTATTGTGATCCATGCTACTAAAGTACTTAAAAGTAATCCCCAATTTCGTAAATAAGCTAAATGATATTTTTTTTTGTAATCATTAATCATTTCATCCATACTATTTGA
>Ga0209086_10004255_pt1 | contig 10645 bp, 9 predicted proteins | sample M_130207_XF_Meta_FD_187312 | JGI IMG/M metagenome (GOLD analysis project Ga0209086, IMG submission 187312) | Freshwater microbial communities from Lake Montjoie, Canada to study carbon cycling - M_130207_XF_MetaG (SPAdes) (version 2) | ecosystem: Environmental > Aquatic > Freshwater > Lake...
CCACATCATTCGAGATAGTGGATATTGGTGTGAGATTTCCGGCTCCACGGCATACACAAATAACATCCGACTTATCAACACCTCGCCCTATCGCACGATCGTCGTTCCTTCTGCAGTGCTGACAACTCTCAAAGAACTTGAAGTTAAGGCCAGGTCAATCGTTCTTGAAACTTCGTTATCAACTGAAACGTCACTGACCCTTCGAGGTCCGGTAATTATTGGTGCTGACATTTCTCTACAAACGGGATCAGGTGGTATCACTTTTGAACGCGCCACTATTGGCGCGACCATATACTCTGCGGCCATTAACAGCGCTGCGACGACTCACCGCAATCTTGTTTTACAAACTTCTGGACCGATAAGTATCGAAGGTCCGATTGGGACAACTCAAACTCTCGAAACATTGACCCTGAAAGGAAATGCCACATTTGGCACCTTTGTTTCTCCCGGTGACGTCATTGTCGCTCCGGGGAATAATCTCGGAACTCACAGTTTCGCTAACCTCACATTGACAACTACCGACATCGTAAACATTGACCTTCAAGGGTTGACCCCAGGAACTGGTCACGATCAAATTGTGATCCGTAGTGGTGGTACTGCGATCCTTGGTCTGGCCACACTTCAAGTCACTGGACTTCCCACGAATCCTGATGGGACGTACACGATCATCAACAACTTGGGTTCGACGGCCGTCGGTGACACTTTTGCTGGACTCCCCCAAGGTTCGACACTCAACATCAATGGAAAAACATACGTCATTTCCTATGTCGGTGGAACAGGTAACGATGTCACTTTGACATTAGCGATACCCGCTACAACGACAATTCCAGCGACCACAACAACTATTTCTACCCAAACATCGACCACGAATCCGACGACCACGAATCCGACATCTGATTTACCAGCCACCGGAAACGGAAACTCGGGTATGGAAATTGTGGGTTTAACTTTGTTGACATCTGGTTTTCTCATTTTTGTCACTCGTCGCCATCGCCTTCGTGGCAGGCTGTATGAGTGAGCAGTCACCCAAACGTTCTCTTCATCACACTTGACCAGTTTCGCGGTGATGCACTGTCATGCGCCGATCATTTCATCGTCAAAACTCCGTACCTTGATGAATTAGCTCAATCAGGAGTGCGTTTTTCACGCCACTACACCCAATCAACTCCGTGTGCGCCAGGTCGGGCTGGCCTGTATACCGGCATGTATCAAATGAATCATCGAGTCGTCGCAAATGGAACTCCGCTTGATAATCGATTCGACAACGTTGCCCGACTCGCGCAACGAAGTGGTTATCAAGGAAAGCTATTTGGCTATACCGATCAATCCATAGATCCGCGAATGACCGTCAGTCCCGATGATCCGCGTTTACAGACCTATGAAGAGATACTGCCCGGATTTGAATGGCAGCTCAATCTCACTGGACCCCATCAACCGTGGGTTGATTTCTTAAATACACAGGGCTATGACACATCACTCGGTCATATGCACATGTTGGACACTGAACATGAGCGACCAGTCGAACACAGCGTCTCAAGTTTCACTACCGATTGTCTCATTGATTATTTATCCAGTACCGAGGCCAACGAACCCTGGTTTATCCACGCCAGTTATCTTCGTCCTCACCCGCCTTATTCAGCGCCCGGTCATTTCGCGCACATGTACGACCCCGCCGATGTTGGTCTTCCTATTGCCCCTGCCAATGGTCGTCACGGATTTCATGATCTGTTGCTGAAGATTCAAACGACGGCGGCACCGGTTGATGAATCAGAGATTCGTCATCTGCGCACTCAGTACTTCGGAATGATCTCTGCCGTTGATGAACAAATGGGCCGACTTTGGCAGTCCCTTCGTGATCTCAATCAATGGGAAAACACCATCATCATCGTGACTGCCGATCATGGCGAACAACTCGGTGATCACGGACTCGTGCAAAAAGTTGCTTGGTTCGAAGAAAGTCATCACATACCAATGATTATTCGCGAACCTTCGCGACCACATGCGCATGGAAGTGTGATCACAGAATTCACCGAAAGTGTCGATCTTCTTCCGACACTTGCGCACATCTGGGAGCAATCAATTCCGCTGCAGTGCGATGGGCATTCGCTCATCCCGTTCTTATCTGGAGACGAACCAACCACATGGCGCGAGGGTGCATCATGGGAATTTGATTGGCGTTACGCGCTCATTCCACACGTGCAAAATCAGTGGCCTTGGGATGAACGACTGAACGAAAGTCATCTTGCAGTTCATCGAACTATCGATACTGCCTACGTGCAATTCGGCGATGGGTCTTCGTTGTGTTTTGATATTGCTGCCGATCCAACATGGCGGACACTTGTCACCGATCCGCTACGTATCTTGCATATGGCTCAACGCATGTTGGTGTGGCGCAGTCGGCATGCTGATCGCACACATACTGGACTACTCGTTGAGAATGGTGGTATCGGGCAATGGCCACCAGGAGTTTCGTGGAGACGGGCCGAACAAGGAGAAAACCCATGAACCCAGCGCAGTCTGAACGACACGCACTCTGCAATCTCTTTTTGGAAGTTGGTCCAGACGCACCAACATTGTGTGAAGGCTGGACAACTCGTGATCTTGCCGCCCACATCATCGTGCGTGAATCTCGCCCCGACGCCGCTGGTGGAATTCTGATCAAGCCACTTGCTGCATACGGCGAAAAAGTACGCAAAGGTGTTGCGCAGCGTGACTGGAAGACATTGGTCGAAGCGATTCGCAATGGACCTCCGCGTCTCTCGCCCATGCGGCTGGCTTTTGTTGATCGACTCACCAACACAGTTGAATTCTTTGTTCACCTTGAAGACGTCCGCCGGGCCCAATCCAATTGGGAGCCACGAACATTAATTGACGATCTTGAATCGCAGTTGCGTACCTCGATCACCCAAGGGGGCCGACTGTTTGCCCGCGAATCTCCCTGCGGTCTCATACTGCAGATCACTCAAGGCTCAACAATCGTTGCCAAAAAGGGTGAGCCCGCCGTGACTGTGACTGGTGAAGTCGGAGAACTCATCATGTTTGTCTATGGTCGCCAAAACCAGGCGCGCGTCGAGCTCTCGGGTCCAGATGAACTCGTTCAAGCCGTCAGATCAACAGCCTTCGGGGTCTGAGTCAAAGCCAACAGGGTCAAAAGTGGCAAACTCAAGAGTGTGACGCGGGATATCGACAAACTCATTGGCCAAATGACAATTGAGGAAAAGGCACTCTTGACGACGGGTGCCACGATGTGGTCGACACACCCAGTTGAGCGGTTTGACATCCCAGCAGTGACGGTCACCGATGGACCTGCCGGTGCACGTGGCCCGATCACACCCGGAATCGGAACTCAGGTTGCGACCCTATGTATCCCATGCGGATCAGCTCTCGGGGCAACGTTTGATGTCCCCTTACTTGAAGAACTTGGCGTCGCTCTTGGTCATCAAACTCGTTCAAAAGGCGCCCGAGTGTTACTCGCTCCAACAGTTAACTTGCATCGCTCACCATTGTTTGGTCGAAGCTTCGAGTGTTATTCGGAAGATCCGCTTCTCTCAGGAAAACTCGCCGCGTCATTCATTCGCGGAGTGCAATCACGCGGCGTAGCAACAACGGTCAAACACTTCGTTGGTAACGATGCCGAATTTGAACGAATGACCATCAACAGTGTGATTGATCAGCGCACTTTGCGTGAGGTGTACTTACTTCCTTTCGAGTTGGCAGTTCGCGAAGGTGGCTCACTTGGAATTATGACCTCGTACAACCGCATGAATGGTGTGTACTGCGCCGAGAATCGCGAGCTCTTGCAAGACATCCTCCGTGATGAATGGGGCTTCGAAGGTTTTGTTGTCACCGATTGGTTTGCTGGGTTCACAACCGAAGGCGCCGCGCATGCGGGTCTTGATCTTGAAATGCCCGCCCCGCCACGTGGCTACGGAAAGTTTTTGGCCGAAGCAGTCAATGAAGGTCGGGTTGATGAAGCCGATCTTGATCGTGCCGTGCGCACTTTGCTCTCAACTTTCGAACGACTCGGTGCTCTAGATGACGAGCCGCAAGCACCCATGGCAATTGACCTTCCTGAACATCGTCAACTGGCGCGACGAGCAGCGATTAGTTCAATGGTCTTGTTACGCAATGAAAAAGTAAATGATCAGGCATTACTGCCACTCAATACCAATGGTTTGAAGTCGGTTGCGGTCATTGGACCAAATGCTGAACGTACCCGCATCATGGGTGGCGGCTCGGCCGAAGTCATGCCCCATCACCGAACCGCAATCATCGATGTTTTGCGCGAACGACTTGGCGCAAAAGTTGCGGTTCGTCACGAGGCCGGCGGAAACATCGATAAAACAACACCCACCGTTGATCCACTTATGGTGCAGCGCCCCGATGGAACTCCCGGGTTTGAAGTCGTCGTCTTTGACGGTGATGCATCAAATAACACCGAACTTGCCCGAGTGCATCGACCCGATGGTCGCATTTTGCTGGTTGCTCGTAACGACGCTGGTGTTCCAACTTCTAGTTACCACTTCAATGCAACCGGAATCATCACTGTTGAAACGACTGGTCAATATGTCGTCTCACTTGTCGAGGTGAGTCCTTGCCGACTACTGCTCGACGGAGAATTGGTTGTTGATGGTGCTTCAACAATTCCCGCACGCGGTCAATCTTTCTTCGGTATGGGCAGTGTTGAACTGACCGCCATCGTTGATCTCGTCGCTGGCCAGCAACATGAATTGATTCTTGAATGTGATGCAACGAATAAGCAGTGGGCTCATGGCGCTCAAGTTGGTTTGCAGTTTGTCGAACAGGATGATCCAGTACGTCGCGCAGTTGAACTTGCTGCCGAATGCGATATTGCTCTTGTCGTCGTCGGCACCACCGACGATTGGGAGAGCGAAGGTCACGATCGTGACACTCTTGATCTTCCATGTCGACAAGTTGAACTGATTCGTGCAGTTGCCGCCGCAAACAAGAAGACCATCGTGCTTGTCAACACTGGAGCGCCCGTCGACATGTCTTGGGCCAACGACGTTCCTTCGGTCATGCAGGTCTGGTTTGGTGGACAAGAAATGGGCCATGCCGTTGTGGATGTTCTTCTCGGTGAAGCCGATCCTGGTGGCCGTCTTCCAACCACAATCCCTGAGCGCATTGAACACACTCCGGCTTACGGAAACTTCCCCGGCGAACATGGTCAAGTGCGTTATGGCGAAGGTGTTTTCATTGGCTATCGCTGGTACGAGGCTCGTCACTTGCCCGTGCGTTTCCCATTCGGACATGGCCTGTCATACACCACATTTGAAATCGGTCAACCCGATTGCGATGACACCGAAATTTCATCAAATCAAAAAGTGACAATTCGAATTCCTGTGACAAACACTGGCACCCGAGCCGGAAGTGAAGTTGTTCAGGTCTATGTCGCACCACGTAACTCATCGGTTCAACGTCCGAAGAAAGAACTGAAGAATTTCGCCAAAGTACATCTGAATGCTGGTGAAAGCACGGTTGTCACAGTTGAACTTTCACCGCGTGACTTTGCATTCTGGAATCCTGCAGATATTTACCGCTCAGTATTGCGACCACAAGTAACTGGCGAATCGGCAAGTATTTCCTTGAACCAAAAAGGTTTCTGGCAAGTTGACCCTGGTCTGTACGACATCCATATCGGATCATCATCAGCGCAAATTGCTCAACAAGTAGTGATTGCGATCTCCAAAGAAATTGATCTGAGTGAATAGCAATGATGTTGCTTCGCAGACTTGATGACTACCAGAGTTGGCAGATCTCTTATGCGGGTACTTCAATCCTTGTTGACCCATGGTTGACGCCTGAGCCGATTCGAGGCGCATTTGATCGGCAACACCCTGCTGGTTTTACATCGCTCCGTGACTTGCAGCTCGAGAGCGGATCAATAGGCGCGATTGTTTTGTGCACATCGGTGAATGATCATTTGCGAGCCGAAACTCTGAAACTCGTGAACCACATTCCGGTCCACGGCAATCTCAAGGCTGCAAAGGCTGCCCGTGCTGCCGGATGTTCTTCTACTCACGTTCATCAAATCGGCGAAACCTTCACGGTGGCATGCACCGAAGGTGGAGAGATACGCGTCACCGTTACTCAAACAGGCTTGCCGCTAGGGCTGATCGCGGTCGGCTATCTCTTTGAGGCTTTTGATGACGAGCAAAATTCCGCAGGTCGCGTTTGGATTGAGCCGCATCAGCCCACAAAGGAAACCGCTCAATTGTTAGGCAACGTCGATGTTGCAGTCTTGCCAACTCAATCGGTCGTTGCCGTTGTGTTACCAGTGACGGCTGGTCCAAAGAAATCTGCGAGGGCAGCAAAAATCGCTAACGCTCGGGCTTTGGTTGCAACCGCAACGCAGCCGCAACGCGATATGAGGCTTTGGCAAAAAGCTCTGTACTACGTGGCTGGCGGTAATGCTCAGACCCATAATCAGTTAGTCGGTTCTCAAACGCAATTCATTGAATTACGAACTGGCGACTGGCTTGATGTGAAGTCGGGGCGCTAATTCGTTACTGAATGCGCAACGTGTACACGGGAGTGTCATCCGGGCGATTAGGCAAAGTGACCGTATTGCCCTCGCGCTTCAGCTGCGCGTGATGGCCAAGCAACTTCACATCACCTTTCGGCAATCCATCAATCGTGATCTTGGCAGTTGACGGACGGCCAATGACCAAAGCATAAGTTGCACCATCTGCACCCTTGGTCAATCTCACCACGAGTCCTTCATCGGTTGACAACTTTGAAACCTCGTGGGGTCGACTGCCATAGATTGCATCACCATTGACCGATAGCCACTGACCCATAGCCATTAATCGCAACTGCTGAGCCCACGGAATTTCGCCGCCTGGCATCGCGCCGTAATTCAGCAACAGGTTTCCACCGTCAGCGACAATGTTGACGAACATGGTGATGAGCGCGGGGATCGACAGGTATGTCGAGTCATCTTCGTCTTGGGTGTAACCGAAGCTAGTTCCGATGCCGCGAGTGACTTCGTACATCTTTTTTGGCCCGGCAGCCTCAGTTGAGTATTCAGGAGTTCCGAAGTCAGCGTGACTTGTTCCTTGCATGACACCAATGAAGTCGAAGCGATCGTTCACGACGCCTTCGGGATTGCCGTTATAGAAATCTGCCATTAATTGCGCAGCACCTTCGCCGAATCGTGGATAACCAATGTCATTCCACAAAACGTCAGGGTTGTACCTACGAATCAATTCATGCCAGTGCGCCTCGGCATACGCGTGATACGTATCGTCTTGCGGAATTGCGCCGTACAACGTCGCCCAACTTTTAATGCCAAGTCCTTGAAAGGTCCAGTCGATGCCGCCCGAGTAATACACACCGAAACGCAAACCGGCATTGCGGGCAGCATCAGCACACTCTTGAACAAGATCGCGTTGTGACGACCACTTCTCGCCATGAGTTGGGTTAGGTGTTTCTGATGGCCACATCAAAACACCGTCGTGGTGCTTGGTGACCATCACACAATATTTCGCTCCCGACGCAGCGAGTAGTTGTTCCCAACGCTTGGCGTCCCAGCCTTTAGCTGCTTCAAGAAAGATGTTGACGAAAGTTGAATAGTCGCAATTGCCCCACACTTTTTCGTGATGCAACGCTGCAGGCGAGCCCGGAAGATTGATTGAGTTCTGGTACCACTCGGCATACGGCGTGTGGCTGAACGCCATCTCCTCGCCTTCTTCTCGAGCAAGAGTGAAGGGGTCTTTGCCTAATGGAGCGAACGCTGGGACCGATCCCACAGTCCAGTGCGAAAAAATGCCGAACTTTGCATCTTGAAACCATTCCGGAACTTCGTGTTGCGATAGCGACGCAAACGTTGGCTCATACTTCGTCATATTGCCCCCAATATCTATTGTCCAAGAAACGGACAAAAAAGACACTAGTCCGACTGACGTCGTTTGTTAAGAGTCCTGCGCGGAAAGTCGCTCTTCGGTGCGTCGCACCAAAGTTTCGCGCTCGCCAGCGGTCAGCGGACGCGCCGTTCGAATATTCAATTCAATCTGATCAACTCCGGCGATTGGGGTTGCAGTCGTAATCTCATCGACGAGCAGCACTGCGGTCAGATGCTCAGAGCCGGCGAGTTCACGGATTGTTTCGGCTGCCTTCAGGGCCGCCTCTCCGCGTTCGGCGTCAATCGGGAGTTGAATGGAGATTTTCGTAGCAACGGGTTCTTGACTGATATTACGTACCGCAATCAACGCGTTATGCGGGAGGTGCACGGTGCTGTAACCATCACGAACTCGAGTTGACACTAAGCCGATGTGTTCAACGACTCCACGAACTCCATTGGGAAAAGCGGTACTGATTTCAACTTCATCACCAACGCCGTAGCGATCTTCGATTAACACCGAAAGCCCAGTCAGGTAGTCGTTCACTTTTTGCGAAGCACCATAGGCAATGCCCGCACCCAAGAAGCCAGCACTTGACAAAACAAGAGGACCGTCAAGTTTCAGAATATGGAAGATCGCAATCAGAACGCCAACCCAAATCACCACCGCAAGTAAGTGGTGCAACATGCGCGAGACTGCATCAACTCGTTGGCGGCGACGATTCTCGCCTACTTCACCTTGTTCAAGTTCTTGATAGCGAGCACGGGTTCGCCACCATTGTGACGGTCGAGAAATACTACGTTGGGCGATATACCGCACCAATCGACGAATGATGACATGCGAAAGGCGCGTAAAAATAAAGGCACCAACGACGACAATCACGACGAGTAACGGACGTGAAATCGCCTCACGAGCCGTCGTCGGTTGATCGGGTGTTGGGTTGAGAGTTGAGATGAAATGGAACAACATGACCTCCTCAGTGTGCCGTATTTTTAACTCAATCCATGTCCATCAAGATAAATGATGTATCCATGCTGGTAATTCGCTGATATTTGTCAACTCGCCAAACCGGGAATTGATCGGTGGATGTTCAGCGCGTTCAAGTTCCCACAAGAACTGATACGGAATGTGAACTGCATGACCACCTAATTGGAGGATCGGCAGAATGTCACTCTTGACCGAATTACCCACCATGCACACTCGCTCGAGCTGCACAGAAAGATCTCGAAATACTTTGGCGTACGTCGCAACGTCTTTCTCTAAAACAATCTCTACATGATCAAACAGATGCTCGAGGCCACTCGTTGTGACCTTGCGAGTTTGGTGGACGAGATCGCCCTTGGTAATCAAGATCAAGCGGTACGACTTTGCAAGCTCTTCTAAAACCTCGGGAACCCCTTCAAGTAGACGCACCGGTGCCAACAACAATTCCCGGACCACTTGCAATAGATGAGCGAGCACTTTGGTCGGAATCTGACCTTGGCTGATGGTGATCGCCGCTTCAACCATCGAGAGTCCAAAAGCCTTCACGCCATACCCATAGGTGTGCAAGTTGGCTCGTTCAGTCGCCGTCAGCGCAGCCTTGATGTCAATCCCGGCTGGCGCAAAGGGCGCAAGGAGTTCATAGAAAGCCACTTCGGCTGCACGAAACCCGTCTTCGCTGTGCCACAAGGTGTCGTCGGCGTCAAAAGCCAAGCAATCAAAAGTAGCCATAGACACTTATTCTTCTAGAGTGAACGGGGTGGAGCGGGACTATTTTGCACGGAACACTCAGATTTTTACTACTCCACGGGTTTTCCTTTTAATTTTTGGCAGCCTCTCGCTCTTACTGACCGCTTGTTCAAGTAACTCTGCTACCACCGATACAGCAGTCAGTTCAACTTCGGTCGCAACTACTACTTCTGTCCCTGTAACAACCTCGACGACGACCACGACTACGACGACCAGTACGACAACTACGACACTTCCTCCTGGTTTCCCAACGTCGTCAATTGCTCCGATTATTCCTGCAAACGGAATGGCCGCAAAGATTACGCATGTGGAGACCACCGATCGAGTGGTTTTTCTTACGATTGACGACGGCATCGTCAAAGATCCAGCCGCCATGCAGTTTTTGGTTGACAACAAAATGCCCGCAACCCTTTTCTTAGTCTCTGGTGAATTTCGTAAAGACCCGGCATACTTTGCGCAAATTTTGACGGTTGGTGGAACCATTAGTTCACACACCATGCATCATCCAGCCCTCAAGGGACTCAGTCTTCAACGACAGACTTCGGAGATTTGCAATATGAAAAATGTGATTGCTGAAGAACTGGGTTATGCCGGCCACCTCATGCGTCCTCCGTATGGATCATCTGATGAAAACACGCGTCGCGCAGCCGCAAGTTGTGGAATCAACGCTGTCGTTAATTGGAACTCTGAATTATGGGAAGGCCATGTTGATATTTTACAACGACCTGGTCTTCAACCAGGCGATATCTTCTTAACGCACTTCCGCTCCGATTTACTCGACAACTTAATAGCGTTTAAAGCCGCCCTCAATCAGCAAGATTTTACCATCGGTCGCCTTGAGGACTACCTACCAAATTCGTAAGTACTAGCGGTGAATCGCGTTGAGATAGTTGTACACAGTGATGCGCGACACGCCCATGGCATCGGCAACGTCTTCAACCGCACGACGCAAAGTAAAGGCACCTCGATCGTCAAGCAGACGAATGGCCGACTGCTTTTGTTCGCGATTCATATTGGGTAATTGCTGACCCATTTCTCGTTCAACCGAATCA
>Ga0209086_10004258_pt1 | contig 10639 bp, 24 predicted proteins | sample M_130207_XF_Meta_FD_187312 | JGI IMG/M metagenome (GOLD analysis project Ga0209086, IMG submission 187312) | Freshwater microbial communities from Lake Montjoie, Canada to study carbon cycling - M_130207_XF_MetaG (SPAdes) (version 2) | ecosystem: Environmental > Aquatic > Freshwater > Lake...
AGGGAATTGAAATAGCTTATACGGTTGTAAATACAAGTGATTGGATGTTGCCATTAAGCCAACACCCTTCAATAGTTGAACACCCTGAATTGTTTGAAATAAGCGAAGATGTAATCCCAGACAATGCACAATATTTAAACTATATTTAATGAATCAACATAACCCACCATTAACGGCAATTAGCGGATTTTGCGCAGTTATATCATTAAGCGATATTCAACCTGTATTAACTTTTATTGCATCGCTTATTGCTATTATTAGTGGCGTTTATTCTATTTATAAAAAATCAAAAAAGTAAAAATTATGAACAGCACTTTATTTAATCTTAATTCGAACGACTTTTTAAAAGGTTTAATTATGGCAGTTTTAACTTCAGTAATTACTGTTGTTTATCAAACCGTTGAGGCTGGAAGTTTAGTATTTGATTGGAAAGCTATTGGAACAATGGCGCTTACTTCAGCGCTTGCGTACATTATGAAAAACTTATTTACTAATTCAACTGGTAAATTATTTGGCAAAGAAAATTGATATTGCTCGAGATTATAGAAAAAAATATCCAAACTATCCAACGTTAAAATTAGCGAGGATAATGTATGCCGAAAATAATTTAACATTTAAAGATATAGAACATTGTAGGTCATCTTTAAGAATTATTGAGGGTAAATCAGGTAATTTAAATCGTAAATGGGTAAAAAATAAAGAATTTTTTATGAAAGAAAATAGACCTTTAAACCCTTACAATTTACCAGAATCTTATGAAGAAAAACGAGATCCATTTATATTGCCTGTATGCTGTAACAACATATTGCTTATATCGGATTTGCATATCCCTTACCACAATATTGATGCAATTACTTTAGCGCTGGATTACGGCAAAAAAGAAAAAGTAAATACCATTTTTATCAATGGCGATTTAATTGATATGCATCAGGTTTCTAAGTTTGAAAGCGATCCAAAGAAACGAAGTATAAAACAGGAATTCGACGCGACGCGGGAGTTTTTAGTTCAATTACGCAAAGCGTTTCCAAAGGCTTTAATTTATTGGTTAAAAGGTAACCATTGTATCAGGTGGGAAAAGTTTTTATATTCAAAGGTGCGCGAGATATGGAACGACGATTACTTTTTTTTAGAGGAAAGATTACAATTAAATTCAGTAGGCGTTAAAATATTAGACGACAAAGTTTTGGTTAAGGCTGGAAAATTATCAATAACACACGGACACCATATTTTTAAGGGAGCGTTTACGCCTGTAAATCCTTCGCGTGGCGCATTCTTAAGGGCAAAGCAATCTTTAATTGTTGGACACCTACATAGACCAAGCCACCACCCCGAAACAGATTTAGACGGCAAAATAATAAGTTGCTGGAGTACTGGTTGCCTTTGTGAATTAAGGGCTGATTATTCGCCTTTAGTTGGTAATACAATGCACGGCTTTGCTCACATACAAATCGCATCCGACGGAGATTATACAGTTAAAAATTATTCAATAATAAAAGGCAAATTATGTTAAAAGAAATTTTAGATAATGAAATTGAAATTGAATACGAAGATAAAAGCAGCGAATTTATAGCGTCGGCTTTTAATGCGCTGGGTGCGGTTGATTTGCTCGATATGGGTTTAATGGATGAAGAAGAACGACAAACGATTAAAACAATACAATTTCAAGCGATAGCAATTATAAGCGAATCAATAAACACGATATACAATGAAATATTTGATATTAGCCCTGACGACGATAACGATTTGGTCGTGTAATCCAAGCAAAAAACTTGACAAATTAAATGAAAAACACCCCGAACTCCTTGCCAAATTTTGTCGCGATACGTTCCCGTGTGTAATATCAAAAGTTGATACAATTACAAGTTTTGATACTAATTATATAATTATTGAATGTCCGGGTTATGAGGCAAAAGATACAATACTGATTACAAAATACATAAAAGGTAGTGCGGTTTTAAAATATGTCAATAAAACAAACACGATCAATAAGACAATTAAAGATAGTGCTGAAATAAAAGCGTGCGAATTGGAGTTAATTGATGTTAATAAAAAACTAATCGGATCAAAGGAATTGAATACTAAATTGCAAAATAAAGTTACGGCAAAGAATAGGTTTATAACGTGGCTTATAATAGCTTTTTTATGTGCAATCATTGGTAATATATTACAACTTAAGAAATAATGTAAAAATCTTACAAAATGACAGCATCGCAAAATTGTATTAACTTAATTAAATTGTTTGAGGGTTATAAACCAAAGGCGTATTTATGCCCGGCAGGAGTACCTACAATCGGCTACGGCTCAACAATGTATACAACAGGATTAAAGGTTAAATTATCCGATACAATCAACGAACAACAAGCGAATGAGTTATTAATGTGGGAGCTAAGAAATAAGGCTTTTTCTTTGCATGGATTACATTTAAACCAGAATCAATTTGACGCTTGTTTATCATTTGTGTTTAATTTAGGAATCGGTGCTTTTGCAAAATCAACGCTGAAAAAAAAGATAGTTGCAAACCCAAATGACGCGAGCATTAAAGCTGAGTTTATGAAATGGAATAAAGCGCGAGTTGGTGGGCAATTAATAGAGTTAAAAGGATTAACGCGCAGGCGAATAGCTGAAGCGGAATTATATTTTAAGATTTAGTTTTGTTTGTTTAGTGAATATAACGGCTAAACGTTTCTACGTTATGGCTTTTTTAAAGGTTTTAACCCTGATGTTTCTACATCGGGGCTTTTTTTTAAAAATTATTTTTCGCCTGTAATTCAATACTGCATTGAGTTTTATCAAAACAACATAAAAAAAATAAAAAAATATTTTATTTTTATTTGGTAGAATGAAATAAAGTTGTATCTTTGATTTATCAAACAAACAAAAACTAAAAAAAATGATAACAATTACAAACTTAGTACAAGCGATTACAACTCAAAAAGAATTTAATGTTATTGCAAAACAACTTTGGGCAATTAATTTAGAAAGATTTTTAAAATTAGGTTTTTCTTTAGATTTCTCAACTTCAAAAGCAACTCAAATAACAATTACACAATTAGAGAAATTAAAAAAATCTGCATAAAAAATACAGGGGTGCGACTGCAACGCACAATTTTAAAAACTAAAAACTAAACAAATGAAACAATCTACAAAAGACGCAATCACAGTTACAATCATTATTATTCTCGCTTTATTAGGCGATTCAATTTTTAACCAACTATAAAACTATGACACAAAAAAGAGGGCGCAAGCCAATCCCAGAAGAACAAAAAAAGAAACCTTTAATTGTTTACTTATCCGAGAATCAAATTAATTTGCTCGGTGGAAAATTAACCGCTTCAAAAATGTTACAAAATTATATACTAACTAAATTAAAACAAAATGAAAAAAAAGCCACTATTTGAAATAATTGATTTCGTATTAAAAGACGATAACATTATTGTTCAAATCGAAAAAAACAACTTTGTTGAAAATTCAATTATTGTTCCGGTTGATAAATTTAAATCGTATTTAGATCGCCACGAAAAGTTATATTTTGAAGCAAACGATATGAGCACAGGGCAACTATTAACACGCGCTTATATTTTGACCTTTCAAAATTATTGGGACGAAATGGAATACGAATATAAAAAAGAAGATTTATACGATTTTATCAGTACTACTTGTATTGACTTTGAAAAATCATTAAATAGAATTGAATCAAATCTACAAACAATTTTAACTCAATTTATATGGTAATTTTATTTATTTCAATCCCACTTTTAATAATTTTATTTTATGGAAAAATCTTTTTTACCAAACAAACGCGAAAAGAGAATAAAGAAAACAAAAGAAAAATGGAGTTTTATAATAGATTTAATGCTAAAAGAACAACACATATCGAAGATTATTAAAGAAAATCCAACAATTAAATTTATCAGATACTAAAAACTAAACAAAATGAAATCAAACGAAATCAACGAATTAGCCAAAGGCTTAATTTTATTCCACGTGAAATGCGAAGGGATTAAAAAAGATGCAAAAAACCCTTTCTTTAAATCAACCTACGCATCGTTACCTAAAATTATTGAAGCCATTACCGAGCCGTTAGCTGAAAGCGGATTGGCGCTCACAATGTTTCCAATAGATGAAAACTCCCTTTATTGTTTATTGATGCATACATCTGGGCAATGGATTGATGCAACCTATACAATGAAACCTGTAAAAGATACTCCACAGGATAAGGGAAGTTGCATTACTTATGCTCGACGTTATTGCATAAGCAGTATTTTAAATCTGCAAATAGATGACATAATGAGCGATGATGACGGTAACAAAGCCAGCGGAAAAGTTGAAACGCCTGTTAAAGACGATGGCAAAAAGTGGTTAAACAAAGGAACTGCGGAATACGAAAAAGCTATCGCATACGTTCAAGGCGGTGGATTGGTTGCAAAAATCAAAGAAAAATACAAATTGAATAAAGAAACCGAAACAATATTTTTAAACATAAATAAAGAAGCAAATGTTACCAGAAATTAACGAACAAATCAGCAAAGCAAATATTCAGTATTTAGCAAACAAAGTAGTTGATAATGTATGCCTAAGCGGTAACATTATTCAACTCGCGGAAAACCTTGCAAAAATGGATCTATTAATTAAGGAAATTAAAGACAACGCCAATTACAAAGATTACATTTTGAACGAGGTTTCAAAGTACGGCAAATCGCACGTTACGGCATCTGGAACAAAACTTGAAGTTGCCGAAGTTGGTACAAAATATGATTACTCATTAACAGGCGATATTGAGTTAAAAGAACTCGAAGAACAAAAAGCGATTATCGAGTATAAGATTAAAGAACGCCAAACGTTCCTTAAGGCTTTAAAACACCCTATGGAAGTTTTATTTAGCGATGAATTAGTTACTTTATATCCACCGGCAAAAACATCAACAACAAGCATTAAAACCACGATAAGTAAATAATGTTTATTATAAACGATGTAGTTAGCTATAATAAAAAAACCATTTACGCAAAGAGTGGGGAAAAAGTAAAGATTATTGCAGATTTTATAAACGTTGCAATAGTTGAAAACTCAAAGAGTGTACGATTCCCCACTCTATTTTCAAACCTTTCAAAAACAAAAAAATGATAACAAACTTTGAAGAAATCACGGCTTATTTAACAGATGAAGAAAAGCAGCTAACCATTTACATAATGGAATTATTAAAAAATTGCAGTAAAAAATATCCTTTAAAATCTGAGCAACTTGTTGATATGGTAAACCTAAGACCATATAAAAAAGAAAAATTTACAGGCGTTAAACTTCGCAAATATTGTAACTATATTCGCTCAAAATCGTTACTGCCTATTATCGCAACCAGTAACGGTTATTATGTAAGCTACGATAAAAATGAAATTGCTTTACAAATAGAATCGTTGGAGCAACGAAGCGAGGCGATATTAAATAGTGTAAACGGCTTAAAATTTTATTTATGATTTATAGAGACCATTTCCAAAACTACAAAAGATATTTAGTACCAAAAGCGCAATTAATTATTGCCGATATACCATACAATTTAGGTAATAATGCTTACGCTTCAAACCCAGCATGGTATAAAGATGGCGATAATGAAAACGGCGAAAGCGCATTGGCTGGTAAAAGTTTTTTTGATACGGATGAAGATTTTAGACCAGCTGAATTTATGCACTTTTGCAGTACTATGTTGAAATCAGAAACTAAAAAAGTAAAGGTTGAAGGCGAAGCGAGGCAAAAAGGCGATGCGCCGTGTATGATAATCTTTTGCGCTTTTGACCAGCAAATGTATTTGATTGAATTGGCAAAGCGATACGGGTTAAATAATTACATTAATTTAGTTTTTCGCAAAAACTTTTCCGCTCAGGTATTAAAAGCAAATATGAAAATTGTTGGTAATTGCGAATATGGATTAGTTTTATATCGCGATAGATTGCCAAAGTTTAGAAACAACGGTAAAATGATTTTTAATTGCATTGACTGGCCAAGAGATAATGAAAGCGAAAAAATACATCCAACGCAAAAGCCTGTTGAATTATTAAAAAAATTAATTGAAATTTTTACAGATGAAGGCGATGTAGTTATTGACCCGTGCGCTGGAAGTGGCTCGACTTTAATAGCTGCGGAAAGATTAAACCGTAAAGGCTTTGGTTTTGAAATTAAAAAAGAATTTTGGACAAAAGCGAATGATTGGTTATTAGCTGAAAAACAAATCAAAGAGGATATTAAAAACTTTGGTTTTGAGAAAACAAAATTAGAAAAAACCGCTCCGACGTTATGGAGTTAAAATTTTATTTATGATACTTTGCAAGCCCTGTGTTGAGCATCCATTGGAATCGCCTGAAGTCAATTTAAACCATTTTGAAATTATACGCAAAGCGTGTGAATATTTAAACTTAAAAGAATCGGACGTATTAAGTAAATGCAGAAAATCGGAGTTAGTAATTGCCAGAATGATAATCGTTGATTTGTTATTAAATCAAGAATCATTTAAATATTCCTTAAATCGAATTGCTGAAATAATGGGCAAGCGAGATCATTCAACAATTATTTATAACCGAGACGAATTATATAATTGGGTTACAACTGATGAAACGATGCGAACGCTTTTAAAAAATACTCATTTACACGTATTTAATTCTTTGCGGTATTTTAAATTTTAGTATATTTGTGTTCAATTTCGTTTAGAGGTGGTATCCTAACCGAAATTTTTAATTTCACTTTTAAAGGGTTTTTTAATGATACCACCATTAATTAACCCTTTTTTTTATTTATGGAATCATTTTATTTTCAGCACAATTACAACACGCGAAGCGATAGCAAAATAAAAAAGCTATTGCACAAACACGGGTTGCTCGGTTACGGTTTGTATTGGGCAATCGTTGAAGACCTTTATAATAATGCGAACGCATTGCAGTTGCATTACGAAAGCATTGCGTACGAATTACATACCAAAGAAACAATCGTTAAAAGTATAATTAATGATTTTGATTTATTCGTTATTGAAGGGGGTTACTTTTCATCAAACGGCGTAAAAGCAAGATTACAGGAGCGCCAAGATAAAAGCGCAAAAGCCAGCAACAGCGCGAAAAAACGCTGGAGTAAACCTGAAATAAATGCGAACGCAATGCGAACGCATAGCGAAGGCAATGCTATAAAAGAAAAGAAAGAAAAAGAAATAAAAATAAAAGAAATTATTAATACTAATAATTTTAGTGAAGATTTTTTAAAAGATTGGAATACGTGGATTGATTACAAAAAAACAAATCATAAATTCACATACAAAACTATTGAAAGCGAACAAATCGCATTTAACCATCTTTACAAATTATCAAATGAAAATCAGATTACCGCGCGCGAAATAATTAACGTATCAATCGCAAATGGCTACAAAGGATTATTTGAACTAAAACAAAATCAAAATGCAAAACCAACAAATCAGCAACTACAAAACGAATACGCAAACCGATGGGCAAATGGAATGCCAGAACTCGACGAAAATTATCAACTTATCCAACGCTGATATAATCCCAATACTACACAGGATATTTCTTTTAATTGGACTTCGAAAAGTGCAATACCCAACAGCTGAAGAAGATATGTTTAACGTTACTTTTATTAAAAAAAATTTTGGACATAAATTGTCCACAGAAATAATCGAAGCGTTTGAATTAGCAGTTACCGGAAAACTTGACGTTGATGTCAAACACTACGATCAATTTACACTCCCATACTTTTGTAAAATAATGGACGCTTACCGAATTTTTAACAATGAGCGCATATTAGCAACGCCACCGCCGAAATTAAAAGAAATCGCTTACCAGATGACCGACGAAGAACGATTAAACGAAATTGAGGAATGGCGTAAAAAAGATTACGATTTTAAAATTTTACCTTTGTACTTGTATGATTGGCTTTTAAAATACTCTCTCCACGCTATTACAGACGATTTAAAGGCTGATTATTATAGTAGGGCGGTAAGAGTACACGAAAACGAATTAAGGCGAAATTTTGAGCTATTTGGCGAAAAGCAACCTTATGCGGATTTTCTAAAATTAAAGGCTAATAATTTTGAAAAAATCAGCGACAAAGATTTGAGCACAATAAACAATATTTTTAAACGAATTTTTATAAACGAATATTTAAAATGCTCACAATAACAAACGAAGACAATATGGTTTTAATGGCACGTTATCCTGATAAATATTTTGATTTAGCTATTGTAGACCCGCCTTATGGAATTAATTTAGCCAATATGAATATGGGTATAGGTAAAACAAAAAAAGCATCTAAAATAAAAAATAGAAAATGGAAATCAAAAGAATGGGACATTGAAATTCCAAAAGATAATTATTTTAAAGAATTATTTAGAGTGTCAAAAAATCAAATTATTTGGGGAGGCAATTATTTTAATTTAGGAATTTGCAATAATTTTATTATTTGGGACAAAGAAGTACCGCAAGGATTATCATTTTCGGATTGTGAATATGCTTGGACTTCTTTTAATGGTGCTAATAAAATTTTTAGATATTCAGCATATTTAAACAAAAATGAAAAATTACATCCAACTCAAAAACCACCACAATTATACAAATGGATATTAAATAAGTACGCATATCAAGCAAAAAAAATATTTGATACTCATTTAGGCTCAGGAAGTATAGCAATAGCTTGCCACGATTACGGCTTTGATTTAACCGCTTGCGAATTAGACAAAGAATATTTTGATAATGCTATGAAAAGAATTAACAACCATACATCACAACAAAAACTATTTTAATGAATTTCAGCGATAACACTTTTTCACTTGCAAAAGCATTGCACCACATTAACAATGCAAAGATATATTTTGAGGACGTTAAACGCGACTGCGCTTCATCAACAAAAGATTTATTTAATTCGTACATTATAAAATGCGACATTATAATTAATTCAATAGACCATAAATTAACGCCTGTAAACAGGGCGATATTAAAAAAAGAATTGGCCGACTCATTTATGATTGAAAGTATTAACGATAAATTAATTTATCTAAATGAAGCCCAGCGCAACGAAGTAGAAACTTTTATTGATAACTTTATTAAACTAAACAAAAAATGAAAATGAAATATAAATTATTGATTGTTTTTTTTACTGCGCTTGCGCTTGAATTAAATAGCATTGCAGGTTTTCATTATCTTATGCATAAGAATTGGACAGGTATGTTTCTAATGGCATTTGTTAATCCATTAATGACATTACCGATGAATCATTTTAGTATAGAGTGCAAATCATTTAAAGAAAGATTATACATTGCAATTGCATTTGCTTTGGGTTTTGGGATTGGAGTTATAACAATTAGACCGTTTATAATATGATAAAAAGAACGGATAGCAACCACGCCGAAATAATAAAAGGACTTCGCAAAATACCAAACTTAAGCGTATTTAGTACGCACGAAGTCGGAAAAGGTTTTCCAGATATTGTTATAGGTTACAAAGGCATTAACTATCTAATCGAAATTAAGGATGGGAAAAAACCACCTTCAGCACGTAAATTAACGGATGCGGAGTTGGATTTTCATTTAAGTTGGAACGGACAAATAGATACAATAAAAAATTTTGACGAGTTATTAAAAATAATATTATAACTTTAATTTGTGAATTGTAACGACATCATAGAGCAGTTGTATAACAATGACAAGATAAACGAACTTATCGGGAAAATTCAGCCCGTAGAACTTCAAGACGATTTAAAACAGGAATTGGCTATTGTGTTGCTTGAATACGATTGCATCAAGTTAAAAAAAATATCAAAGGAAGGCAATATAATAGGCTTTGCAATGCAAATAATTTGGACTATGGGTACATCAAATCGCAGTCCATTTTATAACAAATACAGAAAAAATGAAATTGAAAAAGCGTTTGATTATATTAACAGCCAAAACGGAAACTCAATACCATTTAGAACGGTACAAATTGCGGAAAGTATATTGCAAAGTAAATTGAAGGGTACGCCAAAAGACGCACACGAAAGCATAATTTTTAATAAATATGTTGAGTTGCGTTCGTGTGTTGATGTGGCTAAATACTTTGATATTCCAAAGGATCACGTTTTTTCAGTTGTTAAAAAAATGAAACACGAACTAAAAAAAGCAATAAATGGATAAATTGTTAATCATCGTCGCGTCTATTTCATTTAGTTATTATTTCATACATATTGCTGGCATTCCTTTTTGGATTAAGCGCAAATTAAACTACGGACGTTTTCAAAGATTAAAGCCTTTAGATTGTTTAACGTGCTTATCTGTTTGGATTGCCGTTATACTTTTCTTTTGCCCAATTTTGACAAGTCAATTTTTGGCAACTATTTTTTTATCTGGAATAATCGCAAATAATATAAAATGAAAATATTAGGAATTTCACACCCAAATAGCGGTTGCGGTTATCACAGAGTTTGTTTGCCTATGGGCTACATGGATAAAATCGAGGGTGTAATATCAAATTATCCTACCGAAGAAATGCTTTCAACTAATTACGATATACTTTTATTTAACAGGATTTCACTTTGGGATAATAATTTAAACGCTATTCGCGAAGCTATTAATTGTAAAGTAGTTTGCGATATGGACGACGATTGGATTTTGCCATCTAAC
>Ga0209086_10004262_pt1 | contig 10634 bp, 9 predicted proteins | sample M_130207_XF_Meta_FD_187312 | JGI IMG/M metagenome (GOLD analysis project Ga0209086, IMG submission 187312) | Freshwater microbial communities from Lake Montjoie, Canada to study carbon cycling - M_130207_XF_MetaG (SPAdes) (version 2) | ecosystem: Environmental > Aquatic > Freshwater > Lake...
CGATGGCGGGAGCCATTCTGTTGACGCTCATGCTGGGGGGCCTGGTGGGAGGCGTGGCGGTTTGGATGGTAAGTTCGCTGGCGACCGCTTCCTCGTCCCCTCAATTCCAGACGCTTGCAGAGGTCACCCAAACGCGATTTGTCATTTCAGCCGATGCCAAGCGGCCCGTGCACAAAGGCAGACTCGTAGGTCGGGAGCGGCTGCGACTGGCCTCCGGGGCGGCTGAAGTGACATTCCACAACGGAGCCACGATCCTGCTGGTTGGCCCTGCCGAACTGGAACTCGCCAATGACATGCAGGTCTATCTCCATACCGGCCAGGCGGTTGTCCGCATTCCAGAGGACGTGAGTGGATTTCAGCTCGATACTTCCGCCGCGCACGTCATGGCCTTGCACTCTGAATTCGGCATCAAGGTTGACGATGGCCTCATCACAGACGTGCAGGTGTATGAAGGTGAAGTGCTCGCAACCGAAAAAGTAAAGCGAGCTTCCGGCCAATTCCCCCATGCTGTGACGGCAGGACATGCGGTGCGATGCAATCCTCAGTCCCAGGACGATCTACTGCCAATCGAATATGCCGAACGGCGATTCATCCGGCGACTGCCTCCCGATAAGGGAATTGATTTGCAGGAATTTACTAACGACCTGCGTGAAGATGCCCGGCTCCTCGGCCGCCCGCGACTTGAATCAATCGAAGTAACGCGAGCGATGCGTCCCGTGATCGCCGACGGACTCCTCGATGAATGGAACCAGACGGGGCTGTTTCGACGCAGCCGGCACGATAAGCCGACCGATCGCGAGTGGATTGAGGGCCGAATGATGTTCGACGACGACAACCTCTACATCGGGGCCAGCATTGGCGATCCGCATCCGATGAAGAATGCGATTGACCCGACGCTCGATGCCAACCTGGCATGGCGCGGCGGTGCGCTGCAGCTTTTTGTTTCAACCGATCGGGCCATGGGGTGGCCCGCTGACGGCAACGCGCCTGGCTACTATGCGAGCCGCCATCTTGAAACCAGTGCCGTCGAACGTGCCCGCGCGACCAATCCGCGACTCTCAACGCTCATCATGTGGCATCACTTACCGTCCAGCACCGACAATCTCTACGTCGCACAACCGCTGACGAGTTCGCACGGCAGGCTCAATCCGGAAGGGTTTCGCGGCGCATGTGCGCGAAACGACGATGGCCTTGGCTACACCCTTGAATATGTTATCCCCTGGACGGTGCTGGGTGCCGCCGATGATCGACCGCGGTCTGGCGACAACCTCGCAACCTCGTGGGAACTCCATTTGAGCGATGAATCTGGAAAACTCTGGCGGGATCAGATCATCGAGGTCCGCAACCAAACGGAACCTTCCAGGATATTTCTGTTTGAGCGAGCCGCCACATGGGGCCGGGCAGAGTTTCGGTAGAGACGCTTTGCACGACGCGGCCTCAATGAAAAGGCCTTGGAAGAGGCCTTGGAAGAGGCCTTGGATAGCCTGCTGGCTCGACCGTACGATGCGTTTTAGTCGCGGTACTCAAATTTATATTTCCCAGGATTCGGCGTTGGGTACATGCCGTCGCTGTTGGCGAGCAGGATCGCTGGAGAAGCGTCGGTGAGCGTCGCCACGCCTGCTGTCAAATCGTCGGGGCAGTTGAGCATCTCATCGAATGTCACAAGTTTGCCGGTGTGGGCTGCAAACCGCCCCATCGCCGTCACGAGGCTCGCCTCGGCGCCTCGCACCGCTTCATTATAGGGCTCATTGTTCATGATGGCCGCTACGAGATGCTCCCACTCCCGGCGGTAAGGATTCGGCTCGGGCTGCTCGGCCGTCCAAGCCATGTTGGCCTTATCCATCTGCTGGGTCTTGTAAATCGTGCACCGTGCGGGGGAATGGCCGCTAGCAGAAATCGTAAAAGCGCCTTTGGTGCCTTGACCAAACACGCCAAACTTTTGCTGGCAGTCTTTCATAGAGCGGCCGGAGTAGAAGAATTTCGTGCCATCGGCAAACGTGTATTCAACGGCATAGCTATCGAAATTCTGATCGTCTAACTTGCCTCGGTAGTGCCGTCCGCCGGTGGCCTCAGCCGACACAGGCCACGCGCCTTTCATCCAGCAGACCTCGTCGATGTGGTGCACGTAGTAATCGCTAAAAATTCCGCCGCTAGCCCAAAGAAAGCCATGGAATCGCTTGATCTGCCAAAGCAGTTCTGGGGTCTCTTGATGACCCGGTGCCAGCTCAAAACTTTGGACTGGGGTATGCATGCGGTAGCCGCGAAAGTCCATTAACTCGCCCGCTTCCCCGTCGTTGAGCCGATCAGAGAGTTCGCGGCGGCGGTCGCAGTGGCGGCACATCAGTCCGACGCCCACCTTGAGATTTTTGGCGTCTGCTTGGGCTGCTAGGTCGATGATCCGCTTCGTGCTCGGGCCGTCGATCGACACCGGCTTCTCCATAAACGTGTGCACGCCCCTCTGGATAGCTGCCGCGAAATGCACTGCCCGAAATGCCGGTGGCGTTGCGAAGATCGCAATATCCCCGGGTCGCAAACAGTCGATCGCCTGCTGGTACGCATACATTCCAGTAAAGGCGCGGTCTTCGGGCACATCAACCCGTTCCTTGAATTGCTCGGTGAGCGACCGTCGAACGATGTCGACACGACTGCGAAACACGTCGGCCATCGCCACGATCTTGAGTGGTGTATTGGCGACGGAGAGTGCGTCCGCTGCAGCCCCGCCGCCGCGACCACCGCAGCCGATCAATGCCACACGAATCTCGTCGCTGCCACCAGCGTGCACTGCCGGTACGGCATTTTCGGGGGAGGCCTTCTCAACGCTGTCCTCCGCCCGACTTTCTGAGAGCAGCGTGCCGGCAAACACCGCTGCGGCCGCCTGCGTGGTCGTGCCCAGAAATAGACGGCGGGAGCTGCCAGTGGGAACGTTTTCAACCGATCCTGGAAACTGTTTTTTTGGCAAGATCACAGTCGCATCTCCGTAGGTGATATCGAGAAGAGTTTTTTCAAGGACGGGATTGAGCTACTCGAGAAGGTCCGGGGTCTCTAGGAGTAGGCAGAGGCTGTGGAACTGCGGGCCAAATCGTCTTCGAGGAGGCGGTGCGGCTGGATCTTGAGCTTTGCGAGTTCTGCGTGATACTCCCGAACGGCCTCTGCCGCCGAGATGGCCTCGTCGGCCACTGCACGCAGCATTTTAACAAATGAGAGTTGGTGTTCTGCTGCGTTGATCTTGCGGCCAAAAAGCGCAACGCGTGCCCCGTGCTGTTTCGCGTCGGCGATCAGGCCAAATGCATCGTGCGTGGTGCCAGCACCGCCGCCCAGAATACCCACGACGAGCGAGGAATCGTAGGCGGCAAGTTGCTCAGTGATCTCGGGGCCTAGGTACGGAATCTTAAGGAATATCGGACGCCCAGCCCGAGGCACCCCAGCCAAGGCTCGCACCACGTGGTCAGCCAAAAAGCGGGCAATGTCTGGGGGCTTGTGGTCCGCCGCTTTTCCTGGCACAGCGTCGAGCGCATTCGGAAAAAAAACTTCCAAGAAATGACGAAAGCCTGACTGCTCGGCCTCGATCCGAAACGCTCTGTATGCCGCGAGCATGTCGCGGTCAAGCGTCGCATCATCATTGAATGTGAGCGAAAAGAGCCCGAGGTCTGCGCCGCCGGAGCCAGTGGCATGAGGCTTTGGATCGCCCTCCTCGCGGCTTCCACGCACGCGGCCTGATTGCGCCTGCGAGATCGTGGTCGTAGAAAATGGCAGCGCCGGCTGACGGCCATAGCTTCCGGTGCCGGCGGCCAGCCAGATATCGGTCGTGTCGTTCATCCGCACCGCTGGCGTCACAGGACTCTGGACAAAGAGGCCCTCGTCAATAGCCAGCACCTCGCTGGTGCTGGCGCTCAATAACATGATGTCCACCAACTGCTGTTTCACGATCTCGCGGATGCTGTCGCGGTACTCGGCCAGCGAGCGAAACGGCCCCTTCGCGGGAAATCCGCCGGGCTTGAGGCCTGGGGAGGCCAGCCCAAACGCCATATCGGCGTCCTTGGCATCGGCCAAAATAAAGTCGCGGCACCGCGGATCAGCGACGATCCTCGCCAACTTCAGATCGAGCGATTTGTGGTGGCAGGGAGGAGACGGCGTCAAAACAAGCACCCGAAAGGAATCCTTCACTCAGACCGTGGCGATAGGCCACGTGTGACCGCAATAGCTTTTAAAGCTTACCAAGCCGCCATCGGCCCTCGCAACCGGCCAGCCTCAAAAGGCTGCACGACACAACGCTCTTTCCTTCAGCCGCCATAGGCAACGTTTCATTCATCGAGTGGCACGAGCCACACGTTGCGAAATCGAGTCGGGCTGCCGTGATCCTGAAGAAACAGCGGCCCCTTACCGGTTTCAATGAGACGCTTTTCGATGCCTCGCGAAAAGTCTGTGACGCCATGTTTGTACGGAGTGTAAGGCGAACGCGGTTCGGTGAATGCGATGCCGTCTTGAACCAATTTTTCATTGAGCCACGCCGTGATCGAACCGGCCTTAAGAAGATGCCCTGCTGCATCATGTCGCGGCGCACGAAACCGAATATCGTACACCTGCCACTGGCCCACCGGTCTGGCGGCATTCACAAGCGGGGCGGCGAAACGGTAGAGGCTGCCCTCGTCTTGGTCGGTCGGGGGATCCGTACCTGCGGAATCATAAATCTGCATCTCATACTGGCCGTGCAGGTAGAGACCGCTGTTCCCTCGGGACGTGGGCGAGACCATAAACTCCGCATGAATATCTGCATCCTGAAAGAGCAGGTCTGAGACAATGTGATTGGCGTGGCCCGGTGTTGCCTTCACTTCAAGCGTGGCAAGGCGGTTGGCAAACCCCTCGGGGGAAGCCTCGCTGCCGGCATCTCCCAGCGGCCAGTCGATCGGTCTGCCGGACATGCCGACGAACTTCGGGGGTTGCCCGACGAAACCCAAAAGGACGATTGCGTTGTGAGGTGGTGGCACGGGCAGCGGAGCTTGCGATGGGCGAAAGCCGGCAGCCACGCCGTCGGGCTCGAAAGCCAATGCATTAAAAACAATCGGCCCACACCAGAGCGACAGCACAAAGCACGCTCGGAAAAACTTGATCATTGTACAATCTCACTGCACAGCAGGGAAAAGAGTCTGCCTCACAAAACCAAACCCATTCACACCCAAGCACATCCCGGCCGGGGACCACAGCATACTCACTCCTGCTCGAAAGTGGCCGCACCCAATTGCCTTGGGTCGCTCTCCAAAGCCATGCCACGCAATCGCGCCTTTGGTGTTCTACGCCGTGGTTTTGAAGTCGTGCCGCGAGTGACCATTTGAAGAAATTCTGCGCAGCGACTATGATCCCGCCGCTGGCACCCCGTTTGCATCCATATTTCAGAGGATTTCTTGCATGGCTGTTACCCCGTATCGCTTTTCTGTTGGTCCGTGGAACCTAGGCCGGGGAGCCGATCCATTTGGTCCACCGGTGCGACCGCAGGTAGCGTTTGCCGACGTGCTGAAAGCAGCGGTAAAACTTGGCTTTGAGGGCATCCAATTGCACGACGACGACGCCGTGCCCGATCTGGAAAAGCTCACTCACTCGCAGATTGTTCGCGAGGCCGAGGCCATGCGTGGCACACTTTCCGACCTGGGGCTCACGGCTGAGTTCGTCGCTCCACGGCTCTGGGAACACGAGTCCGGCGTGGATGGCGGCTACACGGCCAACGATCCGGCGGCTAGGAAGTGGGCCATTGAGCGATCCAAGCGGGCGGTTGATATAGCGCAGGCGCTGGGCACCAATTTGATCGTCATGTGGCCAGCACGCGAGGGCACCAACGTTCGCGAGAGTAAAAATCCTGTGGAGGCCTCTGGACAGATACTGGAGGCAATCAATGCGATTCTGGGCGCGCATCCCAAGGCCAGAATCGCTATCGAGCCCAAGCCAAACGAGCCGGTCGATCATGCGTTCGTACCAACCATCGGCCACGCACTGGCGTTGGGGGCGCGTTGTGCGGATCCCTCGCGAGTGGGCGTGCTCATCGAAAGCGCGCATGCGATTTTGGCAGGCCTCGATCCATCCGATGAAATGGGGTTTGCGGTGGCCGCAGGCAAACTGTGGGGCGTGCACTTAAACGACCAAAATGGCCTGAAGTTCGACCAAGACAAAGTATTTGGCGCTGCCAACCTCCGCGGCGCATTCGATCAGGTGCGGGTGCTGGAAGCGGCCAACTATGCTGCCACCGGCTGCTTTATTGGTTTCGATGTGAAGGCCCAGCGGACTCAATCAGCCGATGCTGCCACGGCGCATCTGGCCACCAGCAAGGCCGTATTTCTGAGGCTGGTAGAGAAGGTGCGATCGTTTCCACACACGGCAGCCCAGCAGTGCATCAAGGCCAGAGACTACGAAGCCCTCGAGCGGCTTGTGCTGGAACACTTGCTTGGAGGCTGAAGAGCGGGCATCGCTGTTGCCTCGCTGCATCCACAGAAGCCGAATGATTCAACTTTTCGAGGGTCGCGCTGCCCTTGATCCTTCAGGCGGCGCTCTTGAGAGGGTAGGTGCCTGTCTTATTTTGTTCGTCCCGAAGCGTATCGCAGGCTCTGTGAATCATGCTGCGGGCAAGTCGCTTGGCGACCAATTGATTCGCCTCTAGAAACGGCCGGCGATGCTCGTAGTCTCCGTGAGAACTCTGCAGAATTGCTTTGCGGATATCAGCCTGCGTCTCACAGACCACCACTCCGCGAGGATCAAAATGCGAGCCAATCGACGGGTCTCCCCAATAAATCGGAATGCTTGAGCAGAGCATGGAGTCGATCAGTTTTTCAGTGAAGTATCCGCTGCAACGCGAATTTTCTATAACGACTGAATACCGAAATGGTGCGTGTGCTTCAGCCTTGTCGACAACCGGCTCATAGGCATGGCCATACAGTTTCAGGGTTTCGTACGCTGTTCTCGACCATGCCGCAACGCGGTGTCGCAATCGATGACCAGGCAGATCGTTCTTTGTTGAAGCCACCAAAGACACCATCGACGTTTTCGTAAAAGAATTCTCAGGGCTTGCCTTCAACGTCGTGCCACCGTGCTCCACCAGACGGGCATTTGGCAACACTTTGCACAAGCTCATCTGGTGCGTAAATACACGATGGTATGAGCGGCCGCACCATCGCAGAAGTTTGTACAAACGTCCTTGCACTGCAGGTGGCTCCCATATCACGAGCGACACACGGCAGCGGACATTGCGACGACGAGCCCACAGCGACCGCGAACTCGCGCAGAGAACCAGATCGTTGTCGGCACCCAGATCACCCACGAAAGCATCGTCGCCATCTTTTCCGAGTCCATGGCTCTCGCCCAGCGGCCACCCGAGAGTGCGCAGCGGAATCCTTGCCAAATCTTCACCGTACGAGCGAATGACGCCTGGCGGTAGAAATCCAACTGACATCGCTGTCTCCACGAACGTGCGCGGGGAATACACCCGGCAGACTGCGCGACTGCAAAGGCCCCATGAGCAAGGACACCGTGTGCCTTGATCTCATTGCCGTGTTGTGTATCGACTGTGATGCCTGCGATTCTCAAACCAATAAAGTGGGCTCTTTGTGCCGCCTCACACTGGGGCGATGAGGAGATTTGAGAAAACACCCCTGTTCCTCAATCGATGCACCGCCCGCTGGATCCATCGACATAGCCCCTCTTTTCTGACGCCACGGTCGGTCAGAGGTGACCTGCCCCCCTTAAACGCCACCACTCCCAGAGCGATAATCTGCTGGTGTCAAAACCAAAGGAGGGCATTCCATGCCACGCGGAAAGAAAGAACTGGCCGAGCAGATCATCCCCTATGCTGCGAGTGTCGAAGTCGAGGTGGGGCGAGGTAAGACCGTTGCCAATGGCGGTTAAGAAGATCGGCGTGACGGAGCAGACGTACTCGTGAAAAGAAGAAGCAGTACGGTGGCCTCCGGATAGACTTTGGCCAAGCGGCTGTAGGATCTCGAGAAGGAGAATAGCCGATTGAAGCGGCTGTTGGCCGACGCCGAACTCGACTCTGGCGTTTCGGGAGGCCGCCCTGGGATGACCGAAGGGATGCGTAGCCAACTTCTGAGCCTTTTCATTGCGGCAACGCGCAGTTGAGCAGACAAGAACTGCTCTTGGCCGTGATCGCATGACCACTGGCGCGAACGTCCGGCAGCATAAAGTCTGGAGATGTTCACATGGCCCGTAGTATTCTCTCGCGGTATCTCGACCCCGATGTGCTCAGCCGAATGGCTGGTCGCGCAATCGAGCCGCGCGGATTGGTCATGGGCACGCTGGCTGGCCACCACAAGTCGCCGCTGTCTGGGTTCGCCGTCGAGTTTGCGGGCCACCGGGAGTATGTGCCGGGAGACGATCCCAAGCACATCGACTGGCGCGTCTATTACACCCGTGACAAATACTTCATCAAGCAGTACGAGATGGAGACAAACTTCGTCTGCCATCTCGTGCTCGACGTGAGTGCGTCGATGCGATACGGAGAGGGTCGCTTCCAGAAAATGCTCTGCGCTGCGCAGTTGGCAACAACGCTGGGGTATAGCGTTGTGAAGCAGAGCGACAAAGTGTCGCTCGCACTCTTCGACGAACAGGTGCTGTCATTTGTGCCGCCGGGAAACTCGATGGCGCAGATCTCCCGCATGACAGATCAGCTCGATGCTATTGAGCCCGTGCGAAAAACCCATTTAGCGGAGTGCCTCACAGACGTCGCAGGCCGGATGGGTCGCCGGGAAATTATCATGGTGTTCAGTGATTTCTTTACCGACCTCAAGGCCTTGGAGGAATCGCTTCAGCGATTGCGATACCACAAGCACGAAGTGGTGCTCTTTCAAGTGATGCACCACGATGAACTCGACTTTCGCTTTGATGGAATGGTGAAGTTTCGTGGGCTGGAAACGCCCGCAGAACTCCTCACCCAGCCGAGCGAACTGAGGAGACGCTACCTCGAGATACTCACGCACTATAACGCCCAGTTCCAAGAAATATGCCAACGCAACCGCGTCGAGCGAGTGCTCGTCGACACCAGCCGCGACCGGGCCGAAGTACTGGTCGACTACCTGAATCAACGCAGCCTCCTCAACCGCGGCCGATGACGGCGGCGCAGTCGGTTTTTTGTAGCTGCCTGCACGGACCGTACGGTCGTACAGGCGATCGACACTTTGTGCCTGCCACGGCCTTTGGCCCCTTGGGTTCAATCATCTCAGCGTCGCAGGAGCGTGCTTTGCGAAGAGCCGCTGGATCGTTTATTCTGCGGCACCGATTCTTGCGGCATGGAATCATTCAGCTATTCCTCGCCGGGCAGGCGTCGCTCATTTTCTCACAGGCATTTCGAACCATGGGGCATTTTCTGGCATGCTGAAAGTTGATTGCATCGTGTGCGGCACGTGCGTGGCCGACATTCTCGTGCGGCCGGTAATCCTTTCGGAGCCACCCGGTGCCGGTAGGCTCTTTCACGTTGAGCCGATTGATGTCGCGGTGGGTGGTATCGTTTGCAATTCCGGCACGGCACTGAGGCGATTGGGGATGCGCGTAGCGGCATCCAGCCTTGTGGGAAACGATCTTTGGAGCAGCGTTGTGCGATCGCGACTGGAGGCCGAGGGGATCGATACTACAGGGATTCATACGCACCCCACGCTTGCGACGAGCACAACGGCCGTGCTGATTGACCCCACAGGGGAGCGGAGTTTTGCACACCACGTGGGCGCGCCAGAGGGGATTGATCTCGCGTTCATCCGCCGGGAATCCTCGCACTTTGCCAGCAGTCGCATGGCTTTGGTGGGCTACTTTGGCCTGCTCCCTGGCCTAGAACCGATGCTGGCTGGTTCACTCGCCGCGATCAAACAAACGGGCTGTCAGGTCGCCATTGAAACCGGTGGATCCGGCGGCAGTTTTGCGGCGTTGCTGCCGGCGATGCCGCACATCGACATCTATGTGCCAAGCATCGACGAGGCCATCCATCAGACGGGCCTCTGTGATCCTCGCGATATGATCGCCTGCTACCGATCACACGGCGCCGCAGGAATCGTGGGAGTGAAGATGGGCGTTCGCGGCTCGATCCTCTCGCCAGAGGCCAACGTGTTTGTCGACATTCCGTGTCTCTCAGCCCCTGGGCCGGTTGTTGATACGACTGGGGCAGGGGACTCGTTTCTGGCGGGGCTCATCGCGGGTGTTTTGCGAACAATGCCGCTGCGTGAAGCCGGTCTCCTCGGCGCAGCGACTGCGGCCTGCTGCGTGACCGGCCGGGGTGCCACCGCAGGGCTCAGGTCATTCGACGACACGCAGGCCCTCGCACGTGCCGCACGTTTGTAACGTGCCATCCACTCCACTGGGGGCGGACTTAACATTTTGCCAGCGGCCAACCATTTTCGGGATCGCACCGCCGCTTGCAAACACAAGGCGCAGACGAGTTGGAATGCGGACTGCTTTGCGAATGACGACCAAGGCTTATCTTTGGCCTCAGGCTTCTCCGGCGGAGAGAAAATAATGGAATGAATCAGCCAGTGCCAGCCAACTGGCTTCAATGACGTTCTCGCTCACGCCCACCGTGCCCCACACGCGATCGCCGTCCGTGCTTTCAATCGACACTCGCACCTTGGCAGCGGTGCCTTCCTGAGCGTTGATCA
>Ga0209086_10004263_pt1 | contig 10632 bp, 8 predicted proteins | sample M_130207_XF_Meta_FD_187312 | JGI IMG/M metagenome (GOLD analysis project Ga0209086, IMG submission 187312) | Freshwater microbial communities from Lake Montjoie, Canada to study carbon cycling - M_130207_XF_MetaG (SPAdes) (version 2) | ecosystem: Environmental > Aquatic > Freshwater > Lake...
GGCCGATATCGACCCAACCATGGGTGCCGACGCGCTGGTGCAGTGGACCGCGCGCACCTGGCCGTCGTCATGCTCAAACCACGGCACCGAGCTGTTCTACACAAATGACGAGGGCATGTATTTCCTCGACATGTGGAACATGCAGCCCGAGCCCGGCGAGCTGGCCACGGTGGCCGGCAAGTCAATTGAGCAGCAGGCTGAGGTGCTGGTTGAGATGACCCGCCGCGCCAAGCGCAAGTTGCAGGACGGCCGCGCACAGCTGCCGTCCACCCTGCCGGGCCTCTTCGCGTTCAACCTGTGGAACGCCAACAAGCCGGGCACCTCGCTGTTCCTTCCCATCAGCAACATGACCTTCGAGTACATGAACCTGCTGTTCATCTACTTCTCAGAGGGCTACCGCTTCACGCTGGTGGACGAGCGCAACGGCTACCAGCCAGCCGGCCTGCAGAAGTGGATCGACAAGGGCCGCCTCGACCCCACCCGCCGCATGGGCCTGGTGGACATCGAGCAGCGCGTGCTGAGCATGCAGGTCGTCGAGCAGGCCTTCATGTGCCAGAACATGAACATCGCCATGCAGACCATGGGTCTCGGCGGCTGGACCTACACCGGGTTCATCTCGTCGTATGTGCTCGGCGCAATGGATGTGCCGGGCCTCGGGTTCCGCCACATCCAGCCCAAGGAGGGTCCGCTGGTGCCCGTGGGCCGCGACGGCGCCTTCGAGGCGCTCTGCCCGCCGTACCACGCGTCAATGTCCGACGCCGTGGACGCCTTCCTCGAGCAGAAGTGGGGCCAGTACGACCACAGCATTCCCAAGGCCATCAATGGATCCGACGCGATCACGGACAGCATTCCGCGACCCACTGAAGAGACCATCGAGATCGCCAAGGACTTCTGCGAGTACGTGTATGAGTCCTACGGCCGCTTCCCGGCCAACCTCGACCCGATGTACCAGCGCCTGGCCTGCCAGGTGCAGCACATCGACACGGACTTCTACGACGCGCATTACCCGCCCGGGGCCTACACCCAGCAGCACGCGGATCACTTCCGCCGCTGGCACCCCGAGCACTGCGACGAGCACGGGAAGCCCACCCGCCGCACCGACGCATAGAGCGATTCCCTGATTCCCACCCCGGGCCGGTGCCCCCCGCGATTCCGGGAGGCGCCCCCGGGGTTGAAGGGGTCCGGACTACCGCAGCGGTCCGGCTGCCGCCGGGGGTGATGGGGGTGCCGACAACTCGCGAATAGCGGTGAAGGGTGCCGCCTGTGGCGGCACGCTGCACCGACCGCTGCGGTAGTCGGCACCCCCATCACCCCCGTCGGCTCACGGCTATTCGCGAGTTGTCCGGACCCCTTCAACCCCGGGGGCGCCCCACCGCAGCGTGATGAGGACCCGGACCGGGGTGTGAATCAGTAAATCCCTATCGGGCGGGGCGGCGGTTGGCCAGTGATGAGAGGCCGGCGAGGACCAGATCGCCGGCGCGCTTGGACACCGGCTTGTGGAACTGGGCAAGCTGGGTGCGAAGGCCGGTGATGGAGCGGCGAAGCTGATCGCGCTCGGCGCGGAGCGCCGCGTTGTCGTCGGCAAGGCGGGCGACCTCAGCCTTGAGCGCGGCGATCTCCTCGCCGCCATCGCGGCCGGCGATGATCGCCTGCACCGCGGAGTGGTCAATGAGTGTGCGCTGCGAGCCCACAGGGCCCACGGTCTCGCCGGCGAGGCGGCCCGAGCTGAGGTAGCGCCACACGGTGCGCTCCGAGACGCCGAGGGCCTCGGAGGCCTCTGCGACGGTCATCTGCGTGGTGTTCTCCATGCCGGGGCATTCGACGGGCACCCGGCATGCCCCTGCCACCGCGTCAGGGGCAGGGGCGGTCCACGGCGGGGTCGGGTGCCTCGACGATGACGCCGGTCAAGGCGCGCTGCATGGCCACCGGCTGGATCACCGGCAGCGGGGGATCACTCGAGAACGGACGGTCGAGCGAGCCGATGAGGATGAGCGTGAACGCAATGAGCAGTGCCGTGCCACCCGCGATGAGTAACTGCAGGTAGAAGTGGTCATCGGCAAGCAGGATGGCGCTCAGCACAATGAAGATGGCGCCGCCGATCACCAGCATCACCCAGAAGAGCAGCGGCAGTCGTTGCGCCTGGTCAAGACGATCGGCTCGCGCCTGGCTCAACTGCTCCGACTGACCGATGAGCGCGCCAAGCGTGGCATCACGCACCTGCACGCCCGGGGCCGAAACCCGCTGGATGGTCTGCGGAATACGGTTGGCAGATGCATCCACGTAGGGGCTTCCGCCAAGCGCCCCGCCGCCGGAGCCGTCTGTGGCGGCCGTCCAGTCGTAGCGAATGACATCGCGCCCGTAACAGACCAGCTGGTGGTCGAGGTCGTCGCGCAACTTGGCCGGAATCTGCAGGGCCGTACGCGACAGGGCGGTCACCGCCTGCGCCTCGCTGGTGGCCGCCACCTTGGCGTCCTGATACGTGCCGAGGGCTGCCACGAGCACGAAACCGATGATGATGGAGTAGCCGAACGAGAGGTCGTTGGGGCGCTCACTGGCGTGTTCGGGGTTGCGCACAACGGGCCAGTGCACGTTGCGGCGCCGCGAGAACACACACGCGGCAACGGCGAAGCCCACCGTGACGATGAGGATGATTGCGGCCTGGAGCAGGCTCACCCGTTCGCCCCCGTGTCAATCGCCTGGCCGCGCACCAGTTCCTTGTTCTCAACGCGGTATGCGCCGTAGAGCGTGTTGGTGGTGTCCCCGTGCACGTCGATCGAATAGGTACCCACCACCGACCCGCGGTCGAAGGTATGCAGCAGCGCGGCGGTCACGGCGGCCCGCTGCTGCTTCACCGTCTTGCCCTTGATGGCCGAGTCGTCGGGCAGCGCCTCGCCGATGGATGCCAGCAGCAGGTCCATGGCCTCGTACGCGTACAGCGCCGTGGGCGTGGGCTTGCGGCCCAGCTTGGCGGCGAGGCGATCGAACACCTCCACCCCGAGCGGCCCGTAGTACTCGACAGGCAGCAGATAACTGGTGATGTACACGTGGCGCTCGACCGCAGAACCAAGGTTGGCGTACACCCCGCGCAGCGCCATGCTGTCGGGGCCAAAGATGAGCAGTTGGTCATTGGCGAGGGCTGCTGCCTTGGTCGCGGCCACGGATGCTGCGGCGCTGTTGCCGGCGATGAGCACGGCAGGCGTGCCACGGCTGTCGGCGAGCTCCATCGCTGCCTCGCGCCCAACACGTGATGCATCGGCATCGCTCTTCATCACCAGGACGTCGTGAACCCTGATGCCCGCGCGCTTGGCGTCGTGCACCACCGACTCCGTGAGCCCGGCGCCGTAGGTCTGTCCATCGTTGATGATGACGAGGTCGCCGACGCTCTCCTCTTTCATGTACGCCGCGAGCGCGAGCGACTGGCGGGCGTCATTCGGCACGAGGCGCACCAGGTTGGGCTTCCCCGTGGGCGCGACATCCGGAGGCATACCCGGGCGGCCATCGGTGCGGCGCGTGAGGCCCACTGCCGTGGCCGAGATGCCCAGAATCGGCAGTGAGGCCCGGTTGGTGATGGGCTGCAGCGCCTTGCTGCCCGACGACGTGAGGGTGCCGATGATGCCGATCGATGCGGGGTCGGCCACCGCCTTGCCCGCAGCCTGTGCCGCGCGCACGGGGTCGCTGTTGCCGTCGGCGCCGGAGTCGCTATCGACGGCCAGGGTCACGTGGACGGCACCGTGGTCGGCGCCATGCTCCTCAAGCGCCAGTTTCATGGCCGCGACCATGTCGTTCGAGTCGTCGCCGGCCATGGACATGGGCAGGATCGAGTGGACCACTCGATCCTGACGGTCACCCGACGGCGCTGCTGCTGCGCTGGTGCTGCCGGCAGTCGCGGCACCGGTGGTGGCCTGGGGCGCTGCAGCGTCGCCGCAGCCCGAGAAGGCGACCGCTCCCGCCAGCAGCGTGGCTGCGAGGGTGGCAGTAAGTACGGGAGGGAGCAGTCTCATGAAGACCTCAGCGGGGGAATGACCAATGCAGGCCCGCCACATGGTGGCGGGCCTGCATCAGACGGAATCAGCCCTTGCGCTGAATGAGCATGTTCCAGACGCCGCGCTGCACGACCTTGTCCTCCTGGTTGAGGACCTCGATCTCGTACTTGCACCAGCCGGCCTTGGGGTTCTTCTCGTTCTCGGCCTTCTCACCGATGGTGCGCTTCACGCGAACAGTGTCGCCGATGAAGACCGGGGCACGGAACTGCCACGAGTCGAGACCGACGAATGCGGCCGTTGCGATCTTCGGCTCCATCTTCTCCACCTGCAGACCGGTGGCGATGCTGGTGACCAGCATGCCGTGGGCCACACGCTTACCGAACACGGAGTCCTTGGCACCGACGTCGTCGATGTGGAACCAGTTGAAGTCGCCAGACACACCACAGAAGTTGACGACGTCAGCCTCGGTGACGGTACGACGCAGCGACTCCGCAGTGTCGCCCGCGTTCAGCTCCTCCCAGAAAAGACGCTCAGCCACAAGAACTCCTCGAAAATTGTTGGGGCGCTCACATGTACGAGCGCCGACGGCGGGCGGGAGCATAACGGGGGAACGCAACTCACGGGTGGTTGATCCGAGGGTTGCCGGGTTTAGAGTCGAACGACTCCCCCAGTCACTGGCACCTGCGGAAGGGCGGCACGTATGAAGGGCATCGTCTTTGAGGGCAACGGGAAGATGACGGTTGAGACCGTTCCCGACCCCACGATCCTGGATCCCGGCGACGCCATCGTGCGCGTTACCAAGGCCGGCATCTGTGGATCCGACCTGCACATCCTCAACCACGGCGAGGCCTTTGGTTTTGACCATGGCTGCCGTATCGGGCACGAGTTCGTGGGCGTGGTGGAAGAAGTGGGCGCCGATGTGCGTGGCCTGAAGGTGGGCGACAAGGTGTGTGCGCCCTTCTGGATCTCGTGCGGCGAGTGCCACTTCTGCAAGAAGGGCCTGCAGACCTCATGCATCAACGGCGGCTGCTTCGGCTTTCAGGCCTTCTGGCCCGGCGAGGGTGCTGTGCAGGGCGGGCAGTCGGAGTTCGTGCGCGTGCCGATGGCCGATGGCACGCTCGACAAGATCCCCGAGTCGCTCGCAGCCGATTCGCACGACCACAAGGTGCTGCCGATGACCGACGTGTTCCCCACCGCGTACCACGCAGTGTGCTGCGCCGATGTGCAGCCCGGCGACAATGTCGTGATCGTCGGCGACGGCGCCGTGGGCCTCCTGGCCGCCCACGCGTGCCAGTTGTTCGACCCGAAGAACGTGATCCTGTGCGGCCACCACCCCGACCGCCTCGAGATCGGTGCGCACCTCGGCGCGAACTACACCATCGACACCAAGGCGGGCAGCGCGGACGAGACCATCGCCGAGCTCACCGACGGCTTCGGCGCCGACCGCATCATCCTCGCCATCTCGAGCCCCGAGACCATGCGGTTCGCCATGGAGCAGATCCAGCCCGGCGGCACCATCTCGTGGGTGGGCATGGAGGTCTTCCTCGGTGCCCCGGACATCCCCTGGGACCAGGCCTTCATGAAGAACACCACCATCTCCGGCGGCGTCGCCCCGGTCAAGCATTACCTGCCGGAACTGTGGCCGCTGCTCGAGTCCGGTCGCATTGACCCCTCCCCCGTCCTCACGCACGACCTGCCGCTCTCCGAGGGCACCGAGGGCTACGCCGTCATGGCATCGCGCCAGGAAGGGTCCGTCAAGGTCGCCCTCTCCCCGGAAGGCTGACCCCGAAAACCTTTGGGGGTTTGTGTCGGGCGCTCTTTTCTGCGCCGGCAACGCACCGCGGGGGGCATTGCGGTGGGTGGACACGCCTGGCCCGTAATCGGAATTTGCGGCATCCGCAAATTCATGATCACACCAGGCTACGTCCACCCACCGCAATGCCCCCCGCCGTGCTCTGGTGGTCGCGAGAGACAGGAGCGCCCGGGGGCCTGTTCGGATGGGGGGCGTAGCCGGGTGTGATCCTGCACGTGCGGCCCCCGCACGTGCCGATCACGGGCCCGGCGTGTCCCCCATCCGAACAGGCGCCCGGGCGCGACGTGCCCCACAACGACGAAGGGCCCGGCGAACCGGGCCCTTCGAAGACTGCAAAGCGCGGGGAAGTCCTAGAGGGCTTCCACGGCCTTCTTGATGCGGTCCAGACCCTCTTCGAGCTGCTCGTCGGGAGCGGCGTAGGTGAAGCGGATGTGGCCCTCACCGCGGTCGCCGAAGGCGTTACCGGCGACGACACCGACGCCGTAGTCCTCGACGAGGTAGTCGGCGAACTGCTGGGCAGTCATGCCGGTGCCGCGGATGCTCGGGAACACGTAGAACGAGCCGTCAGGCGACGGGCAGTCGATGCCCTCGATCTCGTTGAACTTGCTCACGACCATGTCACGCTTGGCCTTGAGGCGGGCGGTCTGCTGCAGCACGTGGTCCTGCGGACCCGTGAGGGCGGCGAGGCCGGCGAACTGCACGAACGCGGGCACGTTGGTGACCGAGTTCTGCTGGAAGATGTCCATGGCCGTGATGAGCTCGGCGTCGGCGACACACCAACCGATGCGGAAGCCGGTCATGATGTACGTCTTCGAGAAGGTGTCCACCACGATGGACTGGTCCTTCATGCCCTCGAGGTACGAGATGCTCTCGTGCTTGCTGGGGTCGTAGACCATGTGCGAGAAGATCTCGTCGGTCAGCACCACAACGCCGTGGCGCTTGCAGATCTCGGCGATCTCGGGCAGCTGGCCAACAACCATGCCGTTCGGACGCTGCGGCGTGTTGAGCACGAGCATCTTGGTCTTCGGCGTGATGAGCGACTCAAGCGACTCAAGGTCGAAGTGGAAGTCGGGCTCCACCAGCGGGGCGTACACAACCTTGCCGCCGGCGTAGGTGATCCAGAACTCGTCAGGCGGGTAGCCGGGGTTCGGGAAGATGACCTCGTCGCCCTGGTCCACGATGGTGAGCAGCGACTGCGTGAGGGCGTGCTTGGCGCCCATGGTCACGAGGACCTCTTCACGCTTGGTGGGACGGCCGCGCGAGGTCATTTCCTCGGCAATGGCGTCACGGAGCTCAGGAAGACCGGGGCCCGGCACGTAGCGCACGTGACCGTCGTGAATGGCCTTGGCTGCAGCCTCGTAAATGTGCGGGGCGGGGAAGAACTCGTCGCCCTGGAAGTCACCCTTCTCAAAGTGAAGGATCTTGACGCCGGTGTCGCGCTCGAGGGCCTCGGCCTTGCGCATTGCGGCCCACTGCTTGGGGAGCACAAAGTGCTGGGTACGGCTGGACAGCGCGTCGCGGATGTCCTTGAGAGCATCGCTCATCGGGGTCCTGCTCCTTTCGGTGTACTTGCGCAGCCCGATTATCGGGATGCGCGGAGAGCGGCGCTCGGCCGCGGGGTTGAAGGTGTGGTTGCCCGCACACGGCGGGCGGCGCGGTTGTACGCACCTGACTGCGAGGCGCCGAGGCGGCGGGACAGCCCGTCTGCGGCGTCGATGACGAGGCGCGCGAGTTCATCCACGCGCTCTGGGGTGACCCGGGTGACCGGTCCGCCAATGCCAAGGGCAGCAACAACCCGGCCGGTGTGATCCCGGATCGGGGCCCCGACGCAGCGGAGGCCCTCGTCGTACTCCTCGTCGTCAACTGCAAAACCCTGCTCACGGATGTCCGTGAGCTCAGTCAGCAGTTGGTCGACGTCGGTGGTCGTCGTACGGGTGTACGACGCCATCCCGTGCGCGCCGGTGATCTCGCGCACCTCTTCCTCGCCGAGGTCGGCCAGGAGAACTTTGCCGAGACTGGTGGCATGCGCCGGGTACCCACGGCCCATGGCCGACGGAATGCGCAGCGCACGCCGTGTCTCGACCTTCTCGATGTAAATGGCCTCGCCGCGCTCCAGCACGGCAAGGTGTCCGGTCTCGCCGCTCTCCTGCACGAGCCCCTCGAGATACGGAAGTGCCTCGTCCCACAAGCTCATCTGCTCGAGCACGATGCCGCCCATCTCAAACATGCGAAGGCCAAGGCGGTAGCGCTGCGACTTCTGGTCGCGCTCCAGCAGGCCCACGGCCTCGAGGTTCACCAGAAACCGGTGGGCGGTGCTCTTGTGCAGGCCGGTGCGCTCAGCAATCTCCGTGACGCCGAGTTCCGGCTGCTCGGGGCTGAACACGTCGAGAATGGCGCCCACGCGCTCAACCGCCTGGATGCGATAGCGATCCGGTGCTGCGTTGGTTTCGGTGTGGGCGATTGTTGCCATGTCTCGGTCTGCGAAACAACGTCTTGTGACGGTTGCGACGAAGGGGGCATGTGTATCAGCGTGCCCGGAGCGCGGCAAGGGCATACACCGGGCCGCAGGTGGCTGTATCGCCTAGCGAGACTCGGGTTCACACATGCGATTCGGACCCACTTCGTCAAGCGCCCATCCGCGGGTACCCTGTACGACCCCAACCTGTACGCGAACCACACGGGAGCCAGCGGCGTGGCATACGAGGACATCCTTTACGAGACCGGCAACGGTCGGGCGACGATCACGATCAATCGCCCCGAGCGACTCAACGCCTTCCGCGCCAAGACGATCCTCGAACTTGGCGAGGCCTTTGAGGCTGCTGCCGACGACGAGTCGGTGGGCGTGGTCATCCTCACCGGCGCCGGCGAGCGCGCGTTCTGCGTGGGCGGCGACGTTGCCGACCCCACCCGCACCGCCGCCGAGAAGCGCCACCTGCACACCATGTCGCACCGTGTGGCCAACGGCATCCGCAACAACGGCAAGCCGGTCATCGCCAAGGTGCGGGGCTACTGCATCGGTGGCGGCAACGAGCTCAACGTGATGTGCGACCTCACGCTGTCGGGCGAGTCGGGCCGCTTCGGTCAGGCCGGCCCCAAGATCGGATCGGCCCCCCTGTGGTGGGGCTGCCAGCTCATGCCGTCGGTGGTGGGCGAGAAGAAGGCCCGCGAGATCCTCTTCCTCGTGCGCCAGTACGACGCCTACGAGGCCGAGCGCATGGGTCTGGTCAACAAGGTCGTGCCCGACGACCAGCTTGACGCCCTGGTTGACGAGTGGTGCGACGAGATCCTGCGCAAGTCGCCGCAGGGCCTGCGCCTCGCCAAGATCGCCATGAACACCGCCACCGACGCCCTGTACTCGTCGGTGCAGCACGGCCTCGAGCTGGTTGCCCTCAATCACGTGTACGGCCCGGAGCCCAAGGAGGGCATCGCGTCGTTCCAGGAGAAGCGCCCCGCCGACTGGCGCAAGTTCCGCGACGGCCAGGGGCCCGACCCCGCAACGCCGCCGCTGTCGCAGAAGGGCAAGGCCCCGGCCGCCAAGAAGCCGGCTGCCAAGAAGGCCGCCGCCCCGAAGAAGACGACGGCCGCCAAGCCCGCCGCCAAGAAGCCGGCAGCACCGCGCATGACGTCGGCTGCCAAGGCCACCGGCGGCCGCAAGGCCACCACCCGCAGGCCCGCGAAGTGAACGAGGCCCTCCTCACCGGGCTCGCGCACGATCGGCGTGCGGCCGTCGAAAAGGCCCTGTCGGGTGACCGCCTCACGCGTGCCGACTCCATGGCACTCGCTGGCGCAACCTCGGCCGAACACCCGGCGCTGTGGGCAGCAGCCGCGCACATGCGCGATCTCACCCGTCCGCCCATCGTCACCTACTCGCGCAAGGTGTTCATCCCCCTCACCAACCTGTGTCGCGACGTGTGCTCGTACTGCACGTTCGCCGTTGATGAAGACAGCATCCGGGCGCGCACCATGAGCCCCGACGACGTGCTGAAGATGGCCGAGGAGGCCAAGGCGCTCGGCTGCAAGGAGGCGCTCTTCTGCATCGGCGACCGCCCCGAGGTGCGCTGGCCCAAGTACCGCGACGTCCTCAAGGGCTTCGGCCACGACAGCACGCAGTCGTACCTGGTGGCCATGTGCCGCATGGTGATGGAGGAGACCGGAATTCTCCCCCACCCCAACGCCGGCATCATGAGCGAGCGCGAGCTGCGTGAACTGCGTGAGGTGTCACCCAGCCAGGGCATCATGCTGGAGAGCACGTCCGAGCGGCTCTGCGCCCCCGGCGGCCCGCACGAGCACGCCCCCGACAAGAAGCCGCGCACCCGCCTGGCCATGCTGCGGCGCGCCGGCAAGCTGCGTATTCCGTTCACCACGGGAATCCTCATCGGCCTGGGCGAGACCGAGGACGAGCGCATCGACGCCCTGCTGGCCATCCGTGACATCAACGATGAGTACGGCCACATCCAGGAAGTCATCGTGCAGAACTTCCGGGCCAAGCTTGAGACCCCCATGGCCGACGCCGGCGAGCCGGGGCTCATCGAACTGATGACCACCTGCGCCATCGCGCGCCTGGTGCTGGGCCCCGACATGAACCTGCAGGCCCCGCCAAACCTGTCGGCCGACTACGGCCCGCTGCTGCTCACGGGTATCAACGACTGGGGCGGCGTGTCGCCGGTGACGCCCGACTTCATCAACCCCGAGCGCCCGTGGCCCGACCTTGGCCTGATGGCCGGCATGTGCCAGGAGTCTGGCTACCCACTGCGCGAGCGCCTCACGGTGTACCCCGAATACGCGCTCGACCCCGAGTGGGTCGACCCGGGCGTGATGCCCTACGTGGAGGCCCAG
>Ga0209086_10004264_pt1 | contig 10632 bp, 11 predicted proteins | sample M_130207_XF_Meta_FD_187312 | JGI IMG/M metagenome (GOLD analysis project Ga0209086, IMG submission 187312) | Freshwater microbial communities from Lake Montjoie, Canada to study carbon cycling - M_130207_XF_MetaG (SPAdes) (version 2) | ecosystem: Environmental > Aquatic > Freshwater > Lake...
AACTTCGCCTGTCGGTGCACAACATGCAACGGATCGCAGCTATCGAATTGCTCACTGCAGCACGCGCACTCGATTTACGCGCGCCACTAAAACCATCAAAAGTGACGGGTGCCGTGCGCGACCGTTTGCGCAAGACGGTCGCAGGCCCAGGGCCAGATCGTTTCTTGTCGCCAGAGCTCGAAGCCGCCGTGCAATTCGTTCAACAGGGGCAGGTTTTGAACTAAGAAGTTTGTTGGAGCCCAAGATGAGAATCGAACTCACGACCTACGCATTACGAGTGCGTTGCTCTACCCCTGAGCTACCTGGGCGGGTATTTAGCTTTTGAACGCTTCAGTTTACTGGTGCGATGTGTGGCATTTGCATGAGTGATGGACACTGCAAGAAGAGTGATTGCAGCACTAACTCTTCATTGACATTGAGCCCAAGCACACCCATCGCCTTGTTGATGCGTTCGATTGCTTGAATGTAGACATCCGAGTTTGATGGAGTTGGTTGCGAGACAACGAGCGCGTGATACGCACCAGCAACAGTGGCAAGACCACTTCGCAATTCATCCGTCTTGAATTTGCGCAACTGACGCTTGTGTCGGTCTTGCAATGCTTTGCGTCCACTACCGCGCTCACCCGTAAGGGCGACACGCTCTTCGAGGGTGGACAGCTCGTCTACTTGAGCTTTGAGCAACGGCGCAGCGGCTTCGTCAATGTGTTCGAACAACTCGTCAACAAGTGCTGCGACTTGCGCACCAGTGCCATCGAGTCGAGACGGTATCGAAGCAAATGCTTCTTGGCGTTTGACCAAAAACTTATCGGTTGCAAGATGACGCGCTCGGCCAAGATTGCCAGATGCCGCACGAGAGACCGATGCAGCAAGATCCGGCTTGATGCCTTCGTAGATAAGAGCCTCTGCAATTTGCGCGTCATCGGGACGCACAAAATTGACAACGACACAACGCGAATTGATGGTTGCAAGTGCTGGCACAAGTTGGTCGGTAAGCAGAATAAAAATCATGCTCTCTGGTGGCTCTTCAATCGTTTTCAACAAGCGAACAGCTGCCGAATCACGCATGAGGTGCAACTCATGGATGATCACAATCTTGACTTTGCTCTCGGTAGGTGTTGTCGATGACAGACGCACAATGTTGTCGGCTTCGTCTTTGTCGACCGCGGCACCTTCACGCAACACTTCAACTACGTCGGAATATGCACTGCGAGCAATCAGCTTTGCTTCTCGGGTTGTCGCATCATCCGAGCCTGTGATGAGCAATGTAGAAAACGCACGGGCGGCCTCTTCCTTGCCACATCCCTCTGGCCCTAGAAATAAATAGGCATGTACTGACTGGGTTGCAAGATGCTGCAACTGTTGCACCGCATGCGACTGACCAACGACTGTCTGCCAAACACTTGCTGTGGCGGTGGATGCCGCACTCATGACAATGTGATCTTGAGGCGTTCGCAAACCTGAGTGAGAATGGTCTCAGCGAGTTCGTCTTTTGGTGGCGTGCCATCAACGATGAGCCAACGAGTTGGGTCGGCTGCTGCCATCACGTGAAAGCCGGTGAAGATGCGTTCGAAAAATGCACGGTCTTCGCGCTCAAAACGATCGAGCTCGCGCTTCTTTAAACGCTCGAGCAATTGTTCGAGTGGCACATCAATGAACACGACGAGGTCTGGCCAATTGCCCGCAATGGCCCAGTTGTTGAAACGCTTCAGTTCGTCAATGTCGAGCATGCGCCCATAACCCTGATAGGCGAGCGACGAAAATGCACTTCGATCACTGACAACATGCTTGCCCAAGCGCAATGTTGGCAACACAAGTTCGTCTAGATGCTGCGCGCGATCTGCCGACATCATGAGTGCTTCGGCACGTGGCGAGAGCATGGTGTTGGATGCATCCAACATTGCTGCCCGAAGCGACGCACCAATTGCAGTGCCACCGGGCTCGCGAGTTGCAACGCCGCCAAGTGCATCGGCAAGTCGAGTCACGTGCGTTGATTTGCCGCAGCCCTCAAGGCCTTCAAAGGCGATGTAGCGGCCGAGAGTCATGAGGACTTTTTCTTAGCGACTTTCTTGGCTGCCTTCTTAACTGTTTTCTTGGCGACTTTCTTTGCTGCGGCTTTTTTGGCCGGCTTGGCAGCCTTCTTGCGCTTGAGCGATGGGTCCGCATCGCGGCGCACAGCCAACAACTCGAACGCACGCTCTGGTGTCACATATTCCAAACGGTCACCACGAGTAAGACTCGCATTTGTCTCGCCGTCAGTGACGTACACACCAAACTTGCCATCTTTGGCAACAACTGGTTTGCCACTCACGGGGTCGGTACCAAACTCGCGCAACGGTGGTTTTGCTGGCCCACGTCGACCATACACACGAGGCTCTGCAAGTTTTGCCAGCGACTGCTCAAGTGTGAACGTAAACAACTCTTGCTCGGTGTCGAGCGTGCGACTCTCTTTGCCCTTATTGATGTATGGGCCGTATCGACCATTTTGCGCAGTGATGATTTCGCCATCTGCTGGGTCGTGGCCAACAGTTCGTGGCAATGACAACAACCTCAGCGCATCATCAATCGTGAGCGCCTCAATGGTCATGTCTTTAAACAACGAAACCATCTTTGCTTTTTCCATGCCTGGCGGAGGAGTGTCGAGAGTGCCCCACATGACGTACGGACCGTACTTGCCAGTTTTCTTGTAAACAGGCAGACCATCTTTTTCGCCAATTGGTTCTTCGAATTTTGGGCGGGCCAATATTTCGATCGCAGTTTCGACCGTCAGTTCGTCTGGGGCCATGCTGTCTGGGATCCCGGCGGTTTGCTCGCCACACCTTATATAAGGACCAAATTTGCCCGGGCGAGCCTCGATCATGTCGCCACTTACTGGGTGAAGGCCAACATGAAAGGCATTGAGTGTTGCGGCATCAATGTTTTCAATATTGTGCTCAACAAGCGGCTTGAGACCTGGCAACTCTTTGCCGTTACCAAAATAAAACTCTGCAAGCCATGCATCGCGCACGCGCTTGCCTTCTGCGATCTCGTCCAACTCTTCTTCGACTGTTGCAGTAAATGTGTAGTCAACAAGCGTGGTGAAGTAGTTGGTCATCAACTTGACTACAGCAAACGCAGTCCATGATGGAACAAGCGCCTGACCCTTCTTCCACACATAACCACGGTTGATGATTGTGCCAAGAATGGATGCATACGTTGACGGACGGCCGATGCCGAGCTCTTCAAGTTTTTTGACCAACGTTGGTTCGGTGAAACGAGATGGTGGTGACGTGTTGTGACCGAGTGCGTTAATGGTCTCGACAGAAACTCCATCACCAACCTTGAGCACAGGCAACAACGCTTCTTTTTCTTCGGCATCGTCAGCCGACTCTTCGACAACTTCTTGGTATGCCTGGCGATAACCAGCAAACGTGATGGTGGTGCCGCTTGCAGAGAACTCACAGTTGGCAGGGCTTGTGCCTGGAGTAGTTGCGCCTAAGCGAACAGTGAGCGTGGTGCCCAACGTGTCGTTCATTTGTGATGCGAGTGTGCGCTGCCAGATCAATCGGTAGAGCGCAAGCTCGTTGGCGCGCAACTCTGGCGCGAGTTCTTCTGGGCTGCGCAATGGCAACGCTGGACGAATTGCTTCGTGGGCTTCCTGAGCATTTTTCACTTTTGATTTGTATTCGCGAGTTGTAGCCGACAAAAACTCTTCACCGTAGGTTGTCGAGATAGCGGTGCGCACTTCGTACAGCGCTTCGGCACCAAGCGTCACTGCATCAGTACGCATGTATGTGATGTAACCGGCTTCATACAAACCCTGGGCAACACGCATCACTTCGCTTGCTGTGATGCGCAACTTGTTGCCGCCCTCTTGCTGCAAAGTGCTCGTCATAAACGGCGCTTTTGGCGATTTGCGGTAAGGCTTTTCTTCCACACTGCGCACCTCAAGCGTGGCGCCTTGCAGGCCAGCCGAAAGCTCTTGGGCTCGCGCTTCATTAATAACGACTACGGCTTCTTTGGCAATGCCTTTTTCATTGAAATCTTTGCCTGTTGCAATGCGCACTCCATCGACCGATTGCAGCGTGGCAGTGAACTGTGGCGAGGTGGCAGTGACTGCCTCAAGATCCCAGTACGCAGCCGAGATGTGAGCCATACGTTCTTGTTCGCGCTCGACCACCAAACGAATGGATGGGCTTTGTACACGACCTGCAGAAAGACCACGATTTACTTTGCGCCACAAAATTGGCGACACCGAATAGCCGTACAACCGATCGAGAATGCGTCGTGCCTCTGCAGCGTCAACAAGTTTGTAATCGATGTCTCGCGGGTTGGCAATTGCTTCGTCGATTGCGGCTTTTGTGATTTCATGAAACACCATGCGCTTGGTCTCGATGTTTTTTGGCTTGAGGTACTCAAACAAGTGCGCAGCAATTGCTTCGCCCTCGCGGTCTTCGTCGGTTGCGAGATATAGGGCGCTGGCCGTCTTGAGAACGCTTTTTAGTTCCTTAATAATGGTGCTGCCGCGCTCGGTCAGTTCATAGGTTGGCTTGAATCCGTTATCGACATCAACGGATAAGCCCTTGCTCGGAAGATCGGCGATGTGGCCGACTGAAGCGCGTACGTCAAAGCCATCACCAAGAAATTTGGCGATCGTTTTGGCCTTGGCGGGGGACTCGACTATGACAAGGGGCTTAGACATGACTTTTCATCGTTACGTTGTTTTGCACTGTCTTGTCAAGGCTATCCACGTAAAGCCAAATGCAGTAAGGGTTTAATTTCGCTAGCGTGAGTCATGAAATGACCAAAGACGCACATGAAGGTTTGGCAAATGCCACCACTCGTGACGATGCAGCGAATGCTCTTTCACTTGGATGGAATGAGCGACTCGCAACAGAGTTGATCGAAAAAAAATACGACATGACGTCGTTGCAACGCGGTCGAAGGCTCGGTCGAGTGAGCAGAATCGATCGCGGATGGAGCACAATTTTTACCAGTGGAGTGCACGACGCAGTTGATGGCATCGAGCGCGTGCGCAACATCGGTGCTGACGTTGCAGTTGGTGATTGGGTCGTTATTTCCGATGACTTAGAGAAGATTGATCACGTGTTGTCGCGCAGTTCGGCACTCACTCGACGCGCATCGTCGGACACCGTGCGCGCAGAGTCACATACTGTTGCAGCAAATATTGACACCGTGCTTGTAGTGCAAGCCGCAACGCCAGATCCAAACTTGCGACGCATCGAACGAGAACTGGTGCTCGCATTTGATAGTGGTGCACAACCAGTATTGGTGTTTAACAAAATCGATGAAATGGACGCCGACGGATTGTCGCTCATGGTGCGCCGCGTAGAGCCCGTGCTGGCCGGCGTGCCACTGCTGTTTGCGAGCGCCAAAACTGGGGCTGGACTCGACGGCTTGCGCGCCTATACGTATATATCGTCGATATCAGATATAAATGACACCCAAAAGAATGTCGCCAGTGCGCCGCAAACAATTGCATTGTTGGGAGCCAGCGGCGTGGGCAAATCAACGTTGATCAATGCACTTTCTGGCCATGACGGCCAAGCAACCGGGGCGGTGCGCGAAGGTGATCAGCGCGGTCGCCACACCACAACGGCAGCCGAACTCGTGCGCCTCGTAAATGGTGGCTGGCTCATTGATACGCCAGGCTTGCGCGCGGTGAGTTTGTGGATGAGCAACCACGGGATCGAGCAAGCATTTAGCGATATTTTTATGCTGGCCGAGTCGTGTAAGTTTCGTGATTGCAAGCATGAAGACGAACCGAGCTGCGCTGTGCAAGCAGCGGTAGAACGAGGTGATGTGTCGCCTGAGCGACTTGGCAATATGAAGATGCTGGTGGCCGAAGAACTTGAACTCGAAGAACAGCAGGCTGTGCACGACCGTGCTTACGATCGCAAGGGTGCGCGCAAGAAACCTAAAAATTAAGCAAACGCAATGGTGATGGTTGCGCCACCACCTGGAGTGTCGGATACCGACACAGTTGCGCCGTGATCATTCGCAAACTGTTTGACAATTGCCAAACCAAGACCAGAACCTGGAAGCGCACGTGTTGCTGCTGCACGGTAAAAGCGATCAAAGACCAGTGGCTTGTCGGCATCGCTGATACCGGGCCCATGGTCGACAACATCAATTCGATTGTCGGTCACGATAATTTCGACTGGAAGTGCAACTGGGCAAAACTTGAGCGCATTGTCGACCAAGTTGTTGAGTGCACGTTCAAGTTGACTGAGTCGGACAGTTGCAACTTGTGAGTCATTGACCACCACAGTGACAGCGCGACCAGTGCGACGACTTGCTCGCGTAGCAACTTCGTTGGCGGCTTCGCCAAGATCAACCACGGTTGGTTCTTCAACGAGGCGTTGGTCGCTTGCAAGTGCCGTGAGTTCACTTGAGAGTGAAGTGAGTTCGTCCACTTCGGCACGAATGTCGTGCAAGATCGCATCCCGTGTTGGTGCATCAAGTGTGTCGCGTTCGAGTAGTTCGGTATTAGCACGCAATGAAGTAAGTGGCGTTCGGAGTTCGTGGCTCGCATCTTGCACAAGTTGTTTTTGTTGTTCGCTACTCAGTCGCAATGCACCAAGCATGGTGTTGAAACTGTCAGCTAATTGTTCAATTTCACGGTCGCCATGAATATCGAGTGTGGTATCGAGTTTCTGTGTTAGTGCAATGTGCTCTGCCGCATCTGCAAGCTGCTGAATGGGTTTTGCTGTGCGGCGTGCAACCCACCATCCCGCAATCGCTGCTATAAAAATGCCAATAAGTCCAAGAGCAATCAACCACATTCGAATACGTTGTTGTGCATGCTCAATTTCGCTGATGTCTTTTGCAAGCTGTAGGGCACCGCCGTTGACAAGGGGAATGGTGAGCATGCGGTACTGGACACCAGAAATTGATGTCGTGAAGCGCGCACTACCACCTGTGGGATTGTTCGCAATATTGAGAACGCGTTGGGTGATTGGTAGGTCAACTTCGCCAAGCGCAATAATGACGGTGCCGGTGGGATCGATCACTTGTGTCACGGTGTCAAATCGTGTTGGCATGAGTGCATCCGAGAGTGGGTTGCGCATACGTCGACTACTTGGCGAAATCTCTTGATTTTCATGCAAGGTTTCGGCGATGGCTTCAATTCGTGCATCAAGCGTGTTGTCGACTTCGTGCATTAACTGTCGCGAAATGATTGTGCTTATGCCGACCGAGAGTGCACCAACAATCACGAAGACGATGGCGCTCGAGGTGAGCAAGAGTCGTGTGCGAAGGCTCATGATGGCTTGACCACGTAGCCGACACCGCGAGCAGTGTGCAAAAGGCGCGACTCTCCACCTTCTTCGAGTTTGCGACGTAGGTAACCGATGTACACGTCGAGCGATTTGGAGTTGGTTTCGAAGTTGAAACCCCAGATGTGCTCATATAAATATTCGCGTGTCAATACGATTCCACTTTGTTCTAGCAGAATTTGCAACAGATCAAACTCGGTCTTAGTGAGTTCGATTTGGCGAGTACCGCGATGCACTTCGCGACGATTGACATCTAATGTGAGATCTTCAAGTTGTAAAACAGATGCTGCGCTACTTGACGGGGAGTGTCGGCGCAACAGTGCACGCACGCGAGCAAGTAGTTCATCAACTGCAAATGGTTTGACAAGATAATCATCGGCACCGGCATCGAGCCCAGCAACGCGGTCGCCAACTTCGTGTCGTGCGGTGAGCAACAAGATTGGTGTGCGATTGCCACGATGGCGAAGCTCTTTACATACGGATAGTCCATCGAGAAATGGCATTGACACATCGAGCACACAAGCATGCGGAGTCCTCGCAAGAATTGTGTCGAGAGCGGCTTGTCCATCATTCACTGCGGTGACTGTGTAGCCCTCAAGTTCAAGCACGCGCTGCACAGCTTTGCGAACCGAGGGGTCATCTTCGGCAATAACGATCGAGAATTGATCGTTGGTCGCGGTCTTCATACAGATGACGGTACTCGGATAAAACCCTTGTAGATAAAGGGAGTATGAGTTCTTGATTAATCCTTACCTCGTCTTGATCTAATTCTTACCAAGGCAAATCAAGATCACTCTCGTGTTCGGAACCCCCCGGCACACAACGAAAGGCAACATGATGAACAAGCAATTGAAAGGTGTCATCGCAGGAACTGCAATTGTCGCCGCGATGGGCGTCGCAGGCCTCGGCATTGTTGGCAATGCACATGCACAATCTGCGCGCATGAATTTTGTAGGCGCTTCAAACTTGGCAATGGTCAACGGCAACGGGTCGATGGCAGGACCAGGAGATGGACGCGGCCCAGGTAAGAATGTTGCAGCGATTGCATCAGTCTTGAAGTTGACCGAAGCAGAACTCAAGACTCAGGTGCAAAGTGGTAAGACGCTTGCTCAGATTGCTACTACTCAAGGTGTTGATGTGAAGTTGGTAGTCGACGCGATTGTTACTGAGATCAAAACGCACATTGCCAGCGAAGTGACTTCTGGTGAGATTACTCAGGCACAAGCCGACGCCAAGTTGGCTGACGTGACAACCAAAGTGACAGAGATGGTGAATACTGCGCGCCCAGCTCGTGGCGAAGGTATGCGCGGTGGACCAAAAGGCCGTGGCAGACATCATGACAACGACGGTGATGAAGCCGGAGAAAACCCAAACGCTTAATTCCCCTCTAATTCCTCCCCGAATTAGATCAACAATCAGCCGACACATGAGCAGATGCTTAAGTGTCGGCTGTTTTGTTTATACGGAAGTGTTACAAACTAAAACGTTGACGCATGTGCTGATCGTCAATGAGAAGCGAAAGAAGCGAACCAGTGGTGCGAGCACGAGCGACAGCACCCAAGATGACCCCAACTCCTGTGTCGTCAAGCGCAGTTACTTGACACAAGTCAATTGCAATATCGCGTCCAGCATGGTCATCGACAAATTTGGTGAGCATGTCGGAGCATTCGGGAACCGTCGCTAAGTCGATTTCACCCGCAAGTACAAGTACTGATTGTGGGCCATCACGAATAATTGATGACGACAACTGCATATTGATAACGCTACCCAACATCTTGCACGTGCATCGTGACAGTGGCCGACAGAATGAGCGGTGGTGCTATGTATTTAAATACCCATAAACCAATAGTTCGTGGGTATTTTGCTTCGACAGTGATTAGATCGCCATCTCGAACGATTCGTAGATGTAGTGGTCGTAGTTGCACCTCGGCTTCAACTGCTTGTTGCACCACATCGGGAGAGTCTGGTGAAATTGACGCAGCACGTGCACCAGCACTAGCCGCGTGCCACACAGCCAATTGATCGCGAACAACTAGACCAACATTGAGAATGATGAGCAATAGACCGATGATCAGCGGCATGACAAGCGCGAGTTCAACCGTTGCTTGACCCGAGTCGGGTTCGCTCTGGCAGGCGCGCATGTCAGCGACTACGGCTGGACTGCGTCGGCACGACCTAAAATATTGCCAATCACACTGTCGAAGAGTTGGCCAATGCGCCCCGCACCGCCACCATCGGTGGCCCATGCCACGACTAAAAGCGCAATGATTGCTGCGCCGAGAAGCACCAGCGCGTATTCAGTTGTTGCTTGACCAGCATCGTGGAGTTCGTTTTGTTTTGTGAATACCGAGCGAACACGATGCAGTAACTGTATGAAATAGACGTAGAGGTGATTCATAATCCTTCTTTCATTAATGATCGAGATGAACAAGTGCGGTTGCGATCATCGGCACAACACCGAGCATCACAAACGAGGGAAGGATGCAGCACCCAAGTGGAAACGTGAGTCGCACAGGGAGCCTGCGGATGTCGGCATCGAGTTGGCGCCTGCGTTGCGTGCGCGATTCATTGGAAAGACGATCGAGTGTGCTAGCAATCGCCTGTCCATCTCTGTCGGCCGAAAGTAATGCGTCGACCAGCGCAAATGCAGGGCTACCAATGAGTTGTCGCAATGATGCAACACAGTCACTCAACCGATTGCCGTGCAACAACTGTTGGGAGACATCTGCAACAATCTCACGCAACGGCGGCTCGAGCCACATGGGTGCAGCGATCAGTGATTGAGCAGGTGTGCTGCCAGAAAACATCAACAACACAACGGCATCAATGAATTCTGGAAGCTGGCGTGCAAGTTGGGCTGGCAGCAGGTTGCGATTGCGTCTCCTAAACAACCCGATTGTGATTGCCCCAATAACCACGACGATGAAACTGAATGTCATACAGAAATGTTGTCGACTACATGCGACATCCACTTGCGGCCAGAAACGTTGAGCGTGATGCCGGTGGCAACACAACACATGCCAACTGGAGTACCGAGCAGAAACATTCGAGCAATGGGATCAGTGATTGCGATCCATGCAAACACCGCGATAGGCAACCACGTAAGCACATTGGTAGACAACTGCGCCTGAGCAGCCTGCACATCTCGGTCGAGCATCAGGGCCTGCTGCTCACGCAACACCGATGCGCTGTGCTCGAGAGCAGGAGCAACGCCCGCGCCTCCCGCACTAGCAACCGCCAAGGTGCGACTTGCAAAACGAATCTCGGGTGTCCACGTGGGCAACGCACACTCAACAAATGCATCGGCAAGCACGACACCACGCAAGCATTGTTGAGCAACGGGTTGACTCCAATGATT
>Ga0209086_10004265_pt1 | contig 10632 bp, 7 predicted proteins | sample M_130207_XF_Meta_FD_187312 | JGI IMG/M metagenome (GOLD analysis project Ga0209086, IMG submission 187312) | Freshwater microbial communities from Lake Montjoie, Canada to study carbon cycling - M_130207_XF_MetaG (SPAdes) (version 2) | ecosystem: Environmental > Aquatic > Freshwater > Lake...
GGTGGCCACGGACTTGTTCACCGTGGAAGTGTGGACCCGGCGAGGGTTGCAGCGGTTCATGGTGCTGTTCTTTATCGAGCTATCGACCCGCAAGGTTGCAATTGCGGGCATCGCACAGGAGGCGAACGGATTGTGGATGAGCCAGATCGCGCGGAATCTCACCGATGCGGAGGCGGGAATTCTTACCGGAAAACGCTACCTGATTCACGACCGGGATCCGCTGTTGACGGCGGAGTTCCTGCCGACACTGGAGGCCGCGGGGGTGAAATCCATCAAGTTGCCGCCCCGATCGCCTAATCTGAATCCCCACGCCGAGAGGTTTGTCAGGAGCATCAAAGAGTCCTGCCTGGACCGGATGATCTTCTTCGGGGAGGCGTCGCTGCGAACGGCAGTTCAGAACTTTGTGGAGCACTACCACAGCGAGCGCAATCACCAGGGTCTCGGGAACCAACTGATCAGCCCCGAGCCTGGCCATCTCGGCAACGCAAGTGAGGTCCAACGCCGGGGGCGCCTGGGCGGCATGCTGAACCACTACTATCGCGTGCCCCCGCGTAGTCGTGACCGCAGCCACGCTGGTATCAGTCATGAACGGCTGGCGCGCCGGAGGTATGCGCCGTGTCCACGATTTTGGCGTCTCCTGTTTGATCCGTGGCGTTTCCGGGACACTCGTCGGCTCAAGTTCCGAAGTTTCGGACGGAGATGCAACCCTTGGTTGGCCGTGGGATTCGGCGGATCGGGTTTTCGGGCCATATGAGGTAGCGGCGCACCGGCCGTTAGGGTCGATCATGCGGTCGATGAAGGCGGCGTACGAGGCGTCGACGCAGTTTCGGCGCGAGATGAACGTGCGGGAGCGGGTGGAGCCGGTGAGTTTGTTGGATGTGCCTGCGTAAGCGTCTCTACTTGGCCGGATACCAGGAGCGGTCCCAGGGGAAGGCGAAGGTCGGCTTGTTGGCGTAACGGGTCATCTGGAAGGAGAGGCGGGTGCCCGTGCCGGGTTGGAGGCGGAGCGTTAGGGTGGGGCTGTTCAGTGGGGTCGTTTTGCCATCGATGGTAACGGCCTTAAACTGATGCTCGCCGTAGCCGCCGGCTTGGACGATGATTTCGCGGGCTTCGAGCTGGTTCGTGTTGACGAGAGTGAGTTGGGCGCTGTCGGCTTCGAGTTTCTCGACCAGGGCGGCGACGTCTTCCGGGAGGCCGGCGCGGCGGTTGACGGGATCAAAGTGGCGGAAGCGGCTGTGAAGCGTCCAGATACGACCGTTGGCGAAGTAACCGCCGATGGTGAGATTGAGTAACGCTCCGGTGGCGGCGGGGTTGTAATCGAGTAAGTAGTCGGCGAGGCGGGAATCAGCGGTGGTTTGATCCTCGGTGAAGGCTTGGACCTTTTGACGCACCTTGCCGAGGTCGGACTTGAGTACCTTTTCGGGGAAGTCGGGGAGTTTGCCTTCGAGATAGCCGAGCCAGAAGGTGGTACGGTCAGGGTCGCCGTAGCCGCCGCGGGTGCGGTCGGTGGGTTCATAGGAGGTGGCGACGGGGATGCGTTCGAGGTCTTTGCGGTCCATGGAACGGAGATAGATCTCCATAAGACGATCCTGATGGAGTTTGTTGCCGTATTGATACCAACTGGGGGGGCCGTCGAACTTATAGCCGCGGGGGTCTCCGTACATTTGGGGGAGCGTGGTTATGCCGTTTTCGACCTTCTTTTGGGCGTAAATGAGGTCCATTTGCTTGCGGAGGACTTGGATGTAGGATTGATCGCCGCTGAGGAGGAGGGCGTTGCCGAAGCCGGGCCAGGTGCCGTCGGTGAAGTAGTTCCGATGGGCGATTTGGCCGAGTTCGCCGTCGAAGATGGTGAAGTTCCAGCCGTAGGTGCCTTTCCACCATTGGCCTTTGTGTTCGCCGCCGAGTTTGCCATCGAGGCCGATGGCGCTGGGGATGATGCCACCGGTTTCGGCGGCGCGCTGCTTCCAGGCGTCGGCGTAGCCGACGGCCCATTTACGATATTGTTCTTCGCCGGTGAGCATGTAGGCGTTGAGGCCGAGGATGGTGGCGGCCATGTTGAGAAAGTTATCGCCGGTGCTGTCGAGATACTCGTCGCAGTGGGAGAGCATCTTCTGGTAGTTAGCGGTTAGATCCAGCATTTTGCCTTTGCCGGAGGGGTTGTGGAGTAAGTGGAAGGTTCCGGGGACGGGATCGCCGACCCAGTCGTAAGTGGTGGCTTTGCGGAGCATGGGGCCTTCGCTGCCGGTCCACATGCTGCGGATGATCTTCTTGGCGGGGTCGTAGTTGGGGGTGGCGGGGTCGGAGCCGTTGTACATGTTGGCGAAGCGGACCATGCGTTGGCGGTACGTGGCGTCGTTGGGATTGGAGAGGCCTTCGAGGAGAAAGGCGCGCATGCCTTCGGCGGTGTGAAACCAGTCGGATTGGGTGATGAACTCCTGTTTGTAGGCGCCGTTGGCGGCGAGGGAGGTGAGTTTGGTGCGGAGTTCGCCGTACTGTTTCCAGTGGCCTTCCTGGGCGATTTTGTAGTGCTGGAGGACGGAGTTGGAGCCGCCGAGGGCGTGGAGGAGGGTCCAGTTCCAGGTGGTTTCGACGGCGTCGTCGGGACCGTCGAGGGTGCCCCAGCGGGGGGTGTGGGCGAGGTAGCCGCGGGAGTCGTAGTATTTGGCGGCGAACTTATCGACGGCTTGGGAGTTGTATTTGAGGAGTTCGCGCTCGAGGAGGGCCCAGGGGGGCGGGGCCATGGGGGTTTTGATCTCGAGGGCGGGGGACTGGGCTTGGAGGGTTAGGGCAAGTAGGAAGGCAAAAGAACGCATGGGAGGGATTCTATCGCGTTTCGGGGTTGGGTATAGTGGGGGGATTGTGACGGTTGCTGAAGAGTATATGCCGCTGACGCTTTACGTGCCGGAGATAACGGACGGTCAGTTTCAGGAACCTAAATTATGCATAGCAGGCAAAGATTTCGCGCCACGCGCACCAGAAGCAGCGCGAGGGCGGGCGGTAACCGGTATTTGCTGAAGCGTTTCGACCTTCGATAGCCCTCCTTTCCGCCCTGTTTGGCACCGGGCGAGCGCGCCGTACATAACGTTTTATGCGCGAAGCGGGGTGTTCCCGACCGGTATGAACCCATCCATCTTTCGGTCGATGGACCGCAGCCGAGCCAGCAACGGGTCAAAGCGGTCCAGCTCCTGGTACAGGGATCCGAAATGAACCCCCGTCCGCCCACCATCGCGTGTGATCCTGGGGGCCAGATACAGCAAAGGTCCGGTCCGTCAACGCCAACACCGGAATCGACGACTCGCGCTCGAACCGTTCCAGCCAACAATTTAGGTTACAGGCGATCATGCTGAGCTGAAAGTGACCCGCCTGCATCGCGTATGGCCCGAAAACTCGATCTATCTGAAACAGCGGGAGATAATCCCTGGCGTCGTCGATAATGAGACGACCCGATATCAGAGTGCCTGGACCCGTTCCGCTTCCTGCTGATCTCCCTGGCGGGCTGGATGAAGCAGCAGTGGCCGATCTCAACCCGCCCGATCAAGCCGCGTAGTAGTGACCGCAGCCACGCTGGTATCAGTCATGAACGGCTGGCGCGCCGGAGGTATGCGCCGTGTCCACGATTGTGGCGTCTCCTGTGTGATCCGCGGAGTTTCCGGGACACTCGCCGGGTCAAGTTCCGAAGTTTTGGAGTGGGATGCAACCATTGTTGGGCAGTAGGGCGAGTTATCGAACCACACGCGGTTAAACTTTCCCGCAACCAAACCCCGCCCGCACACGTTACAAAAGAGTAACATCCAGAGCGGTCAGCCCCAAACCCTGACCCGGCAACCGAGGCAACTACGGTGCTGTGTGGCCCCCTCCCCCAAAAAGAGGACCAGCCACGATGCGCGGGAGAAACAAAAATCCCGAAAATGCCACGGTGACGCGCGCACAGCGGCGGCTGACCCTTCTGGACCACCAAAAACAGAACGAGGTCGACCAACACATGCAAGTCCCAGCGGCGAACGCCCAACCCAAAACCCGCCAAAAACGCAAACAACAACAGCGGGCAATCATCATCCGCGCCGACGGCCACGGCCCCATCCCCGCCTGGTTCCTCGAAATCATCTTCCTCGAATGGAACGACCAGACCTTCTCCGTTTACGTCCACCGCGGCAACCAAGGCTACCCGTCTAGCAACGCTATCCGCAAACTCGCGACCTGCCCGGGCCCTCTCACCGCCCGCTGCGTTCTGCACTTCCTCCGCACCGACAAATCCCTCGCCATCGGCGCCTCCTACCGCGACCGCGTCCAGACCACCGGACTCACCGATCGACAATCTGCCGTTATCGCAGCAACCCTAGCCTGCATTGGAGAGAAAACCCGTCTCCAAAAAGTCGACAACCCCGAAAATGCTCTCTACTGGCGCACCGCCCCCGACGGCGGTCTCGTCTACGCCAACCCCCAAAAAGCCCGCGCCGTTGCGCAAACCCACGGCGCCATCGAGACATCCACCACCTGGGGCGAATTCCAATCCCGCATCCCCGCCGACGAGTGGCAGACCATCTGGGAAGGCATTCAGGACTACCTGCTCGAATGCTGGCGCGAGCAAAACCCCGAAGCCGAAGACGACCCCGACGAAATCCCCCCGCCCGACCCCTGGAGCCCCTTCGACTGCTACGCCGTCCCCGGCTACGCCGACGGCGACTACCCCCAATGGCTCCAACAGAGTCTCGAGGCCTACCTCCCCGACGAAGTCCTCGGCAAAATCGCCAAACCCGTCTGCACCATCCACAACGGCGGCTACTGGCAAATCCTGCCCTCCGCGAAAACAAAACTCCTCCGCATACTCAAGGAGCACGGCTACAAGCCCATCCACCGCCCCGACCTCAAGTTTTGGTAATCAAAATCACTGCACTGTCCAGTCAGGGAACAGAACCCGCAGAAACGCCCGCGATACCCTCCGGTCCGGGTCGATGCCGGATTCGGTCCACGCCCCGGACAGAACGATCCGCCGTGCGCTCCGATCCGACTCCATCCAACCGCCGCCGCTGACCGTCAGTGAACCAATTCAGCAGGCGCCGCGAAGAGATGGAACGCTTGGCTGACCAAGGGAACGAGGGCAATCCTGTATTCGGGCCATACGAGGGACCTATTTCTCCCAGCAATCATTAAATCGGAGATCGCGCGGCGGTTGAAAATCGGCCGGACATCGGTTAGGCGGGTGCTGGAAGAAAAGAAATCCTGATCGAAACTGGCTTACGCAGGCTTACCGAAAGGACACTGACCAACCAGCTTGACCCCGGCATCTCCTTTACCTTCGACGATTAGTCCGACGCCCGCAATATCGAAACCGCATGGGTCTTGATCAACAACGCGCTCGACGCTCACGCCGGTTGCTATCTCGCCTTCCACAACCCCTCCAGCCAACTGTTTCTCTTTCCTGACTCCGGTCTGCCAGCGGGTCTAACCAACCGGCCCCTCCTCGGCCCCGGCGTTTTGACGAACTCCCAATGCAGCCTCGACATCACCGGTGCTGCAGTTTCCCGCGCCGGTGCTCGCCTCACGCTCACCCTTCCGGTTCGCTTCTCGGCATCCTGGCGGATCAGCAAAGCCATCTGGACCGCCGTCCAAAGCCTGTCCGGCCAACGCAGCACTTGGCATCCGATTGGAGTCGTCAATCCTCCGAATTAACCGACTTGTGGTAGGCTCAGGCGCATCACTATGCATCCACGTCTCTGGGCCCTCCTCTTCGCTGCCTCGCTCCTCTTCGTCGCCTACTCCCAAGTCCCCAACGAAGCTTTCCGCCAACGCTCCCTCGCCGCCGAAAAAACCGGCCTCGCCGAACCGTTTCGCGGCGTCACCACGAACGGGACCGTCCAACCCGGCCTCTTCACCCTCCGTTCCACCAAAGTCTCCACTGAACCCGCCCGCCGCGCCGCCACAGCCTTTCTCGCCTCCCTCACCCCCGCCCAACGCCAAAAAACAACCTTCCCCGTCGAGGACATCGAATGGCGCAAATGGATGAACCAGGATTTCTACGTCCGCCAAGGCATGAAGTTCAAAGACATGTCAGAATCCCAAAAGGACGCTACTTTCGGCCTCCTTAAGGCCTCCCTCAGCGCCAAAGGCCTGCAACTTTCGCGCGACATCATGCACTTGAACGAAACCCTCGGCGAACTCAACAGCAACGATTTCGTCCGCTACGGCGAAGGCGAGTATTGGGTCACTCTCATGGGAGAGCCGTCAAAAGATAAGCCTTGGGGCTGGCAACTCGACGGCCACCACCTCATCATCAACTACTTCGTCCTCGGCGACCAAGTCGTCATGACCCCCACTTTCCTGGGCTCCGAGCCCGTCATCGCCACCTCCGGCAAGTACAAAGGAACCACCATCCTCCAGGATGAACAGGCCCTCGGCCTCCGCCTCGTCCAGTCCCTCACCCCCGACCAACAGAAGAAGGTGATCCTCGAATCCACCAAAACGAAGAACTACAATCTCGGCGAAGCTTTCAAGGATAATTTGGTCCTCGACTACGCCGGCCTCCCCGGTTCCGCCATGACCGCCACGCAAAAGCAGCACCTCCTCAACTTAGTCGCCACGTACGTCGGCACCATGGACCCCGGCCACGCCAAAATCAAAATGGAAGAAGTCCGTAAGCATCTCGATTCGACCCACTTCGCCTGGATCGGTGGCACGGAAGAAAAGAGCGTCTACTACTATCGCGTCCACAGTCCGGTGATCCTGATCGAGTTCGACCACCAAAACCCCGTCGGCCTCCGCCACCTTTCGAAAGCTCCGACTCTGCCAGATCACGAGCACATCCACACCGTCATGCGCACGCCCAATGGTAACGACTACGGCAAAGACCTACTCCGCCAGCACTACCTGAAGCACCCGCACTAATTCCAGTCCGCCAGTCTCTTTCGCCAAACGTTCCATCACCCCCGGCCGTACTTTTCCGCGCATACCAAACGCCCTTCCTGACCTCGGTGTACCGCAGACAAAAAAGCCTACTGCCAGTCCGCGGCGCGGCCTCGATCGCCTTCATCATGTGATGGGCGCTGGCGTTATCTTCCCCATCCGAGAATACGAGCAACTCCCGCCTCTCTTCCGGCCCAACCCGGAGAAAGGTCATCTTGCTCTTCCGGTCCTGATACTCCTTTGTATCGGATCAAATGAAATCGGAGGAAAGCGGATCGACGTTACGAACTGCCATCCGACCGGAGGTCTGCGTTGATGCGGACCTCCGCATTTGGACTTCCGGCGACGCTCACCCTCCCAAGCCGAGTCCGCGCCCGTCATAGGACTCTCGCACCGTGCCGATTCAGGGGGGGCGGTATCGGCCCAAGAAAACACCAGCCGCGCGCCGACAGGGAGTATCGAATCGATAGACCCCCATGCCTTACAAATCCCCGCCCGCAGGGGGGAAGCTTCTCTCTTCCACCTGTTTTTCAATCTCATATTCATGCTGAACCAAAACACAGCAATCAGCAAATCGGAGATCGCGCGGCGATCGAAAATCGGCCGAACGTCGGTTCGGCGACTGCTGGAAGGAAAGAAAGTCTGATCGAAACTGGCTTACGCAGGCTTACCGAAAGGACACGATGCTCCCGGTGTTCGCTGCATTCGAACGGGAGATTATGCGCGAGCGGGTCAGGGCCGGATTGGATAACGCCCGCCAGAACAGCATGCGGCTTGGGCGACCGCCGACAGTGGCTCAGAACGCGACTGCTGTTCGGAAACTGTTTCGCCAAGCTATTAGCAAATCCGAGATCGCCCGACGGCTCGAAATCGGCTGGACATCCCTCCGGCGACTCCTGGAACAGAAAAACTTTTGAATCAGGCGGACGTTCGCAGGCTTACCGGAAGGACACGATCCGCACGGGCGCTATTACCGCACGGCTCCCACCTTGGGTATTTGGCCTCAAAGCGAACGGAAGGAGATGGATGCGCCAGTACCGTCCCAGCTGTTCCCGAGACAGGCGCAGAATCGCGTGAGTTCTCCGGCACATCGTAATATTGCTAATGCCCGTTGCGTACACTTGCCAAGCTCCGGCACCGGTTCGTGCACCCGCGCCCGAAGATCCTGCTTAACTTCTTGCAGTTTCGCCTGCAGTTTCGCCTCTACACGTTTGCCTATCGACCGCCGCCAGATGCCAAAATACCCCGCACTTTCGCTTGCCCTTCTCACTTTTCCGATTGACCTGTACAAACCGGCCAACGCCCGAGCGCATACTGCTCTCCAACGGCATCCTGCTCAGCGCCATCGACTCCCGTCCCGACGCCCAAAAATGGGCGGGCGACACCCCACCTGGCAATCTCGCACTAAACTGGAATATTGAAGAAGTACTTCGCACTCGTAGCTCTCGCCATCTTGACTATTAGCCACCCCGCCTCCGGCCAGGGTTGAGTCGCCGCCAGACAAGGTGCGCCCGTGCTTGGCGTTCTATGCAGCCGTCCCAAAGATGGCAAACCCTACAAACCCGCGCGGCTCGAAGTCACCGTCGGCTACCGGTTTCTCCCCTCTTTCCGCCATTTTATCGGTACCGTCGAGCAGACCGAGCGCGAGCGTCTCAACAACCAGATCCGCAACAACGCCAACCTATTCGACCTCTCCGCCACCTATCAACTCAACCCGCGCTGGAGCGTCAACGCCTCCATCCCCTTCGTCCACGCCACCCGCAATCAACTCTACGTCCCCCGCGGCGAATTTGCCGTCACCAGCCAAGGCGATGCCACCGCCGGCGTCCGCGCCTGGCTCTTCAAACAGCCCACCGAATCTCGCCGTAACATCGGCGTCGGCCTCGCGCTCAAAGTTCCCACCGGCCGCTATAACGTCACCGGCAACGCGACGGATCGCAACGGCATCCCCATCGTCGCCACCGCCGATCAATCCATTCAGCCCGGGGACGGCGGCGTCGGCTTCGTCCTCGATATCAACGCCTATTCGCCCACCTACTTCGACTCCTGGCTCTATTTCCAAGGCCTCTATCTCTTCAATCCCCGCAACACCAACGGTGTCAACTCCTTCCGCGCCCGTCCCGGCGAAACCGTTCTCTCCGTCTCCGATCAATACCTCTATCGCGGCGGCTTCTCCCGCGCCGTCCCAAAGATCCGCGGTCTTGCCTGGAGCTTCGGCGGCCGCATCGAAGGAGTCCCCGTCCGCGACGCTTTCGGCAAAAGCGACGGCTTCCGCCGCCCCGGCTACGCCCTCTCCCTTGACCCCGGCGCTCTCTACTCCCGAGGCAACTACACTTACAGCCTCAACATCCCCTGGGCCATCGAGCGCAACCGCAAGAAAAGCGTTAGCGATTATCGAAACCGTATCCATGGCGATGCCGCCTTTGCTGACTATTCCATCATCTTCGCTATCTCTCGCCGCTTCTAACGTGATGTTTTTAACGGCGTGAAGCTCTTTTCCGCCGTTCTCTGCATCTCAGCCCTCCCCGCCCAAATCCCCGTCAACTACACCGACGCCAACAGCGGCGCTTACACCCTCCCCGATCCCCTCAAACTAGCCAAGGGCAAATCCGTCAAAGACGCCAAAACCTGGCAGCAAAAACGCCGCCCCGAAATCGTCAAGTTATTCGAAGAACTCCAATTCGGTCGTACCCCGCCCGCCCCCAAAAGCATCCGATTCGAAATCACCGATCCCGGCACGAAATCCCTCAACAACAAGGCCATCCGCAAACAGATCACCATCTTCTTCGGATCCAACAAAACCGGCGCGAAAGTTGACGTCCTCCTCAACGCCTCCTTCTCCGCCAATTCCAACGCCTTCGACGACCCCGGCATCAAACCCGGCGAAGTCTGGAATCGCGAAAAACAGCCGGTCCCAGCCTCGCAAGGCCGCGCCCTCGGCCTCCGATCACTTTTCCCCGCTCCAAAACCCGACGAAGGCGGACTGTCGTTCTCGGAAACCTCATCTTAAGGTCTGATCGGCCGGGATCTACGACCTTTAGGATATTTTGAGACAGCGGCTTCGGACGTCACTCGCCCCGCGTCGTCGGCTGACAATGCCTCTTTCCGCGATGCCAATAGCGTCACGCGCGCGTCTACGGTGGCCCTCCGTAGGGCCGCGCAAGGGTACAGGCCGATACGCGCCGAAGATGCCTCTATGCGGCGCGGCGCTCGTAACGATGATGGAGTCCGCCGACTTCCGGCATCGCGATAACCCGCCCCATGTCAGCCGGTTGGATCGGGCGAGGAACCGGAGAGTCCTTCTCCCATCCCAAGTGCGTCCGGCTCCGATGATAGTAGCCCACGAAACTTTACAGGTGACGGGACAAGCTCGCTTCGCCGAACACGATTACGTGATCCAGGGACTCTGGCCGACGAATCGCACTCGACCCGAATCCGCCCTCCGTAAGTGTCCAAAACATTCTTCTGCAATCGCAGGTTCGCGCTGTCGTCGGCCTCACCCGCAGCGCGAAGTACAAGCTCTGGATCGTATCCCTACATCCTTACCTAATTTCAACATCTTCCAGCACAACGCAACTGCTCGAACTCAACCAACAGCCGGAAATGGGTGTGCGACATAAAAGTGGTAGTCAAGCAGCGCGGCTCTCCCAGTAATCCTCAAATCGGCCGTTGCTGTCGCAACAACGGAGGGCCAGAACGGCGTTGGCGCCGCGCTTCGTCCAGAACATTCCC
>Ga0209086_10004266_pt1 | contig 10631 bp, 8 predicted proteins | sample M_130207_XF_Meta_FD_187312 | JGI IMG/M metagenome (GOLD analysis project Ga0209086, IMG submission 187312) | Freshwater microbial communities from Lake Montjoie, Canada to study carbon cycling - M_130207_XF_MetaG (SPAdes) (version 2) | ecosystem: Environmental > Aquatic > Freshwater > Lake...
CCTATACTTGGTCCGTGTTTGAGACCTGTGTTTGAGTTGCCAATGGCGTATATCAAGCAGCTACCGGGAGTGCGAAGTTCGGTGTCCCAACCCCCACGGATTCTTGTACTCGGTGCAGACGAAGAGGCTGGCCGGTCGCTGTTGAAGACCATCGAATCGCTGTCGTGCAGCGTCTGCACCACGATCGAAGAGGGCTGGCCGACGGAGCCAGTTTCCGCCGCCGATGAATTGACCGGCGCGGTGTTGCTCGGCGATTCTGTTCGTCGCCTTCCCGCCCTGCTCGCCTTTGAGAACGTCCTGAAGCACTTGCCCGAGGGGGTCGCCGTTCTGGACGCGACGTTGCACATCCGCTGGTGCAACGACCGACTCATCGAGCTGACCGGACGCAACGCACCCGGCCAAGCGTCGCCGATCGGCCTTAGTTTTCACGATGCCTTCGGCGCGCCTCAGATCATTGGTCCGGACTTCTCGCCGTTCTACACCGCGCTCGGGGGCGGCTCCACTGCCCGTACGACGTACCGCGTCGGCGATCGAACCTACCTCGATGTCCTCGCAGCGCCGGCCTATGCCACGAACGCCGAGTACCCGTCGCTGCTCGTCGTGACCGTGCGAGACATCTCGGCGGAACAACTTCAGGGCGAGAAGCTCACCGCGATCCATCAGGCGGGACAAGACTTGGGCGACCTCTCCCCTGAAGACTTGGCCTCGCTGTCGGTCGTCGATCGGAAGGAACTCCTGAAGCAGCGGATCATTCACCACACGAAAGATGTCCTGCACTTCGAGACCATCGAAGTGCGACTACTCAACGAACGAACCAACCGACTCGAACCACTGCTGAACGTGGGCATGACTCAGGAAGCGGCCGCTCGCGAACTGTTTGCCGAACCGCAAGACAACGGTGTGACGGGCTTCGTGGCGGCGGAAGGCAAGAGCTACCTCTGTCGCGACACGCTGTCCGACGAGCTTTATTTACAAGGTGCGGCGGGAGCACGCAGTTCTCTCACTGTTCCGCTCACCCGACACGAACGTGTTTTGGGAACGTTCAATGTCGAGAGTACGCAGCCGAACGCCTTCTCTGAGCAAGACCAACAATTTTTGGAGCTGTTCTGTCGCGACTTAGCTCTCGCGCTGAACACGCTTGAACTGCTCGTCTTCGAGCGAGTTGCCATCGCGTCCGAGAGCTGCAACGTCCTGCTGCGCGACGCGGCCAAACCGGTTGATGAAATCCTCAGCGACATCGCGTGGCTCCAAAACAAGTACGTCGGCTTCGATCCCGAAGCGGTCGGGCGCTTGCAGCGGATGCTGAAGCAAACTCGCAAAATTCGCCAACTGATCCACGGCATCGGTGAGAAAGTGGCCCCGAACGCGACCAGCCCCGCTCAACCACAGGTCACGCCGCACCCGAAACTCAAGCACAAGCGCGTCCTCGTGGCGGATGCCGAAGAGCCGGTGACACAGGCCGCCCACGAGTTGCTCGCCCGCTACGACTGCGAAGTGGAAGCGACGCACTCGGGTGAAGACGCCCTGCAGATGATCCGCAGCTTTCATTACGACGTGGTGCTGTTCGACGCCGAGATGACCGACATGCACCTCATCACAGCACTCACTCAAATCCGCAGCATCCACCCACACCTGCCGGTCATCATCATGAAGGGCTTCGGCTACGACGGTGCCCACCGCATGGTCAACGCGAGACAGATGGGCTTCAAACTGGCGCTCTACAAACCGTTCAAAGTCGAGCTGCTGCTGACCGAACTCGAAAAGGCCCTCACCCCGCCAGACGAACCGCCGGCGTCGAGTTGAGCGGCGAACCGCCGCATGTCATCGCCTCAACCCCACCGGGCTTGCCCAGTGGATTCAGGTTGTGGCACTACTCGCATTTTCATAAGGCGACCGGCAAGAAATGATTGATCCGAACACACCAACCCGAAGTGTGAACGAGGCCGTCGATCGACTTCGTCCTCGTTCACACTTCGGGTTGGTGTGGGTCAGACCCGTCTTGCCGGTCGTCCAATGAAACCGCTTCGACAAGCGAGTAGTGCAAACACCGATTTCCACCGGGGCAAGCCCGGTGGGGTTGAGGCCTCTTCGCAGACTCCATCGTTCGCTCCTCTCACCACGGATCCTCTCTGCTCATGCACGACTACGCCACCGAACTTCAAGCCGCACTCGCCGCCGTCCGCGAAGCCTCACATTTGTGTCGAGCCGTACAGCGCACGATCACCCCGGATGTCCTCGACAAGAAGGACAACAGCCCGGTGACGATCGCCGATTTCGGCAGTCAGGCGTTGGTTTGTCGCGTGATTGGCGACGCCTTTCCCAACGATCCGATCATCGCTGAAGAGGACTCGGCCGCACTCCGTCAGCCTGGAAATGCGGGTTTCTTGAGCGGCATCCTTGGTGAGGTCCAGCGGCTCGGCGTCAGTGCGACACCCGACGATCTCTTTCAGTGGATCGATCGCGGCGACGCCAAGGACTACTCGCCCCGCTTTTGGACGCTCGACCCGATCGATGGGACGAAAGGCTTCCTCAGAAAGGGGCAGTACGCGGTCTCGCTCGCTCTCATCGTGAACGGTCGGATCGAACTCGGTGTGCTCGGCTGCCCCAATCTTCCGGTCTCCGCCCGCAACGAGGCGTCGCTCGACATGCTCTGCTATGCGGTGCGAGGTCACGGCGCGTTCATGCTACCTCTGGAAGGCGATGCCGCACCGTGGCCGATCCAGGTCTCGAACGTCTCCGATCCGAAGCTCGCTCGATTTTGCGAGTCGGTTGAATCGGGACACAGCGCCCACGATGACTCGGTGAAAATCGCGAGCCTGCTCGGTTTGACTGCGCCTCCCGTGCGCATGGACAGCCAGGCGAAGTACGCCACGGTGGGGCAAGGTCGCGTCGATGCTTACCTCCGCCTGCCGACGCGCGTTGGCTACTTCGAACGCATCTGGGACCACGCGGGTGGAGTTATCTTGGTCGAGGAAGCCGGCGGACGAGTCACCGATTTGAACGGCGAGCCGCTCGACTTCACTCACGGCCACATGCTCCTCAAGAATCGCGGCGTCATCGTGACGAACGGCCTGCTCCACGAGGAGGTTCTCGCGGCCGTTCAGAGCGTCGTCGCAACGGAAACGTAGTGAGCGGCAACCGTCTCGTTTAACCGCGCTGGCAACGTCTCGCGCGTCGAGCGGCAAACAGACTCCAACATCACACGCCGCGCGGAGTGTTGCCCGCGCGGTTAAACAAATCAGAACTGCCGCAACACACCAACGACCAACCCGATGATCGACACCTTGTCAGCAAACACCGGAGGCAGGCTTTTGTTGAGCGACTCCAATCGGACGCGGCGCGACTCGCGGTAGTACCGTTTCACAACCGTTCCCGTTCCTTCGACGATGGCTAGCACCAGCTCACCATCGCGGCAATCGGGCTGACGACGAATCGCGAGATAGTCCCCCTCGGCAATGTGATCGTCGAGCAGACCATGTCCGACAACACGCACGCAGCCGTGTGACTTGGACGCAAACAGCCCGGCGAATTCGATCCGCGTCGTCGGCTCTGGCAACACCGCCAGCGGTTGGCCTGCGGTGAGATGGCCGAACAGCGGCAACGCGGCCTGAGGTTGTGGTGGCTCGGTCAGTTGGATCGCCCGCGACATCCCGGCCTCGCGCTTGATGAGGCCCTTTTTTTCGAGCGCCTTCAGGTGACACATCACGCCGTTCGGCGAACCGATTTTGAAGTGCAGTCCGATCTCGCGCACCGTCGGCCCGTATCCGCGCGACACGATCATTTCGCGCAGAAACTCGAACACGTCGCGCTGCCGCTCCGTGAGCGTCGCGCGGCTCGAATGATCGGCGGAAGAAGAACTGGTCATGGATTGAGGCTGCCTGTGAACGAACTCGCGTGAAGACTGTTTGTAGCTCGCCCACCCGCGGCAATGAACCGACGTGACTGGAGTTTTTTTGACGAGCGTCCGATAGACAGATTGATCGTCAAACTCGCTCAGTTTTGAAGGGCCTCCGTCATGTCATGGAATGATCTCCCGGTTTCTCGTCGCTCGGTACTCCTCGGTTCTCTGGCCGCTTGCTGCGGATGCCGCTCCGTCCCGATGACCGACCGTCGCCAGTTGCTGCTCAGTACGGAAGGGAGTGAGGCTCAGCTTGGCCTGACCTCCTATCAGAGCATCCTCAAGGAAGAGGCCGAGTCCAAGAACGCGCACTTCAAGGAATTGGTGAACCGCGTCGGACAGCGGATCGCCAAGGTCTCGGGGCGAGATGACTTTCAATGGGAGTTCCGGACGCTCGCGTCCGAGCAACAGAACGCGTTCTGTCTCCCCGGCGGCAAGGTCGCCGTCTACGAAGGAATCATGCCGGTCTGCCAGACTGAAGCCGGCCTGGCCGTCGTGATGTCGCACGAGATCGGTCACGCACTGGCTCGACACGGTGGCGAGCGCATGAGCCAGTCCAAATTAGTCAACGGCGGCAAGCAGGCCGTCGCGTTTGTCACGCGAAATCAAGATGCGAAACGTCAGGAAATGATCGCTCAGGCCTACGGCCTCGGATCGCAATACGGCGTGCTGTTGCCGTTTAGCCGCAAGCATGAACTCGAAGCAGACGAGATCGGCCTGATGCTCATGTCGAAGGCCGGCTACGACCCGTCGGAAGCCCCCACATTCTGGACACGCTTCGGCGCGAGCAACTCCAGCCAGCAGCCGGTGGAGTACGCTTCAACTCACCCGAGCAACGAACACCGCGCGAGTGCCCTCGCCGCACAGATGTCCGAAGCGAACGAGCTGTACTTGGCCGCGAGCGACAAAATCGGTAAGGGGGAAGCGATCCAGATCGCTCAAGCCGGAGCGGCATCGCCGTCCGGCGGCTCACCCGCGAAGTCGTCCATTCAAGCCGCAGGCTTTAGTGCGGATGAGTTCTGACGTAAACGTAATTCACGGCGCTGAGAATGTATGGCTGGCTCGGCGCTTCGCCGCCCCCGAAGGGACCAACTTCAGGCGGCGGGTTGACTGTGCAAATACGGGGTGAGGTCGAGTTTCTGGATTGATCGTGTTGCCTGTTCCTCTTGTTCTGTCCGTTTGTTTCATTGTTGAACGAGATGCATGAGTTGGATGTTATGACAGCAGATGGGGCTTGTTGCTTTTGGTTGGACTCGGGGATACCCTTCGCCCGCAGCAGCCAGGCTCGTTTGGTTGCGGACGATTCACTGATTGGGAGACTGAGAACATGGCTCTGACATTGACTGAAAAGGCGGCTGGAGAAATCAAGCGCGTCATGGGTGAACAGAAATTGCCCGAGTCCTCTGTGCTGCGGATTGGTGTCGCGGCTGGGGGATGCAGTGGCTTTCAGTATTCGCTCGGGTTCGACACCACGACCGATGCCACCAAGGATCATGTAAGTGATCAACACGGAATCAAGGTGGCTGTAGACAAGAAGAGTTCGCTGTACCTCGACGGGACAACGCTCGACTTCATGGACGAATTGCATCAGCGCGGCTTCAAGTTCAACAACCCGAACGTGGTGAAGAGCTGCGGATGTGGCAGCAGCTTCTCGGCTTAGGGCTGGACTGCGTGATGAGACTTGCGAATCAGCCCGGCTTGGGTTCAAGTCGGGCTTTGTTTTTGTTGGGCGTTCGCCGCTCAACGGCGTTTGAAGTCGATCTAACAAAATTAAGCCGGACTTCAGTGCCAACTCGTGTTGAGTGTCACGAACTGAATCCGTGATGGAAGGGAATGACTACGATGAGCTTGAAGGGAAAGAACGTTCTCGTCACCGGAGCTTCACGCGGGATCGGTCGAGGCTGTGCCGAGGAACTTGGTTTGGCAGGAGCCAACGTCGCCATCAATTACCACTCGCGCCAGGCTGAGGCAGAGGAAGTGGCCGAGATCGTGCGCGGGGCTGGTGGCCGAGCGATCACGCTTCAGGGCGATGTCTCGAGCCGCGAGCGAGTCGAAGAAATGGTGGCTCAGACGGCGGAAGAGTTCGGGAGCCTCGACCTGTTCGTCTCCAATGCGGTCTACAGCGATAGGCAGTTGATGATCGAAGCCGATCTCGATGGCTTCCGTCGCACAATCGATGTCGGGATGTGGGGCGCGTTCTACGGAGTTCGTGGCGCCGCGTTGCAGATGGTCAAGCAGGGGAAGGGCGGCTCGATTGTCGTCATCAGTTCGCCACACGCAGTCATCCCGATCCCGACGGCAATGGCCTACAACATGGCCAAAGCGGCGATCGACCACATGGCTCGCACGGCCGCGATCGAACTTGCGCCACACCGTATTCGAGTGAACATCGTCCATCCCGGTTGGATCGACACACCGGGTGAGCGAAAGTTTTTTACGGAAGACCAACTCGCTGCGGGCGCCGAGAAGCTCCCGTGGAAGCGATTGGGGCGACCGAACGAGGTCGGCAAGTCGGTCGCGTACCTACTCAGTGACGACGCCGACTACGTGACGGGCAGCACGTTGACCATTGATGGCGGCGTGAGCTTACCGTGGTGGTCCGGTCGGTCAGACGGACAGCCGTGATTGGGAGCAGCCCAATACAGTTCGGTTAATCAGAACAGTTCGTTTAATCAGAAATGCTGATCGAGCAAGCTGTTTCTGTGTGGCGATCCGTGACCTTCATCATTTTGCCTGACACGCCTTCATCGCAGGCCGATCAAACAGAATGAGGGGTCACAAAATGATGAAGCAGCAGCGGGAAGCACACGCAGGCGTGGCCCCCCTGCCCCCCCGCCCTTCTTGCACATGCAGATCGCAGAGTTCTCAATGAATACTCGGCTCGCACACGGCTTGATACGCAGCAAGTGCATCACGGTTGGCGGCCACATCATGCACGCGAACGAGATCAACGTGTTGTCGAGCCAGTGCCAACGTCACACCGACCGTACCGAATAGGCGTTCATCGACTTCACGCTGAATGAGTTTCTTCAGAAATCGCTTGCGAGAATGACCAATGAGGACCGGGCGCCCCAACGCTTGGAAGGCGGAGATGTTCGACAGGATTTCCAAATTGTGTTGAGCCGTCTTGCCGAAGCCGATTCCCGGATCAAGCACGATGCGTTCGGGGGCAATGCCCGCTTGTTCGAGCGTGGCGAGTCGTTCGGCGAAGTACTCGCAAATCTCGCCGACGACATCGTCGTAGTGCGGCTCGGCCTGCATCGTTCGGGGGGTTCCCTGAATGTGCATCACCGACACCCCGCAGCGTGACTCGCGGCAGACCTCGATCATGTCGGGGTCGAACAACAATCCGGAGATGTCGTTGACGATGCACGCTCCCGCCCGCAATGCGTGCCGCGCGACTTCTGCTTTAGACGTATCAACCGAGATAGGGACGGTCGTTAATTTTACGAGCTGCTCAATGACCGGAATCACGCGACGCAGTTCCTCATCGAGCGACACTTCGTTGGCTCCCGGTCGAGTCGATTCCCCACCGACATCCAAGATGTCGGCCCCCTCGGTCGTCAGCTTCATCGCATGATCCACCGCAGCCTGTTGCGCCAGAAATTGGCCACCGTCCGAGAAGCTGTCCGGTGTGACATTGACGATTCCCATGATGAGTGGCACCTGTCCCAGCTCGCGATGAAATCCTTCGAATGTCCAGGTGCGAGTCTGCAATTTGTCTTTCATTGCCATTGAATAAATCCTTTCAACAAGGTGCGTTCGCAGAATCGTAGCGACTGATCCACGAAACAATCGACTCACCAGCTTGCCTGATCAACCAAGTCGAGAACGGTGAAATATTCTGTACTCGGGCCGATTTCCATGCTGATCGGACGATCCCCCGCAATCCCTATTCTCGGGAAAACTTTCCTCAGTCGTTTGACATGCCGAAACCTGCCGATATTCTGCTGCCTCGCGGGGGGGAAACTCGGAGCAGCTTCCCCAGTCTTCGCAAAAGAATTCCTCGCGCAGAACGGTCTAGGGACAGAACTGCTGCGGGAGGTGGGTGTGCCGAAGGTCGGTCACCACGTGTTTGGTATTTGGTTTAGGATCGAAGGAGATCAGTATGAACCGTTTGTTTGGTTTGGCGATGGCGTTTGGTGTTGTGTTCGCAATGGGTGGCGTTGCTGAAGCTCGTAGCTGCTGCAAGCCCGCTAAGGTCAAGTGCTGCAAGGCACCTAAGGTCAAGTGCTGCAAGGCTGAAAAGCAATGCTGCAAGCCAGCTGCTGCTCCTTGCTGCACCGCCGCTGCCGCTCCTTGCGCCAGTGGTTGCAGTGCTGTCGCTGCTCCCGCAGCCGCTCCAGCCGCTGCTCCTCAGCCTCCAGTTGAGAACGCTCCGAAGCCAGCCGCGTGAATTATCACGCCTGCTGCGTCGTCATGCCTAGCATGAGCGATGTGGAGAGAGTGCTTTAAAAGAGGGCTTGTTACATCGCTGTGACGAGTCCTCTTTTTTTTCTTTGTGGTCATTCCCGCTGTCTCGGTCCGGCTCATTCAGTCGGGAGTTGTTTCAGTCGCGGCTCATCGCGGGCGACTGGAAAGCTGAACAGCGCGGATCGACTTCCGTTTGGGGTTAGCAACGAAGACCGAGCGGTTCGGGAAGTCGCGGACGATTACGGACAGGTCGGTGTCGCGCTGCGGCATTCGCCCGAACAGGATGTCTCCCGACAGTCCCGGCTCGTTGGTGACGAAGTCGAGGTGACTCGCTTCGGTCTCGCTCTGATCGACAAGTACGAGCGCCGGTCGTTCTTTCACCGTGGCTTCAATCCACCGGCGAGTTTCGGATTGCTGGCGTCGAGGGTGCGCAAGTGCGTTGATTCCGCGAAAGATGCGAGGTTTCCAACCGCCTGTCGGAGCCATGTAATTCCCGGCAAGTGACAGCGTCAGCAAGCCGAACCACCACAATTTGAGTCCATTGCGGCGCGAGTGGGTCCATTCGGCGAACAGTCGCTGTGTCGCTGCGGCCAACAGCAGGCACCACAGCGGCGCTGTCTCAAAAACGTAATGCCAGCCCATGATGCCGACGTACCAGTAGGGAACGTGAGCGGCGTGCAGGCTGAGAATCGAGGCCGCCACGAGACGCCAGCGTCGGTCGAGAAGCGTCATCCCGCTGGCAACGACGATCACGGTGAAGAGCAGCGGCAGAACGTCGAGCGTCCACAACCAGCTTGCGATTCCACGCGTGAAGACATTAGAAGCGGCCAGCGTCGGCGTGAGGTTCTCGGCCCAGAGGTCGTAGTGTTCGATGACTTTCGGCCCGACGTGCTGCTCTCCGCGCACGACGTTGTTGAAGCCGAAGACATGCCGTGGCGTGTAGGTGTCGGTGTAAAGCTGATAGGGCGAGGTGAGCCATTCGCCCGTGATGTCACGGTTGTACGCGAGCATCACGCACAAGCCCGCGATGAGCGGGAGTCCCAAGCCGAGCAGTACCGCCAGACGCTGCGAGCCTTTCGGCAATCGAGAGCCGGTTTCAACACCAACCCGCAGCGTGAGCAAGGACGAGTCCGCGCTGGACAACCCGACATCCTTGCTCACGCTGCGGGTTGGTGTTTGGACCTGGCAGTCGCCGCGCAGCAGCCACCATACAACTTCCACTCCGAACGGCAGCCCGATTGCCGCCGCAGTCATTGGTCGGCAGAGCATGGCGAAGCTGAGTCCGCTCCCCGCCAACGCCGCATCCCAACCGGAACGTGTTCGCCCGAGTCGTGTGATCCCCAGCAAAAAGACTCCCAAGCCAAGCAACGTCGGATGGTGAGCCAGCAGCATGTTGCCGAACAGGCCGACTCCCGGCGACAACGCCATCGTCAGCGCGGCGATCGTGCCGACGAACCTCCCGCCCAGCTCTCGCCCCGTCCAGAAGAGAAGCAACGTGGCGATGGCTCCCGCCCATTGAGGCCCCCAATACGGATGGCCCAGCGCGACGAACGGTGCCAGCCAGAGACCGGTTCCGGGGTAATAGCGACACGCCATGCGGCCTTCGTTCAAGACGTGCATCTGGTCGAACAGTTCGGGATGAACTGGTGAACTCGGGAACGAGAACCGTCCCGCCAACAACGTCTGCGCTTGGAAGAGATAGCTGTACTCGTCGTGGTACGCGGGCGGGAGGTCTCCGATCCGCGTGGCGATCATGGAGCTAACGGCGAACGAGACTGCCGCAAAGGACAATGCCAGCAGCCAATCGGTCGCCCAGCCGCGTGGTGCGGAGGTCGGCGTTTCCATTCGTGTGATCGGCTTGGCTCGCCGTGATCGGGACAGCATGACCGCCACCGGAGCCACTGCCAACCAGAGCAACTGAGCGGTGGCGAGTCCCGGATCCCACTCGGCGATCAAACCGAGCATCGCGACGACGCATGTCGCCAGCCCGCAGCACCAGCCCGCAATCTGGACCGGCCACGCGACGCTTTCTCGCTGTCTTTCAGTGGCTGAACTCGTGGCGATCGACATCAGAAACAAACGCCTTCCAGTGAACCGGTCTTTGCGCGAGGGATCTTCGTGAGGACATGAGTCTCGCCAACGGTGACACAACTCGCCAGAGTCCGCGTCAGGGATATCCTCCAGGGGTTCGAAATGGAACGGTTTGTCGCCGGACACACTAGTGCGTCATCCAGTCTTAATCACGGGGTACAGTCGTTTCAGCTTCGTGCGGGCGTCGGTGATCTTGAATTGCCAATCGACTCCGCGTTGTTTGGCGTTG